>Ga0310696_10000332_pt1 | contig 78407 bp, 70 predicted proteins | sample AusTroGonzalo_MG_4_FD_203885 | JGI IMG/M metagenome (GOLD analysis project Ga0310696, IMG submission 203885) | Bovine rumen microbial communities from tropical cattle in Woodstock, Queensland, Australia - Gonzalo_02 (v2) (version 2) | ecosystem: Host-associated > Mammals > Digestive system >...
ACCTACCGCGCCTCCGTAGCCGAAGCGGCGGTGCATGCAGGTGCCAATATGGTCAACGATATCTCCGGCGGAACTTTCGACCCCGAAATGATCCCCACCGTTGGCAATCTGCAAGTACCCTACGTGCTGATGCACACACCCGCAAAACCGGCTGTTATGCAACAACATACTGAATACAAGGACATTCTTGGCGAAATCTTGCAATTCTTTGGCCGACAAATTCAGCAACTTCATGATCATTTCGTCCACGACATCATCCTCGATCCCGGATTTGGATTCGGTAAAACATTGGAACAGAACTATTTCCTGATGAATAACTTGGAAGTCTTCCATGAACTCGGATACCCCTTACTGGTTGGAATTTCCCGCAAATCCATGATTTACAAACTATTGGGGAATGACCCCGAACATGCCCTCAACGGAACTACAGCTCTCAACACGGTCGCCCTGCTGAAAGGCGCATCCATCCTCCGCGTCCATGACATCCGTGAAGCCGTTGAAGTCCGCAAAATCGTTAAACACCTGTCTATGTAACCTTTTTTATTATTTTTGCAAAAAAATAAAAATGAACCTGAAACCTTTAACCTTCTGCTATTTTTTATCCTTGATTTTTCTTTTAACTTGTTGTATATCAAAAGAAAAAGATCAAGAAGTTACAACCGATGACGCGGTCGTCTACCCTACTGAGGTTATTCGCGACACCCTTACAGCCGACGTTCATAGCCAAAAAACACTCTACCCTCTCCAACCTGAAGTCTTAGAATCGTTCTTGGAAAAATCACAAGAATTCCAGGGCAAGAAATGGACAGCGAAAATCGATTTTCCAAAAGAATGGGGTGTTGAATGTGTGGAACGCCTTCCTGAAGGGCGCGAACTTTGGATGCTGCATTCACAAAATCAAGAATGGGTCTATTTGGTGACCACTTCCGGGTTCGGTACCCAGCGCATTTTGGACGTGCTGCCTGTAGCCGCTTGTGTGGCTAACCAAGCCGGCGATGAGCTCGAAACAGAAAACTGGCAGACTTTGCGACTCCCGGATGGGCAGTTCCGCACTACCAAAGAGTATGAGTGGGTTCATTCTGTGAAAAATGCCACAAAACAGGATTTTATCAATGACCCTGAAAAATTTCACCGCAAAATACGGTATGTGGAACAATTCCTCATCAATAATGAAGGTCGTTTCGAAAAAACAGAAATTTTAGACACCCTGCCCGACTACAATGCGGTGGTATTCTATTTTAACGCCGCTGACAAACCCGAGATGTGGGACGAAACCGTCATGCACCTGCAAGCCTACTGCGAAGAACACGGCGTTATCTATGAAGAAGTCAGCAGCAACTACAACCGCATAATCATTCGCGACTACGAGATGACTTATTCTTTTGAAACCGATATTACTCCATACGTTGACGCTGCTGGTTCCGGTATGGTGATGCTGCGTAAATCCGAAGCTCCGAGAGCCGTCAATTTCGGTTCCTACGAGTACATGCAAATGGAGATTCGACGCTATTTCAAACTCCGGGACTTTGAGTCATAAATCATGTTGGCGCGTTTTCTTCATGAACTCCATACGCTTGCAGGGCCCGATGCCCTGAACAAAAAATATCTCGTTGCCGTGAGCGGCGGCGCGGACTCGACCGTTGCGGCAACGCTTTTCCATGAGGCTGGTTTACGTTTCTCCATGGCACACTGTAATTTCCACCTGCGCGGCGAAGAATCCGACCGTGACATGCAATTCGTGCAGGATTTGGCCAACAAATGGAATGTCTCCCTTTTTATTCGGGAGTTTGACACCCTTAACATCCAAAAAGACTCTAGGAAATCCATAGAAATGGTCGCCCGTGAGCTTCGCTACAATTGGTTTTCTGAAATTTCAGCCGATTTTGATCATCTGGTCACCGCCCACCATGCAACCGACGCCGCGGAAACCATGCTGCTCAACCTTTGCCGCGGAACGGGACTCAAAGGCCTTTGCGGCATTCCTCCTGTGAACGGAAAAATCATCAGACCTATGCTGTCGTTTACCGCTCAGGAAATACGCCAATATGCTGAAAAAAAACACATTGCGTATGTTGAAGACGCTACAAACCGGGATGAGGAAATCTTACGCAACCGCATTCGACACACGGTCATTCCACAACTTGAAACCATTAATCCACGTTTTTTACAGACTAATTACCGTTCTCGCCAAATTCTGCAACAGCAATATGCTTATTATCAAAAACATATCGAAAGAACAAAACGTGAACTTATCAGCAAAAACGGCAGTCAGATTGTCATTGACCGCAACAAACTGGCCCAATGCGAGGAAACAGCATTGATTCTTTACGAGATTCTGCACGAATACAGATTTTCAACCGACACAGTGGTAAGAATTGCGAACATGTTTACGCTTTCGACTGGAAAAATGTTCCATTCACCCACACATTCGCTTCTGATTAACAGAGAATCCTTAATTATTCAACCTTTATCGGAAAACCACGAAGAAGTTCTGATAGATATTCATTCCATAGAAGAATTACGACTCTATTTTGAAATAGAAGAATTTGAATATCAAACAGATATGGTTTTTGATAAAAATCCTGACACCCTATATTTGCCAAAAGATAAATTGACTTTTCCGCTGCAAATTCGCTCATGGCGACCAGGCGATTCCTTTCATCCGCTTGGAGCGAAATGCCGACAAAAATTGAGCGATTTCTTCTCCGACCATAAAATCAACCGCTTCGAAAAATCCAAAATAAGACTGTTATGCTCCAACGATCAGATTATTTGGATTATTGGATGGCGTTCAGATGAACGCTTCAAAATACCACCCCAAAACAATACTCCAGCAATCAAAATCTCCACAACCACCCCTTTAACCTTTTAACCCATAAACTATTAAACCCATAAACCATTAAACCGATTTAACCATTAACCGTTAACCACTAACCTTATAAAGATGGAAAACACCCCGAAACGCACCCCCATTTTATGGATATTGGCCATTCTGACTATGATTAGCTCTCTTTTTTCGGCCTTCACCTACCTCTTTTGGGCAATCATTCCGGACTACTTGGTAAACTCTATGGAGTCTATAAAAACGATGAATATGTTCCCTACAGATCAGGTGGAACAGGTTCTGGAAATCTACACCTCCATCAAAAGCTGGCAATACCTGCTGTTAATGGGAGTGGAAATCATGTTTTTTACCGGTGCTTTCATCATGCTGGTAAAACTGAACAAAGCGGGATTCCATGTTTATACTATTGGTAAAATATTGGAATTCTGTGTGTTAAACTTCGTTATAGGCGGATTGGTAGCCATGAATTTCAACGGAATTCTAATGTCCATATTATGGGTGCTGATGTATGCCACACAATTACGTTTTATGGGACCTGTGGACAAAAATAATCAAACAACATCATTCGACCAAAAATAAATCTGATGAATAGAGCCGATTTCCCGCTTTTGGAAGAAAAGGTTTACGGAAAACCTTTAGTTTATCTGGACAACGCCGCAACCACACAAAAACCTAAGGTAGTAATTGATGCGTTAAACGACTATTACCTGCACATCAACAGCAATATCCACCGTGGGGTGCATTATCTCAGTCAAGCAGCGACCAATGAATTCGAACTGGCACGCGAGGCTGTACGACAATACATTCACGCCGGAAACTCATACGAGGTCGTCTTCACACGCGGCGCGACCGAGTCTATCAACCTCGTAGCCGCCTCGTTTGGGCGTACTTATCTTCGTGAAGGCGATGAAGTGATTATTTCTGAAATGGAACATCACTCTAACATCGTACCTTGGCAACTTACCTGTGAAGAACACGGTGCCAAATTGAAAATTTTGCCGTTTAATGAACACGGCGAATTGATAATCAACGATTTAGAGAAACTTATTACGGACAGGACCAAAATTGTGGCAGTGACCCATGTGTCAAATTCTTTAGGCACCGTCAACCCTATTGAAGATATTATCCGTATTGCGCATAGCCGAAACGTGCCCGTGCTCATCGATGGTGCTCAGGCTGTTGCGCACTGTCCGGTAGATGTGCAAGCCCTTGACTGCGATTTCTACTGCTTTTCCGGGCATAAAATGTACGCCCCGATGGGTATTGGTGTAATGTACGGCAAAGAGCGGTGGCTCAATGAGATGCAGCCCTATCAAGGCGGCGGCGAAATGATCAAGGACGTAACCTTTGAAAAAACCACCTATAATGACCTGCCTTTCAAATTTGAGGCTGGCACTCCCTCGGTAGGCGATGTCATCGGTCTACGCAAAGCCATCGAATACATTCAAAACATTGGAATAGAACTAATTGCACCTTATGAACAATCCTTATTGACGTACACGACAGAAAAGCTCGCCCAAATTGAAGGAATGCGTTTTATCGGTGAGGCGGCACACAAAACCGGAGTTATCTCTTTTCTTGTCGGAAACATCCACCCCTATGATATGGGCGTCCTCCTTGACCATCAAGGAATAGCCGTGCGCACTGGCCACCATTGCACCCAGCCTATTATGACACATTTTGGTATTCCGGGCACCGTCCGCGCATCCTTTGCCTTGTACAACACTTTTGAGGAATCCGACGCACTCGTAGCAGCAGTCGAAAAAGCTAAAAACATGTTATTATAAGATGCGGTCGGCCAATACATACTCTCCCACAAATAAAATATCATGAATAATTCCAAGACAAATGCCTTTGCTTTGATCACCGGTGGCAGTTCCGGCATCGGATTCGCATACGCAAAAGAATGGGGTCAGAAAGGATATAACCTTCTGATTGTCAGCAATCGAGAAGACTTGAACGACGAGGCGCAAAAACAATTGCAAACGCTATTTCCAGAACAAACAGTTCTCACACGTTATCAGGATCTTACGCAATCGGATGCAGCGCAACAATTGTTTGATTTCTGCGAAAAAGAAAACTTGACTGTTGAGGTGCTGGTCAATAACGCGGGCATGTTTTATTTTGGTGCGGCAGTGGAAAAACCGATGGAGTTGAGTCATAAAATGACCATGCTGCACTGCACCACGCCTGCAAATCTTTGCATCCTTTTTGGAAAAAAAATGAAAGACCGCGGTTGCGGTTATATTCTCAACGCATCTTCCATCACTGCTTTCATGAGTTTTCCGACCATTGCCGCTTATCAGGCATCAAAATCCTATTTGCTAAAATTTTCAAAAGGAATCCACTATGAATTAAGCCATTACGGGGTGAATGTTTGCTGCGTCTGTCCGGGCGCCGTTGACACCGACCTTTACAATCTACCGGCAAAAACTCGAAAAAAACTATGTGCCTTCGGGGTGATGCTATCCCCGGAAAAAGTTGCCAAACGAGGCGTCCGAGCCACGCTGAACGGACGTAAGGTGAAAATTCCCGGCATAATCAACTACCTTTTCATTTTTTTATGTTTCCTTCTGCCTGGATTTATCATTGACATAGTGAAAAAGAAATATGTGTAATCGGTTGGAACAAATTATACCCCTACAACCTCCAAAAAATCGTACTTTTGCCGCCATTTTAAAACCAGACGAAATCTAATATGCTCTATCCTGATAATTTTGAAGAGAAAATCGGATTCGATATCGTGCGGCGGCTGATTTTGGAGCATTGCCTCAGTCCACAAGGGGCTGAAGCGGTGGAAAAGATGCAGTTTATGACCGACATACTCCAAATTATGCCGGCATTGGAATCTGTGGAAGAATTCCGTCAACTGCTGCTGTTCGACGAACCGTTTCCGGCACAAGACTTCTACGACCTGCGCGCGACCTTAAAACGACTGCGCATTGACGGCACCCATATAGAACTGGAGGAACTGGTATGCCTTCGCGGCTTCATACAATCCATGACCCAAATATTTGTCTACTTCAAAGTTCGCCACGAAGAAAACCGCTATCCAAGGCTTTGGTCAATGTGCGCGGAAATGCCCCTGCAACGTGATCTGATGAGCGCCATTAACCGCATTTTGGACGACAAAGGACAAATGCGAGATAACGCCTCCGAAGAACTCGCCCATATTAAATCCGCCATAAATCGTCTTTCCCGAGATGCCGACCATCAGATCCGCAAAATCCTCAATGCCGCCAAATTGGATGGCATCGTGAAAGAAGATGCGGAGATGACCATCCGCAATGGACGCCTCTGCATTCCTGTTTCGGCCCAATTCAAACGCCGGCTGCGCGGTTTCGTACACGACGAATCCGCCACGGGACAGACCGTCTTCATCGAACCCACCGAAGTATTTGACGCCAACAACGAACTCAAAGAACTGCAAAATGCCGAGCAACGGGAAATAATCCGCATTCTTACTGAAATCTCCAATACTATCCGTCCGCTCATTGACGACCTCCTTGACGCTCAAAAATTGATGGGACAGTATGATTTTTTGCGGGCTAAGGCTCTTTTCGCTATCGATATTGATGCTTCCGTGCCGCATATACATCCCAACACCACCGTGCAGTGGTATCAAGCCAAACACCCTTTACTTTATCTTAATTACAAGAAAAACCACAAGGAAGTGGTGCCCCTTGATATCCGATTACTACCCGAAAAACGAATCCTGATTATCTCCGGACCCAATGCGGGCGGTAAATCTGTGTGCCTGAAAAGCGTCGGATTACTACAATATATGATGCAATGCGGGTTACCCGTCTCCATGTTGAGCACCTCGGACATGGGAATTTTTGAAAGCATTTTCATTGACATCGGCGATGAACAGTCAATAGAAAATGATCTAAGCACGTATAGCTCTCATCTTCAGAATCTTAAGATGATGGATGAGAACCTCAATGCGAAATCGCTCTTTTTAATTGACGAATTCGGCAGTGGTACTGAACCCACATTGGGTGGAGCTTTGGCAGAGGCAATTCTGGAACGATACTATGAATCCAAAGCATTCGGCATTATCACCACGCATTATGGGAACTTAAAAATGTTCTCCGACACGCATCCGGAAGCAGAAAACGGAGCCATGCTGTTCGACACTAATGCGCTATTGCCGCTCTACCGTCTCAAAATCGGAAAACCCGGCAGTTCATTCACTTACGAAATCGCCAGACATATCGGTCTTGATTCACAAATTATTGATAATGCCGTTCAAAAATCCGGCACTGCACAAATCGATTACGAAAGAAAACTGGAGGAAATCGAAATCACACAAATCGAGACCGAACAACAACTCAAAATAGTACGCGCCGCCGATGAGCAGCTGTCCTTGATGATTGACGAATACACTGAAAGATTTGCGCAACTCGACCGACAGCGCAAAGAAATCTTAGCTAAAGCAAAGAACCAGGCCAATAGTATCATCGAGAGTGCGAACAAACTCATTGAAAATACAATTCGAAAAATCAAGGAGTCTCACGCAGATGCTGAGAAAACAAAAGCGGCGCGACAAGAAATGCAAACCTTCAAGAAGGAATTGCAAAAAGAGATTGAACATATAGAAGAGGCCGAAGCCGAAGCAGTGAAAGCCATCATTCCGCCACACAGGAAGAAAACGGCTGAAAAAAAGCATACACACGAAGAAGTCCAAGATAAAACTATCCATGTTGGTGACTCCGTCTATCTGCCCGACTCTCAAATTGCCGGCGAAGTGACTCAAATCGACGGCAATGATGTGACTATATCGTTCCATTCGGTAAATTTCCGCACCAAGTTGGACAAAGTGATCAAAATCAGCAAAAAAGAGGCACGAAATGTGGAACGAGGACACGTGTCGCATTTCAATGCCGGCACCGTCGCAGATGCCCTCAACAAAAAACTCGCAGACTTTAATACCACCCTCGATGTGCGCGGTCAGCGTGCTGAAGAGATGGTACACAATTTGGAAGAATTTTTAGATGAAGCTGAGATGCTGGGCGTCAACAATTTGCGTGTTCTTCATGGTAAAGGGAACGGTATTCTTCGAAGCGTTGTGCGTCAATATCTTGCCAAACGAAAGGGCGTTGTCGAATTTTATGACGAGATGTTGGAATTGGGCGGCGCAGGAATTACGGTTATTAAAATGAATAATTAGCGAAAAATTTTTATTTTCGCCGCTTTGCTAAACATTCAAGATTATGGCACAGAAAAAATTTGCAGTCATAGGCGCAGGGCAGTTCGGACAAGCCATCAGTCTGGCACTCTCAGAGAAAGGCTTTGAAGTGCTGGTCATTGACAAAGACATGAAAAAAGTGCAGAACATCAGTGATGATGTGGCTTATGCCGTCTGTACCGACGCTACCGATAAACGAGCGCTCCTCAACGAAAACATCAAGGACTTCGACGCTGTAATTGTAGCTATAGGAGATGATTTCGTTGAGCGTTTGCTCTGCATTTCTAATCTTATAGATTTGGGTATCAGTAAAATATACTGTCGAACAAAAGGTTCGCACCAACAAACTATTCTTGAGAAAATGGGAATCACGGAGTTCCTGTCACCAGAAGAGGAGCTGGCAACCATGCTGGCCGAACGGTTGAGCAACCCCAATATCCTATCTTACCTTCAGATGCCTGACGAATACCGCATTGCCTCTATCATCGCTCCAGACCGTCTGGAGGGACTCACCCTCGGCGATATCAACTTCCGCGACAACCATCACCTCAGCTTAGTGACCATCCGCCGCAATTTCGAGGAAATCGAAAACAAGGAACTCACAATGAAACAGCATATTATCGGTGTCCCTGACAATTCGACTATCATATTTAAAAATGATGTCTTTGTATTGTTTGGCAAAGACCGCGATATAGATAATTTCATTAAAATCAACTTATAATGAGTCTGTTCGGCAATCGTGACGAATATAATGGGAAGCTTCGCATCCACATTGTAAATAACAAGGACCGCATACAGCTGATCCTGCAAATTTGCAGTTTGGTGATTTCCGTCGTGACGATCGCTTGCATTTTCTGTTACCACGGACTTTATATCACCCCTTCTGCAAAGAATATCATCCGCTGGTTAATTCACGGAAGTCTTTGTTTCTACGTCTTCAAATATTTTGTATTACTTTTCTACTCACTCCACCGGGGTAAATATATCCGACAATCCTGGTTTGAATTTCTCATCATTATTCTCTTGATATTACAATTCATTTCCGTTAATTTTTTCCATTTTGACATCGTTGATGCTGAAAATTTTGAAAATTTTTACCTGATTTTCATACAATTCTATTTTCTGATCATCGTATTGGTGGAAATTGCGAAAATGAGCAGTTCGCTTGGAAAGTACCACCTCAGCCCTCCGCTTCTGATGGTGGGATCATTTCTCTTTCTTATTGCCATCGGCACTATTCTGCTGAAGATGCCACGGATGACAAATCATGGGATTTCCTTTATTGATGCACTATTTACGGCTACCAGCGCAAGCTGCATCACGGGCCTTTCTGTTGTAAGTACACCTGAAACCTTCACTTTTAAAGGACAGGTTGTTATTCTGATGCTAATCCAACTGGGTGGTATGAGTATTCTCTCTTTTGCTACCTTTTTTTCCACTTTCTTGTCTCGTTCCATGGTTGGACTGCGTTACCAGTATATGATTCGGGATATGATGTCCGCCGACCGTCTCTCTGATTCTGTCGGTCTGTTGCGCAGCATTGTGCTCACCACTTTTATCATTGAAGCGGCAGGAGCAGCTTTTCTTTTCACCTACTGGAAATCTACCGGTTTTTTCTTATCGGACAAACAAAACCTGTTCTTCTCCATTTTCTACACCGTTTCGGCCTTTAACAACGGCGGTTTCGTACTTATCGATGACAGTTTGCTGAATCTTGGTGTACCGGGGAGCTATTTCCCGCAAGTGGTTATCATGTCCCTGGTCTTCCTTGGCGGCATCGGGTTCGTCACCATCCGTGATTTTTTCAGTTTCCGCTATATTCGAGAACGGAATAAATACCGATGGAAAACGCTGTTGCCACAAACCAAAATCATTCTTTACGTCACGTTTGCCATTATTATCGTAGGCAGCATCCTTTTCTTTCTGCTGGAATACAATAACACATTGAAAGACATCGACGGGTTGGGAAATAAAATCTTCACTTCTGTATTTCAAGTGGTCACCTGCCGAACATCTGGATTTAACGTATTGGATATCAATTTGATGCATATATCCACCATTATTTTGATCTTGGTGGCGATTTTCATTGGAGGTTCCCCGAGCTCCACGGGCGGTGGTATTAAAACAACCTCATTATTTATTGTCTTCAAGTCTGTAGCGGCCACAGTGAAGGGAAAGAAAAACATCGAATTCGACCACAAATCCATCTCTCCTTCATTGGTGGAAAAAGCAACCACCATCATGATGTTGTCGGCAATGTTCATCCTCGTTTCCTGCTTTTTACTCACGGTAGTAGAACCGGATGTGCAGTTGTTACACGCCCTGTTTGAAACCTCATCGGCTTTCACTACCTGCGGGCTCTCCACTGGAGAGTGCGCCAACTGGAATTGGATGGCCAAACTCATCCTTACAATCAATATGTATTGCGGCCGAATCGGTACACTGACCTTGGCTTTCGCCCTGACCCGTCACAAGAAAGAGTCCCCGCACCAGTACCCTGACTTGTACATCATGCTGGGATAATCTTTTTCACATTTAAAAAATTACTATCTTTGCGGCCTGATAATCTTGATGAGGATGGATTTTGAAGATATACGACCTTACACCAATCTTGAATTCAAGGAAGCCTATTATCGACTTTTTGAGGACCGCCGTTTTCAAGAAGCCGTTGCTCTTTGTATCCCGCACTTCTCAATTAGTTTGTTCCGAGAGAAATTATTAAAGAATTTTAACACTGTTGAGGAGGCTCAACTTGAACTTGACAAACCGTTTGTGGAAGCCTTCATCGCCCAATCTTCCAAAGGAGTCACCTTGTCGGGCATTGACCGCATAGATGAGGATGAAGCATACATGTATATCGGCAACCACCGTGATATCACCTTTGATCCAGCACTTTTGGAGTACTATTTCTTCATTGAAAACCGCAAAACCTCCCGCATCGCAGTGGGAGACAATCTATATTCCACACCGCTCCTGACGGAAGTCGCGAAACTGAACAAGATGATTAAGGTGAAACGCTCCGGCAGCATACGCGAAAAATTGGAAAATGCCCACACGCTGGCTGCCTATATCCAACATTCCCTTTTTGAAGAGCATGAGTCTGTCTGGATTGCCCAACGTGACGGGCGCACAAAAGACGGAAACGACTATACCAAACAAGGATTGGTAAAGATGATCACGTTGGGGAACGACAAAAACCTCTTAGAGACCATCCGCCGAATGAAAATCACCCCTGTTACCGTATCTTACGAATATGAACCCTGTGATAAATTGAAAGCCAGAGAGTTGGCTATTAGTGAACATAGCGTTTACCATAAACAACCTGGCGAAGATTTCAATAGCATTAAACAGGGGCTTTTCGGGCAAAAAGGGCGGATGTCACTCACTATCGGCACGCCTATTGATCAGGAACTTGATGACATTCCCGACGATATCCCAAACAATGATAAAATCAATAAAGTCTGTCAACTTATTGATAAACAGATTTATAAAACTTATACCCTCTACCCTAACAACTATATTGCTCACGATATACTGCATGGCGATGAAACCTACCGCGAACATTACACGGAGGCAGAAAAAATCACTTTTGAACAATATTTACAACTGAATTCGCAAATTCCAGATGTACCAGCGGAGAAAATGCTTGAAAATCTGCTGAAAATATATGCCACTCCTGTTGATAATCATTACAAAACCATATCTGAAGAAAATTAATTATTTTTAACACATTATGGACGAAATTCAACCCCCGTCGCAACCGAAAATTTTAATTATCCGACTCAGCTCTATGGGAGACATCGTATTGACGACTCCCGTTGTAAGAGCGGTCAATGAGCAATTGCCAGAAACGGAAGTGCATTTTTTGGTAAGAAAAGACTATGTTCCCGTTATTGAAACCAATCCGCACATCCATAAAGTGCATGCCTATGACCCCGACAATGTGAACCAAACCATTGAAGAACTGAAAAAGGAGAACTTCACCGTTGTAATAGATCTGCAGAAAACCCTACGTTCACGAAAAGTGGTACGACGGCTGAAATGCACCTCATATACATTCCAAAAGCATAATTTTGCCAAATGGCTTTGTATTCATTTTAAAATGAACGGTCTGCCGGAAACTCACATCGTGGAACGTTATTTTGAAGCGGTTAAGGAACTGGATGTGTATAATGACCACAAAGGTTTGGAATTTTATATTCCTGAAAATCAAGGGTTTGATGAAGATGATTTGCCGATGCTATTCGAAGACGGTTTCGTAGCCGTTGTATTGGCTGCACAACATTTCACCAAACGGATTCCTGTAAGCAAAGTGGTTGAAATTGGCAGCATCTTACATAAACCCATCATGCTTCTAGGCGGCCAAGATGTGTTTGAAGAGGGCGAGCAGGTCGTTTCCCAACTCGGGGAACGCGCCACCAACGGCTGTGGCAAATACACGCTATACCAATCAGCGGCCATTTTGCAACACGCCGACTGCGTGATTACCGGTGATACCGGATTAATGCATATCGCTGCAGCACTCCACAAGCCCATAGCCGCCATTTTCGGTGCAACCATCCCCGAATACGGCTACTACCCTTACATGCCTGGTGAACGAAACCTGTTCCGCAACTTCGAAGTCTGTCCGCTTCATTGTCGTCCCTGTTCCAAATTCGGCAGTTCCAAATGCCGCCGCAAACACTTTAAGTGCATGAAGAATATCTCCGCAACGGAGGTAGCAGAGTGGGTGAATAGGTTTTAGACTTGAGACTTAAGACTTGCGACTTTTAAAAAAGGATTTTGTAGAGACGCGAAATTTTGCGTCTCTACCTTTTTCTGATAGACTGTACAACAACCGTTTTCCCTGTTACCGAAAACCGCACCTCATATCCGTCAAACGGGAATCCATATACACGGGTTTCATCGTTATGGTAGGCGGGACGCGGGTCTTGCGCTAATACTTCACGCAGTTTTATAATCTTTTCCGCAGGTAATTTCTTGACTATCTGCTCGGGAATTTCCACTTCGAGCTGATAATTCTCATGTTCCTGCGTAAATCCTTTGGCAGCCTCCGGATGACAGTCGGTGGTGAGCAAGTAGGGCTTGATGTCATAGATCGGAGTACCGTCCATAAGGTCGGCGCCGCCCACGAGGAGAGTGGGATTTTTGGGGTTGAGGTCCGCCTCAATGAGCTCCACGCAAGATAGCCCAATAGGGTTGGGGCGAAATGGCGAGCGCGTGGCAAAAACGCCCATCCGCCGGTTGCCGCCAAGTCTCGGTGGCCGTACCGTGGGTGACCAACCCTCCTGCCGCACTTCCGAAAACCCCCAAATCAGCCACAGATGGGAGAACTCCTCGATACCGCGCAATGCCTCCGCATTACGATACTCAGGCTCGAACACGACGCGCGACCGCAACGACGGCACCAGTCCGCTCTGCCGCGGAATCCCGAACTTCGACGGGAATTCGCTGCAAATGCGGGCGATGACCTTGGTCTCAACAATCTGGTTGTCCATAAAACCTTTGTTCTTTCGCTGGCAAAGGTACACAATTATCAATATACACAGACATGATAAAATTACCGTCTGTAGAGACGCGGCGCGCCGCGTCTCTACGTATTACAGGGAAAATAACACGGGGAAAAACCTTTTGTAGAGACGGGGCATGCCCCGTCTCTACGGCGAGGATATGTGTCCTAACTGCGAGACGCAGTTGGTTCCATATTCTCTCCCCTCTTCGTAATTTACCGTTTTTCAATCTTATATCCCACCGTCGCGAAGAACAGGATATAGGCATAGCTAACGAAGAGCAGCGCATAGGCGGCGTGATTGTTCACGGCATCGGCGATTTTGCCGTAGATCAGCGGCATGATAGCACCGCCCACGATGGCCATCACCATCAGCGCGGAGGCGAGTTCGGTATGGTCACCCAAATCGTGGATAGCTAACGGCCAAATGGCGGGCCACATAATGGCGTGCGCGAAACTCAGGCAGATAATTGCGATAATGGATACAATGCCTGTCGTACACAGAGCCACAATAACCAGCGTAACCGAAAGCAACAACTGGATAATCAACGCTTGGCGTTGCGATATCACCTTCGGCACAAACAGGATGCCGCAAACATAACCCACCAGCAGGGCAATCAATGCATAAACTCCGAAATAGTGGGAAACTTGCGTGGGAATGCCATAGTAGTCACCGTAAGGAATCAGCGTGTCAATGGCGATGACCTCGGCACCCACGTAGAAGAAGATGGCAAAAACACCGAGCCACATATACGGGAAACTGAAAATGCTGGTCTTTTGTCCGGCAATTTTCTTTTCCTCTTCGATGATGTCGGGCAAATGCGCGGTTTTGATGAAAAGCACCAGCGCGATAAGCACGGCGGTCATAATGAGGTAAGGCACGATGACACCGTTGGAAAGTTCCTGCAGCATAGCCTCTTTCTCCGGACCAGGAGCCATCTCCTTGATACTCTCGAAAAGGTGCTCCTTGCCGCTGAACAGGGCATTGTAAAGCACGAGAATGCCAATCATACCGGCCACCTTGTTGCAAATGCCCATAATGCTCATGCGCCGCGCCGCCGACTCAATCGGGCCGATGACTGTGACGTAGGGGTTGCTGGCAGTCTGCAACAGCGAAAGTCCACTGCCTTGCAGGAACAGTCCCAACAGGAACATCGGGTAGCTGCGCATCTTCGCACCCGGGATGAACATCATGCAGCCGATGGCCATGACAATCAAACCCAAAGCCATACCGTTGCTGTAGCCCGTTTTCTTCAACACAAATGACGATGGAATCGACATCACAAAGTAGGCGATGTAGAAGGCAAACGTCACTAAATATCCCTGCACTTGCGAGGTCAGTTCACATGAGGTGCGCATGTACGGAATCAGAATATTGTTCAACCATGTCACGAAACCGAACACGAAAAACAGTGCTCCGATGACAAACATACAATAGGCGGTGCTTCGTTTTTTTTCTATCATAAATATTTGGTTTTTAATCTTTTACATTGTTTTATTCGTCTTTCAATCCGGTCATTTTCATCTGCCGGATAGTGGCTTCGGGATCTTGAGATTTGAAGACGGCATTGCCCGCCACCACCGCATCCGCACCAGCATTGATAATGTCCGCTATGTTGTCGGCGTTGACGCCGCCATCAACCTCAATGAGCGCATTCGAATGGTTACGTTTGATCATCGCACGAAGCTCCTTAATGCGGTGCAATGCCCGGGTGATGAATTTTTGCCCGCCGAAGCCGGGATTTACCGACATTATTAGCACTAAATCAAGATCTTGGATGACATCTTCCAACCCAGCAACCGGCGTGTGCGGGTTCAAAGCGACTCCCGCCAGCATATCATGCTCCTTAATCTGGGCGATGGTGCGGTGAAGATGCGTACACGCCTCCCAGTGCACCGTCAACAAATCACAACCTATTTCCTTGAAAGTCTGAATGTAACGCTCGGGTTGCACAATCATCAGATGAGTATCCAGCGGCTTCTGCGCAAGTTGGCGCACAGCCTTGATGACAGGCATTCCAAATGAAATGTTCGGTACAAACACGCCATCCATCACATCTAGATGAATCCAGTCGGCTTCGGAACGGTTCAGCATCGCAATTTCCTCGCCGAGGCGGTTAAAATCCGCCGAAAGCAACGACGGCGCTATAATCGGTTTCACACTCATATCCATAATATTTTGAGGTTGCAAAGGTACACAAATTTCAATATACACAGACGTAGTGAAATTGCTGCATGTAGAGACGGGGCGCGCCCCGTCTCTACGTTTTCCAAAGGAAAGGTACACAATTTACGGATAATACAACAAGTGGTTATCGCCTAATCTCAATTGTCTGGTCTCCACATTGCAGCACAAAATCCCCGGGATGGGATTCAAAATGCTGCTGTTCCTCCACAAAGGTCATAAAGAAGTCCTCGTCTACTTGGAACGTCACCACAGCTGTTCCACCTTTTGGAACAAACACGCGTTCAAATCCGACCAATGTTTTCACTGGACCACGGCCGTTTTCCTTATTAATCAAATACAGTTGAGCCACCTCCTCGCCGGACATACTACCAACATTCTTAATCTTACAGGCAAACGTATTTCGAGTCGGGTCATATTTGGCATCCATATACTCATAGCTTGTGTAACTCAACCCATGACCAAACGGATAGAGCGGTTTTTCCTGCATAAAACGATAGGTGCGATGCTCCATCTCATAACTATCAAATGGTGGGAGATAATTATTTGTGCTATAAAATGTTACGGGCAATTTTCCACTTGGGTTCACTTTTCCGAAAAGCACATTCGCCACGGCTGTTCCCGCCGCCTGACCGCCATACCAAGCAGCCATCACGGCATCAAGGTTCTCATCCTCCCAATCCAACGCCACCGCACCACCGGAGCAAAGCACAAACACAACAGGTTTTCCCATTTTCTTGAGCTTCATCAACATACCCTCTTGTATACGTGGCAAGTCAATAGAAGTTCTGTCACCACCGTGGAAACCGTCCAACTCCACTTTCAACTCTTCGCCTTCCAGCTCTGGGGATAGTCCTCCTACAAAAATCACGAGGTCGCATTTGGCAATCTGCTTGTCAAAGTCTCTGGGTAGACGATATTTTCCGTCCACATGGTGACAAGCCGTGTCGAAGTAGAGGCGCGGCTGCTGCTCTTTCGGCATCTTGCTGACAAAGTTTCGGATGCCCTCATAAATAGTGACTGCGTGGCGAGGCGTGCCGTTGTAGTTGCCGCACAACATCACCGAATCGGCCGCGTTGGGACCCAAGATCGCTATACTCTTGTACTTTCCAGGTTCCAACGGCAGGATTTTTTCCCTGTTTTGCAAAAGGACAATACTTTTGTGGGCCATTTCGAGGGCCTTTTTTTCAAAAGCAACGGTGTCGGGATTATTCATGAAGGGTGGTTCGGGATCGAACAAACCTAATTCGAAACGCGCTTTCAAAACCTTAAACACATGAGCATCAATCACATCCAACGGAAGCATCCCTTTAATGTATGCTTCTTTCAACGCAGGGAGTCCGCTGCCGCACTCCAAGTCGATAACGGAACCGAAAGCGGCGGCGGCGGCATCGGCGGCAGTGGCATGCGTCTCATGACGAGGAATTACCGTATCGCGCTCCCAACAATCGTTCAAAGCCCAACAGTCAGTGACAAACAACCGATTATAGCCCCACTGGTTGCGCAGGATGTTAACCAACAGACTTTCGTTAGTGCAACACGGCACACCGTTGAGACGGTTGTAGCCACACATTACCATGCCTACATCCGTATGATCCACAATGTACTTAAACGCAGGCAGATAGGTAGTCCATAAGGCACGTCCACTGACCGTGGCATCAAACGAGTGGCGGTCGGCCTCAGGACCGCTGTGCACGGCAAAATGTTTGATGCAAGCGAGTGCCTTGTAACGGCCGTTTACTTTCTGTTGCAGCCCGTTCACACACGCCGTGCCCATGCGCGCGGTAAGGTACGGATCTTCTCCATAGGTTTCCATACCCCTACCCCAACGCGGATCGCGGAAAATATTGATGTTCGGGGTGAAAAAGGTGACACCCGTATAATCGTCATAGCGGCCTGCCTGCTGGTTGCGGTTAAATTTCACACGCGCCTCGTCGGCCACCATGCCGAACATTTCTTGCACGGCTTTGTCGTCGAAGGTGGCGGCTAAAGCGGTGGGCATCGGATAAACGGTCGCGTAGCCGTCGCGGGCCACCCCATGCAAAGCTTCGTTCCACCAACTGTAAGCAGGAATACCCAAACGCTCTATAGCCGGGTTGTGGTGTTCCATCAGACTCAATTTTTCCTCCAAAGTAAGCTGATTCAAAAGGAGTTGCACTCGCTCGTCAATCGATAGATTCGGATTGCGGAAATCCTGTTGTGCCGATGCAATCCAACAGAAAGCGATCGAAATAATACCAAATATTATCTTCTTCATATCGAATTTATTGAACTATCATTTTAACCGGCAAAGGTACGAAAAACGAAGACAAAAGCCACCACTATATACAATAATCCTTCTTACCGGACATAAACACATCCGGCAAAACACTGAAACTCCAATGTCAGAGCACTATTTTACGTTATAATCGTTGTATTTTTATGTAGTTATATGTGCAGTTTTTCCTTAAAAGGTTTCTTAAATGACCGTGAAAGTTCAAAACTCGCATTGTTTGCTATGAGGACTCTATTTTTAATCAACCCTGTGACCTTGTCCATATTCACGACTATTGACCGATTGATTTTCTGGAAAATTGACTTCGGGAATTTTGACATAAACATTTTCAAATTGCTTCGGAAATACTTCTTGCTCCCATCCTCAAAACAGACGCATACTTGATTTCCTATTTTTTTGATATACAGTACTTTGTCAAAAATAATTCGCGTTGATTCCTCATTTCGCGTACCAAGGATGAATACTGATTTCAACAAGTGCTCATCGGCATGATAAGACAGACTGTCTTCAGAGACTTTTTGTAATATCCGTTGATCAACCTTGTTGTACGTACTATAGATATTCAGAATCTTCCCCATAATGCTATTCAACTCTTTTTCCTCATATGGTGAATAAAAAATCTCAAAAAATCCCATCTTGAGATATTGTTTCACCCTTTTCGTATTAATAGCATCACAAAGACCCACTATGAAGGGCGGTTTTCTGACATCATGAAGAATGTCCGCAAAGGACATGTCCAGGAAAAAAATCGTTGGACGATGGTTGTTCAAATACTCGATTGCTTCAGCAGGGTGCTGGCAAACCTGTACAATACTCAACGAGTAAAACTTTGACAATAAGTCTTTTAAACGAGTCACCTTAGACTCTTCGTCACTCAATATGACCACTTCGAAATTTTTGTTCAATGTCATAATATATTCGTAATTTTTTGTGAAAATAAATAATTTTTTCAAACTTATCGATTAAAAAATAGAAAAAGTGACGTTTGTTTCCGTTTGGCTTTATTATTAGCACAACAGAAATCAAAAGTTGCAAAAAAGTAAAGAAAAATTACAAATTGTAAATATTACAACAAAAACGGCAATAATTGGTAAGAAAAATCCATTTTTGCATCAAATCTGACAAAAAACTGTGTTGTATGTGCATTTTTATAGTCATGTCGTTTCATTTGAATGGACACTGAAAGGAGAAGACGCCTCTTTCCTTAATGCCTGCTCTTGATCAAAAAGCAAATTTCTTAACGAATTGAGTTGATCAACAGAATAAAAATTAAACGGTCGGGTCGGCGAAAACCAAGCTGGTACTTTTTCAGAAATCCACAAGCATAGGTTATCGTATAATGCAACTTCCTCATTTACAGGATTTTGTTTATATTTTGACCGTGCATACTGAAGTGTTCGCAAACCATCTGCCTTTTGATGGAATGCCTTAACAAAATGGTCAAAATCGGAAACATTGTGACGAATATCTGCCCAAATGTCCTTTTTCCTCGTATCCTTTTGCAGAAAAAGGAGAAAGTCGTTCTCTTTCACTGAAAGGCAGTCTTCGTAGAGTTCTTGTAACCGGCCATACGCATCCTGCACCGCATCGAAACAGCGATGGTGGTAAATCGGATAGCTGTCCCACGCCCCTTTCGCCCCTGACAACATAGCAGGTCCGGTTCCGAAGGGTACGCGGTCGGAGTAACGGGTAGCGGGATAGACGCATTCTGTGTTAAAAAGGCCTAATCCGCCCATTTTACTGAATTTTTGTACCAGATAGAAATCCTCACCACTCTGCAATGGCGTAATATTTCCTATCTTCTGCAAAGCTACCGCACGCATAGCAATAGCCGAGCCTAATGCGGTAAATCCATAGGGGCTGCTGATTTTCAGTAAATTAATTGCATAATTTCGCATATAAAGCTCATAGCGAAGCAACGCGCGATTCATGAGTTCTTCTCCTGATACCAATTCGTGATAATAAGGGACAGCAAGAGCATTTAGTGCTGGATTAGCCGAAAAATTATCTGCTAACGATTGCAAATAATTAGGTTTTACATACGTATCTGCATCTAAACTGACAATGATATCGTCAGGATCAGAATCCGATAATATTCGCTCAAACAGCACTTTACGTGCGAAACCAACCCCAAATTTCTTACCTTTCCATCCGCGTCCCCGCGAGGAATAGTCCAAAACATGGAGTGTTAAAAAATCATAATGCTGTAGATATTCTAATGTCTGGCTATTGTGCTCACAAATGGAATACTTGTCCGGATTATCCCAATAACTCTCCGGCTGGTTGACACAAACATAGGTTTCAATCGGAATAGCGGTCTCCTGTTTGGCGAGGGCGTTCAATGTCACAGGCAGAGAACATGATTCGTCCATCGCAGGAATGGCGACCCTGAACGCCGTCATCTACTTGACCGTAATGGTGACATCGCGGGTGCGAGCGGGCTGATTCACATCATCGCGCGCATAAACAAAATGCAACGTTTGCGTGCCTTTCTGCACCGCCTCAAATTTCCAAAAACGATGGCTAGACGCACCAACCACGCCTTTAGGAGCATTGCTGGTGTAACGGTCGCCCGAACTTTTCACAATATTTATCTCTTTCTCGTTGACCAATTGCCACCAGAATCCTGTCGAAGCGTTGGTGATGAACTCGATCTCGCAAAACTGGCCTTCTTTAAGAACCACTTCATTGGTTTCCTTGTCCACTGCAACAAGTTTTTTCTGCGCTTGGCAACCTAAAAACAAACAGACTACCGCGCTAAAATAGATGATTCTTTTCATTTTTCCAATTATTAAAACGCAAAAATACATTTTTTACAGTTAGATGTCCCTTGATACAAAAAATTTAAAGCAAATCTTCCTGAACGAGGGTTGGCATTAGCAGTACATGACTGAAAATTATGTACTTTTGCCGCTTAATTTTTTAGTTAAAATCTATAGGAAACAATGAGGCTGACAAAAGAAAAATGGATGGAATTGCTCAAGACCTATGGGCTGATTATTCTTGGAACATTCATTATGTCCATCGGATTTGTGGTATTCATCTCACCATTGAAACTCGCACCCGGCGGCGTTTACGGTATCGCTATCATCTTGCATCACCTGTTCAACTTTCCCATCGGATTGTCCGGAATTTGTCTGGATTTACCCTTATTGCTTATAGGAACCCTTTGGTTAGGCCCTAAATTTGGGGCGAAAACGTTGGCGGGAATCATTTCCCTGCCGTTATTCATTTCCTTTTGGGAAAAAGTGTACGGTTATGAACCGCTGATTTCGCTTCCTGGACAACCGATGGTTCCCGACCCTTCGGCCACTTTCATCCTTGCACTCTTTGGCGGCGTCATTATCGGCATCGGACTTGGTCTCATTTTCAAGACCCGGGCTACCTCCGGTGGCACCGATATTATCGCCATGATTATCGGTAAATATGTGAAACACATTCCGTTAGGAACCATCCTCATCTTTGTGGATTCCACCATCGTGCTTATCGCTTTGGCTGTTTTCAAAGATTGGACTATTCCACTTTACTCTTGGTTGGTTATCTATGTCACAGGGGTCGTGATGGACAAGGTCATTGCCGGATTCCATAGCAACAAAGCGGTGCTGGTTATTTCCGACAAATATGAAGAAATTCGGCAACGGATTTTCAGCGAACTTGATCGTGGCGGCACATTTATCAATGGTGAAGGCATGTACAACCATGACGCCAAAAAGATCATCTTTACTTCCATTTCCCGTAAGCAACTGCCCGTACTCATCCACTTCGTCCACGAAATAGACGCAAATGCTTTTATCACCATCCTAGATGCCTCCGAAACGCTTGGAGACGGATTTAACTCATTGAGAGAAAAGGCTTTAAATTAGAATATACTAAAAATAGAATGTTCGCGTTTAAAATCTTTATTTTGTAAAAAGCACATTTATGAAAGCCAAAATAATCGAGGTTCTCAATACTATTTACGACCCGGAAATTCCTGTAAATATCTGGGAATTAGGGTTTATATACAAACTAGAGGTCAACCAGAACAATGACGTTTATATCCTAATGACGCTGACCGCACCCAACTGTCCTGTGGCGGAAAGTCTGCCTATGGAAGTGCAGACCCGCGTGCAGATGATTCCCGGTGTAAATAAGGTGGTTGTAGATGTCACCTTTGATCCGCCGTGGACCATGGATCGCATGACCGAGGCCGCAAAAATGGAACTGGGTCTGTTATATTAGCCCATCATCATTTTTAGAATTATTTCTTTTCTAAATCAAATACAAACCGAATGGAAAATCAAGACAAGTACAATGCTTTCAGCTTGTTGCAATTTATGTGGAAATGGCGGAAGTGGCTGCTTATCATATGTGGCGCCGCTTTGGTCGTGTCTGCGGCCTGCTCGTTTTTGATTCGACCGCGATACAAATCCACCGCACTCCTCTACGCTCCACGAACAAGTTCTGTGTCTAAGATTCTCTTAAACGAACAAAACTACAACGAAAGGCTGGAAATCAAAGCTTTGGCCACGATGGACGAAACCGAACAGATGCTTCCCTTCCTCAACGCCGTGGCGATTAAAGACTCTTTGGTCGAAAAATACAAACTGGCGGAATATTACGACATAAACCTCAACAAAAAAGGTGGGCGCACCAAATTGTATAAAGCCTTGACGAACAACATGACCATCAAACGCACGGAATATGGTGCCATTTCCGTGTCGGTGAGCGACTGGGATCCCCAACGCGCTTACGAAATGACCCTTGACGTTGTGCGTTGGTTAGATACAATCAAAAATTCCGTTGAACACGAGCGCGCCTTGGCAGCCTACACCATTCTGCAACATCAAATGGACTCGGTGGAACTGGAAATCGCCAAAGTTAACGACTCTATACGGGAAATTATGAGTCATGGCGTCTTCGATATCAAAGTTCAAAGCGAACGTCTCACCCAACAATACGCCATCGCCGCCGCCCAAGGCAACACCGCGGCCATGCAACGCATTCAGAAAGAGCAGGATACCATTGCAAAATACGGCGCCAAACTGACTTCCTACCAAGATTTGGAATATAACTTCAGCAAATATTATGCACTGTGCAAACAGAAAATGCTGGATGCCAAAATGGATATGACCACCATCATGCCTGTGAAGTTCGTCATTGACAAACCCAGTGTGGCCGACAAGAAATTTTACCCAAAAAAATCGCTCATCATTGTCATCTCCACTTTGTGTGCATTCATCCTCACGATGATTGTACTTCTAATGATCGAAAAACTTGGAAACCAATCTGTTAGAAAAGATTCAACAACAACTCCGCAAGATCACTAAGCGACAGATTATCTGTTTTCTGATCGCGATGGGGCTTGTGGTGGCAAACGGTTATGCCATAATCAGGGAATTTCCTGCTATTCAACTGATTACGATAACCGTGGTGGGGTTGTATTTGGTGTTTTTCCATGCGGATTGGACGATGTACCTTATCGCCTTCACCACTCCCCTCTCCGTCATCATCAGCAGTAAAGACATCCATTTGGGGTTGTCGCTGCCCTCTGAGGCACTGATGATTTTGCTGACCATGATTTTTTTCGCCCGCATCCTCTACGACCTTCGGATTGACCGCACCTTCCTGAAACATCCTGTTTCTATAGCGATTATAGTCTATCTCTGTTGGATGTTAATCACCTGCATGACCAGCGTACGGCCAATCATTTCGATCAAATTTTTTATTTCGAAAATGTGGTTCATCACCTCTTGCTATTGGTTTTTCATGCAATTAGTAAAGGATGATCTGAAGAATGCTGTACTCTATTTTAACTGTTATGCGATTGGGTTGGCCATCATCGTGCTAATCACCACCTATAAACATGCACTGAGTAGTTTCGACGAGCACTACGCGCATTATGTGATGAAGCCCTTCTACAACGATCACACGGCTTACGGCGCAGCATTGGCCTTTATGCTGCCAATTACTGTCGGATTCTTTTTCTTGCCCGAGAACAAATCTTATCATAAGATATTTTATTCCATCATATCCTTGGTTTTGTTGATGGGTTTTTATCTTTCGTTCAGCCGGGCCGCTTGGCTTAGCTTGGTGGTGGCGATTGGGGTGCTGATAATCCTCAAACTCAGAATCAAACTTTCGTGGATAATTGGCAGTGGACTGGTAATTGGACTCTTACTCTTCTTTTATTCCGACGACATCCTTTATAAAATGAGCCGAAACAACCAAGATTCGTCAGGCAATTTCGTGGAACACATCCAATCGATGTCGAATATCAGCACTGACGCATCCAACATGGAACGCATCAATCGTTGGACGGCTGCTTTCGGGATGATAAGAGAAAAACCGATATTCGGTTGGGGTCCAGGCACATACCAGTTTGAATATGCGCCTTTCCAACACGGTTATTATCGCACTATTATTTCTACGGACTTCGGCGACGGCGGCAACGCTCATAGCGAATACATCGGGCCATGCGCAGAAACCGGCGTGCCCGGGATGCTCACTGTCTTTGCCATAGTCCTTGTTTTTCTGATTTACGGCATCCGAATTTATATTCATTCCGATGATAAAACCGTGAAAATCATATCTTTATGTTTAACTTTGGCTTTAATATCCTACTTTATACATGGTTTCCTGAACAATTTTCTGGACACTGACAAACTTTCCGTGCTCGTTTGGGCGGCGCTGGCGGTTATTACCGTCTGTGATGTGAAATTGCAGGCAAATAACGCATAATTTATTATTACCCAGGGCTCACTTCGTTCACCCTGGGCTAACATACGTCGGGCTTTCAGCCCTTATTGAAATATTAATTCTCAATTAACTAATTATCACTTCGTTCACCCTGGGCTAACATACGTCGGGCTTTCAGCCCTTATTGAAATTTTTTTCTAAATATTATTTCATCGCCTCATCAAAGCAGTGGCGGCAGAGCGGTTCGTAGGCATCCTTTTCCCCTAAAAGCACCTGTTGTTCGTTGGCTACGATACGATATGAAAAATGAGCGAGATCCCCGCAACGCGTACAAATCGCATGTTGCTTACTGACATACTCCGCCACGGCCATCAACTTCGGCATTGGTCCAAAAGGAACGCCTTTATAGTCCATGTCCAAACCACTGACAATCACACGAATACCCGCATTAGCCAATTGATTGCAAACATCCACTATGCCGTCGTCAAAAAACTGTATTTCGTCAATAGCCACCACTTGAACATCAGCCATGTTGATATACAGTAAAATCTCTGACGAACTGTTGACAGGCGTGGAAAGACGGGAATTTTCATTGTGGGACACCACCTCCGTCTCATCATACCGCGTGTCAATCGCCGGTTTGAAAAGTTCAATTTTCTGGTTGGCGAACTCGGCGCGACGGATACGGCGGAGCAACTCTTCGGTTTTTCCGGAGAACATTGATCCGCAAATCACTTCTATCCACCCTTTTTTATGATTTCTACTCGCTTTATTTTCTAAAAACATCGTTTCCGAATATGTATAAATTTCGTATTTTTGCCTGCTTTTTTAGCGTGCAAAATTAAAATAAAAACCGTTAACCTGATATATTAAATTCGAAAAAATGAATGACGATTATCGAAAACTGTCGGAATTGTTGGATAATTGGCTTTCTGACAATGGAAAAGAAATCAAATTAGCCTTAATTGAAAAAGAAATCCTTCTGGAAAAAGTGAGGAAACTTTATGTAAAGCTTTCAACTATGGAAACCGAGGAATATGCGGCTCCACAACAAGAAGTTGCAAATCCCGAACCGAAACGGAAATTCTCGCCGGCAAACGGAATGGAAGAGGATGTGGACCTTTTCTTTGACACCGAACACGAAAGCTACCAAACCGTGGAACAAGATCTTGAAGAGATCGCACAAGAGATTAGCGAGGCGCAGGATCAACCTGTAACACCGAAAACAGAACCGGAAAAAACAGAGCCTGACATCTTCGACCAAATTGAAGAGAAACAACCCGCGGAACAAGATGACAACGAACCCATGACCGATGACGCTGGAGAACTTTTCATTGAAACGGATTTTGTAATCAGTTCTCATCCTGAGACCATACCCGAAAAAAAGGAAGAACCTGCTATAGAAGCAACACCGACCGTTGTTGAGAAGGAAACTTCTGTGGTTGAAGAAAACACCTCTGATGCCGAAGAAATCCAAACAGAGACTGCTATTGAAGATATTGAAGAGGACCACCACGAAGAAGATGACATATTGCAATTCATCACCCCAAAATCGACTCCTGACACATCTAACCAAGCCCCTACACCCACTTCAACTCCGGAACCAACAGTAACCAACAAACCCCAGCAAGTTGAAGAACAACCTAAAACTGAACAAATAGTCGAAGAAAGACCCACTCCCGGCAATCCTCCGCAAAAGCCGAAACCGCAGCAACGTTCACTCAACGATCTTTTCAATGAGCGGCGTGAAGATCATTCCATCAGCAGCCAATACCAACACGCACGGGTCGGAGATTTGACAAAAGCCATCTCCATCAGTGACAAGTTTATCTATATCAAGGAACTATTCCACAACCGTGGTGAAGATTTCAGTGCGGCAATCCGACAACTAAACGAATGTAAAAACATGGAAGAGGCTTTTGACTGCCTTGATAAACTGAAACAGAAATACTTCTGGGATTCCAAATCCGACGCATATCTGTCATTCTGTGATTTGTTACGGAGGAAATTTTCATAGACTGTTAATATTGCCCGGGCAATAAAAAATCTTTAAAACACGTAGAGACGCGCCATGGCACGTCTCTACATTTGTAAATAGGGTTTTAGAAATTATCCCAACATTGCGGTGTAAGCGGCGGCATCCATCAGTTCGTTGACTTGATCGGGATCTGTCATTTTAATCTTGACGATCCAACCTTCGCCATAAGGATCGCTGTTCACGAGAGCGGCATTGCCTTCGAGAGCGGTATTGAATTCAACAATCTCGCCAGAAACGGGTAACAGCAGGTCTTCCACCGTCTTCACGGCTTCAACAGAACCAAAAACCTCATCCTTTTCCATCGTTTCGCCAACAGAAGGGATATCAAGGTAAATAATGTCGCCTAATTCATTTGCGGCATGAGCAGTGATGCCTACAAAGGCAAATTCTCCTTCCACTTTTAACCATTCGTGGTCTTGAGAATACTTCAAATTTTCAGGAATATTCATACTTTTAAATTTATAAATGAAAAATTAAACGGTCATAATTTCTCTCTCCTTGGCCTCCATTATCTTGTCAACCTTGCTGATGGCCTCGTCGGTGATTTTTTGGATATCGGCTTCCAATTTTTTCACCGCATCTTCCTCAACTCCTTCATCTTTGAGTTTTTTGGCATCATCGTTGGCTGTGCGGCGAATGTTGCGTATCGCCACTTTCGTCTGCTCTGCATCCTGTTTGGCTTTCTTCACCAACTCCTTGCGACGCTCTTCCGTAGGTGCAGGAATCACCAGACGGATGAACTCGCCGTTATTTTGTGGAGTCACACCGATGTTTGCCGCAAGAATGGCTTTCTCAATCACAGGAAGCATATTACGCTCCCACGGTTGAATGACAATCTGGTGAGCATCAGGAGTGTTAATATTGGCCACTTGGCCGATGGGTGTCGGATTGCCATAATAATCGACCTTTATCCCGTCCAACATTTGCGGGGAGGCCTTGCCGGCGCGGATCTTCTGAAGTTCTTTTTCGAAATGCGCCACTGTGGCATTCATACTCTCTTTCGCTTGTTTTAAGCAAGTTTGTGTATCCATTTTGATGTTATTTAATCAATAAAACTTGAGTTTCTTTGTTCAGATTCCTCTTCTGCGGTATCTTCTTCTTCCAAATCAGGTTCCTCATTTGAATTTTCGGTCTGTCCCATCTCCGCTTTGAGGCTTTCAATTTCTTGGATTTGTTTTAGACGTATTTCTTTCAAAGAGTTTAATTCCTTCTCTTTATAAGATTTTGTCCATTTATAAGCTATAAAATAGTGAAAAATGATTACCAAAAGCCAGACGAGCAGGACAAAAAGAATGGCCATCAGGAACGTATTTTCTGAACTATCCCTGAAGATGAAACTCCATACTATCCACAAAAAAGCGTTCACCAAGATGAAGATGGCAAGATGCTTTTTAAATCCTGTCCTGCGCGAAGCCATTTTTGCCAATTTAGCTTCCTCTTCAGGCGATATTTCCGGAACTTTGGGGTTAGTGTCTTCCATATCTGATTAATTAGTATAAAAGAGTTCCGATGGGTTCACCATTGAGAACTTTTAACAAATTTCCCTTGGTGTTGGCATCATAGACGTAAATGGGCATCTTGTTCTCTTCGCAGAGCGCAAAAGCCGTCTTATCCATAATTTTAAGGTTTTTCTGATAGGCTTCAGCAAGAGAAATCTCAGTAAACTTGACCGCATTGGGGTCTTTTTCAGGATCAGCGGTATAGACACCATCCACGCGAGTGCCCTTAATGAGCACATCCGCCTTGATTTCAAGCGCACGCAGGGCAGCACCGGTATCGGTCGTAAAGAACGGGTTGCCTGTGCCTCCTCCGATGAGAGTGACATAACCGGCTTCCAACGATTCAATAGCTGTCCGCCATGAAGTCTTCGCACAGACGCCTTCAATATCGACTGCCGACAGGACTTTGGACTTGACATGCAACTCTTCGAGCACTCCCTGCACCGCTAAAGCATTGATAACAGTGGCAAGCATACCCATCTGGTCTCCCTGGCGGCGTTCAAAGCCTACGGAAGCCCCTTGCACTCCACGGAAGATATTTCCTCCACCGATGACAATGGCCACTTGCACACCTGCGTCCACTGCAGACTTAATTTCCATGGCGTAATGCTCAATATGACTGTAACTTACACCATATCCATTTTCACCTACCAGTGACTCTCCACTTAATTTCAATAATATGCGTTTATATTTCATATCCTTAAAAATCAGGTCGCAAAGATACATTTTTTTTGGTTTCAAGTCTCAAATTTCAAGTGTTGGAATGCTACTTGTAACCTGTAACACAATATATCCGCTTCTTACACGTTAGATATTGTGATAACAAAATTAAAATAAACCTATGAAACTGATTAACAATATTTTATCTCTATTTTATCCCAGACTGTGTGCGGCATGTGGTGATGCATTGCAACAGAATGAGCAGTGCCTTTGTCTGAATTGTATGCTGCACCTCCCCGAAACCCAATTCCATAAAATACATTTTAATCCGCTCCGACAAGTGTTTGACGGGCGCATACCCGTGGAGGAAGTGACCGCACTCATGAGCTATAAAAAATCGAACCGGACACAGAAAATACTCCATAACTTGAAATACAAAGGTCAAAAAGAAATTGGCTCCGTCTTAGGCGAATACCTTGGTGGACAATTAATTACAGAGAAACGGTACCGTGATATCCAATACATCCTCCCTATTCCATTGCATCCTAAAAAACAGCGGAAAAGGGGCTACAATCAGAGCGAGTGGATTGCCATGGGGCTCTCCAAGGGGATGGGTATTCCGTACCTCACGGATGTGCTCGTGCGCACAGAGTTCACAGACACACAGACACGAAAGAGCCGTTTCGCACGGTGGCAGAACGTCAAAGAGGTGTTTGCGGTGGAACATTCCGAAAAAGTGGAATATACGCACGTATTGGTTTGCGATGATGTGTTAACCACAGGAGCCACCACGGAGGCTGCCATCCGCAAATTGATAGAGGTGCCTGGAGTGCGTGTGAGTGTGGCAACCCTGGCCGCAACGACGTTGTAATCGCCTTGTGTGGGGTTATTTGCGTTTCACGCATCTTGCCCCTCCGAGGCTGCTCCCCTTCGAAACGCCTCACACTGCAGCTTCGCCTTGTGTGGGGTTACTTGCGCTTCGCACGTCTTGCCTCTCCGAGGCTGCTTAAGGAAAGAGTTTTTTATTATTTTTGCAATATGAAAAAGAAATGGATTATTGGAATTTTGATGTGCGTAATGATTTGTGTTTCAAGTTCTTGCGCCAGGAAGATTAACGGTGCCACGCCACACCGCCGCGACCGCAACTGCGGCTGCGAGAACCTCTCCCCCACCCCGAACAATGTACAATGTACAATGAACAATGTAGAATGCAGAATGTAGAATGCAGAATAAACAATTATCAATTCCCTGTTCACAATTCACTAATTACTAATTCCCAATCCATGTTCACTTACAAACCCGTATGTATGAATAACACTTTCCTTGAGCAGCCTCGAAGAGGCAAAACGCACGGAGTGCAAATAACCCCATACAAGCGTAGCGTAGTGTGGGGTCAATTACTGCTACTCTTCGCAGCCCTCCTTTTCGCAGCATGCAGCGACCGAAATGTTTCTGTGAAGATTTCGGGTGACATCCACAACGGCGGAAACGCGAAAATGATGCTCGCGCTCATCACGGCCGAAGGAATGGAAATGATCGACTCCACAAACTTGCAAAACGGCCGTTTCGAATTCAAGATTTCCTCTGAAAATGAGTTAATTAAGGAGCGCGAAAACGCCCCGATGATGTTCCAACTGTTCTTGTCGGACGCCAACAGCATCGCCACGATGGCCAAGAAGGGCGAACATCTGGAAATCACCGCCGACGTGCAAGATCTGACCAAAACCTACTGCATCACCGGCGGCGAGGAGGCTGTTCTGATGCATCAACTCGACAGTGCACTGACCGTCTTTGTGACCGCTGCGGACAAACTCTACGAAACCTATCAGAAAAATCTGGAAAACGATTCGGCGCGGGCAGAAATTGAAGCTCAATATGTAGTCATGCTGCAAAACCATCGCCAATATCTGGAAAAATTCATTGCCGGACATCCAAATAATATGGCTTCGTATATTGCTTTCTATCAAAGTTATAACCGAAGAAATTTCTTCGATTTGCAACAAGATTTGAACGTGCTGAAACAGATTAACACCAACATATCCAAGGTATACCCCGAAAGCGAATATGTGAAAACGATGATCCACATTGTGGAAATGGTTGAAACCCGACAGTAGAGACGGGGCGTGCCCCGTCTCTACAGAATATACCCCTTTGTGCGTGTCCATATTTTGTGTACCTTTGCCGTTTATTTTGAAAAATATAAACCCTATACGATGGAAAAAATTATCATTTTGGACTTCGGTTCCCAATACACGCAACTCATTGCCCGCCGCATCCGCGAACTGAGCACTTATTGCGAGATCCTGCCTTATAACAAATTTCCATTCGGAGACCCCGACATCAAGGGCGTTATCCTTTCCGGAAGCCCGTTTTCGGTGAATGACGCCAACGCCTTCAAGCCGGATTTATCGGAGATTAGAGGGCATTATCCGCTACTCGGCATTTGCTACGGAGCGCAGTATTTAGCGCAGCTCGGCGGTGGTGTCGTGGGAGCAAGTTCCACCCGCGAATACGGCCGCGCACACCTCGCCTACGTAGAAGAAGATGATGTGCTGCTGAAAGGCGTTCCGCAAGAGAGCCAGGTGTGGATGTCGCATGGCGATACAATTTTGCAACTTCCTGATAACTATCATATTATCGCCAGCAGTAAGGAAGTAAAGGTTGCCGCCTACCACATTTTGGAAGAACCCACTTGGGCGGTGCAGTTCCACCCCGAGGTCTATCACTCCACCGACGGCACGACCATCCTGCGCAACTTCGTGCAGACCATCTGCGGCTGCAAGCAGGACTGGACGCCCGAATCGTTCATCGAGAGCACCGTGCGCGAACTTCGCAACGAAATCGGCAGCGACAACGTGGTGCTGGGTCTTTCTGGCGGCGTCGATTCCACCGTGGCGGCTGTGCTGCTCAACAAGGCTATTGGCCAGCAGTTGCACTGCATCTTCGTGGATAACGGACTGCTGCGCAAAGACGAGTTTTCCTCCGTGCTGGAACAGTACAAAACCTTGGGTCTCAACATCAAAGGCGTGGATGCCTCCCAGCGTTTCTACGACGCCCTGCGCGGCGTGACCGATCCCGAGAAAAAGCGCAAAATCATCGGGGCAGGTTTCATTGACGTATTCGAAGAAGAAGCCCGTAAGTTAGAGAATATCAAGTGGTTGGCGCAAGGTACCATCTACCCCGACCGCATCGAATCGCTCTCCATCACCGGCATGGTCATCAAATCGCATCACAACGTTGGCGGTCTGCCGGAGAAGATGAATATGAAGATCATCGAGCCGCTGAAGCTGCTCTTCAAGGACGAAGTTCGCCGTATCGGCAAAGCCCTCGGAGTTCCCGAAAGGCTCATCAAGCGTCATCCATTCCCGGGTCCCGGTTTGGGCGTGCGCATTTTGGGAGACATCACCCCCGAAAAAGTACGCATCTTGCAAGAGGCCGATGCTATCTTCATCAATGGTCTGTGGGATAATGACTTATACGACAAAGTGTGGCAGGCCGGCACCATCCTGCTGCCCATCCAATCGGTGGGCGTGATGGGTGACGAGCGCACCTACGAGAACGCGGTGGCATTGCGCGCTGTACTCTCCACCGACGGCATGACCGCCGACTGGGCGCACTTGCCTTACGAATTTCTCGCGAAAGTCTCCAACGACATCATCAACAAAGTGCGCGGCGTCAACCGCGTGGTGTATGATATTAGTTCGAAACCGCCGGCAACCATTGAGTGGGAGTAAAGGCATCTTCCAATAGGTTATCGCGATGGTTTTCAGCTCTTTAACCTTCCTGTTCCTCTTTCTCCCCATAGTGCTTTTCCTGCTATCCTTATGCCGGAAAATCCCTTATCAGAACACCCTGCTGTTTATCTCCAGTCTGCTGTTCTATGCTTGGGGTGGAGTGAGTTATACGCTGATTTTGCTGACATCCATCATCATTAACTTCTTTGCTGGCAATATTATACAAAAAAACACCCATTATCGGAAACTATGCTTTTCCATCGCTGTTATCCTAAACCTATCCTCGCTCGTATTTTTCAAATATGCCAACTTTTTAGTTGATAACTTCAACATTCTCTGCGGAATATTTGGTATTTCACCCATCACCCTGAAAAATATCGTCCTTCCCGTCGGAATCTCTTTCTACACATTCCAAGCCCTCTCCTATCTGACGGATGTCTATCGCGGGCAGGTTCAGGCACAAACCAGCTTCATCAAATTGGGCACTTATATCGCCCTGTTCCCGCAACTTATTGCCGGACCCATTATCCGTTATCGCGAAATTGAACCGCAGCTCAGTCAACGGAATTTCAATTGGGAAAATCTCTATGAAGGTATCAAGCGGTTTTGTTTCGGATTAGCGAGAAAAGTGCTTATAGCCAATCAATTGGCCATAATTGCCGATGACATTTTCTCCCATGCTCCCCATTCCCTAACTTCCACCACGGCTTGGATCGGCGCATTGGCTTATTCTTTGCAGATTTACTACGATTTTGCCGGCTATTCCGATATGGCCATCGGGTTAGGGCGGATGTTCGGCTTCCGCTTCCCCGAAAATTTCAATTTCCCGTATATTGCCGAATCCATCCGTGGCTTTTGGCGGCGATGGCATATCACCCTGTCGGCCTGGTTCAAAGACTATCTTTACATTCCGCTCGGCGGCAACCGAAACGGAAAGTTCCGCACCTACCTTAACCTCTATATCGTCTTCTTTCTCACAGGTTTATGGCACGGCGCCAGCTGGACGTTTGTAGTATGGGGATTGTTGCACGGCACTTTCATGGTAATCGAACGCGTGGGCTTCGGCAAGCTGTTGGAAAAGACGTTCAAACCATTGAGAATCTTTTACACTCTGTTGGTAGTCGTCACCGCGTGGGTCTTCTTCCGTGCCGACAGTCTCGACTACGCCATCCATTTCATCGGACGGATGTTCTCCTTCCAATTCGTTGATGGCGTTTCCATCTTCGCTACATTTTACAACCAGCCACGGTTCTTCATCGTCGGAACCATCGCTATTTTGGGAAGCACACCGTTGTTCGACTTCCTAAACACCAAATGGAAGGTGGCCATCCAAAACGGCAACAGAAAGTTGGAACATACTCGATACATTTGTGTGGTGTTAGGCGTGGCACTTGTTCTTGGCCTCTCCTGTTGCTTCCTAGTGACTGGCGGGTATAATCCGTTCATCTATTTCAGATTCTGATATGAAAAAGACCAACCCCTATATCGTCGTCACCATCATCCTTTTTGGATTGTTGCTCGCAGTGCCGGGATTGTTGCTCTTTGCCCTGAAAGGAACGCAGCAAAGCGGAGAAAACCGTGCGATGGCGGAAATACCTGCATTTGATTTCTCGAAAATGGATACTTTTCCGTCACAATTCGACCGATATGTTAACGACCATTTTCCGTTCAGAAACTTATTGCTGGACTTATCCTTTCAATATTCTTTGATTAATCATCAATCGCCTATCCCTCAAGTGGTTATCGGAAAGAATAACTTTTTGTTTAGTGGGGAGGGAGAACAAATACTATTTGACGGAACCTTGGAATTTTCAGAAGAAAAGATGAAAATGATTGTGGATGAACTACTGGAAAGACAGGCGCATTATTATCGTGAAGGCATCCGTTTTTATGTGGTGATAGCCCCGACGGCATACGAGATATATCCAGAGTATTTACCTGATTATTTGCAACGTACTAATGAAACCGCCACGGATCGCTTTTGTCGGATGATGTCAAAGAAAGCCCCTCAAATCCCTTTCCTCTATTTGAAGGAACAATTGCTGCGAAGCAAACAATTTGGACGCTTATATTACAAAAACGACAACCATTGGAATCCAATCGGAGGCTATCATGCAACGGAGGCCATACTGAATCTCATGCGTCACGATTTTCCCCAACTGCCAAGCAGCATAAACGATAAGTTCATACTCACACCATATATACGCACATCAGGAAACTTGGGTAACATGCTCGTAGTGCGGAACCAATTCCGTAATTTGGCTACAGACACGGACTACAAAGTCTCATTCATTGATTCCGTCCAATATGCGCTTTGCGAAAATCCCAAACGAAAATATGAAGCTCCCGCAGGCTTCGCTTATCCTTGGGAATATGAATGGCGATACACTACCAACCAAGAAAAGCAACCTAAAATATTGGTAATCAGAGATTCTTATTGCGCCGCCATTATTCCGTTTTTGACACCTTGGTTCAAAGAATCGGTATTTATCTTCGATGCCTGGCAATATAGAAGCAACGACGACATCATCCTTCAGGAAAAGCCCGACATTGTTTTGCTGATGATTTATGAACCTCACATTCGCAATATTTCCAATGAATGATTCGAGATTTTGTGTATATTTGCAAACTAAAAGGTTATAATATTTTACCCTTTGATAATAACCTTGGATTGACTGAATTGTAATGAGATAGACCCCGAACTAACCATCACCACAATGATTGAAGAACCCATACTACCACAACTTCCCGATTTTGAGGAATATATCCAGCAAGGCGAGCTGGATCAACGGCAACGCGCCGAAAACTGGCAGATCGCCATCGGTCTGCAGGCTGTGGACGGTCTGCACACGTCAGAGTACCTCAAACAAACGGCGCAAAAACATATCGAAGGGGAAATCACGGCCGTTGAGGTAAAAAACCTCGTTGATAGTTATTATAAATCTCTTACTGGTCGCAAATCTCTAGAATCGGACCGCACTGAAGAAGCCGATAAAGTATCTGCTCGCATTTCGGAATTGTTGGCGGAGAAAACTTTCAATTTCTCTCCGACGCAGTTGTATTCCATCCATCGACGGCTATTTTCTGGATTGAATAAATATGCTGGTGTTGTCCGTAACTATAACATCGTCAAAAAAGAGTGGGTGCTGAAAGGAGATACCGTCCTTTATACCAGTGCGGATATGATACATGATTCCTTGGAATACGATTTTTCGCAAGAAAGAGATTATAACTATAATGATATCAGTATTTTAGATTCAATAAAGCATCTTACTCGGTTTTGTGCTAATATTTGGCAGATTCATCCATTTTGCGAAGGCAATACACGGACTACAGCTGTCTTCATGATAAAGTATTTACATTCTTTAGGGTTTAAATCCGTGACCAACGAACCGTTTGTACTTCATTCATGGTATTTCCGCAATGCTTTGGTTCGAGCCAACTACAATAATCTTCAGAAAGGAATACGAGCCACCACTGAATTTTTGGAACGGTTTTTTCGCAATCTGCTGCTTGGGGAAAATAATCTGTTACTAAACAGAGAAATGCATCTTGATTGGCAAAATATTCAAAGTGCAAATTCCGAAATCCAAAGTGCAAAACATACTTTCCAAAGTGCAAATAGCGAGATTGTTTTGCCTTCAAAGTGCAATTTTTGCACTTTGGAAGAAATGGCCGTTCTGCAATGTATCCTTAAACAACCCAATATTACACAAAGAGAAATGGCATCTATTATAGGAAAATCTGAACGAACAGTTAAATCTATAACGGTCAGACTAGTTGAGCAAGGCATCATTTCCCGTAAAAATGGTAAACGAAATGGCTATTGGGAAATCATAAACGAATAACCCTTAACCATCTAATCTCTAAACTAATAAACCAATAAACAGTAAAAAATGATCCTCATTAACATCGGAGACGAACTCCTCTTAGGACAAGTAATCAACACCAACGCCGCCTTCATCGGGCAGCAGATGGCCATGGCGGGCATCGAAATGACCGAATGTGTCACCATAGGCGATGACGAGAACGCCATCCGCAATGCCATCGAAAACGGATTTGCCAAAACAAACCTGCTGATTGTCACGGGCGGGCTCGGACCCACTCGCGACGACATCTCCAAAAAGGTGATCTGCCAATATTTCGGTCGCAAATTAGTGGTGGACGAGCCAACCTTGGAGTGGGTGCGCGAAATCTTCGCCGCCCGCGGAATGGAACTCACGGAGACCAACCGCCATCAGGCTGACGTGCCCGAAGGCTGCACCATACTGAAGAACACATTGGGCACCGCTCCCGGACTTTGGCTCGAACAGGACGGTAAAATTTTAGTTGCGCTGCCGGGCGTGCCGTTCGAAATGGAAAAACTTATCTGTGAGGAAGTTCTGCCGAGACTGCAGGACATCTTCCATCACGAGCAGGCCGTGCTTTACAAAGTGCTGCAATGTACCGGCATCAGCGAGAGCAACCTCTCCGACCAGCTCACCGACTTTGAGGCGCAGTTGCACGAGAACTTCAAACTGGCTTACCTGCCGAAACCCGGCATTATCCGTCTGCGGCTGACCGCCACAGGAGCCAACAACGAAGAACTGCAAACATCTCTGGATCAGCAGTTTGAGAAACTAAAAGCGGAAGTGGGCACTTTGGCTTTTGCCGACGAGGACATCCCAATGGAAGCAGTCATCGGCAAGTTGTTGCGCGGGAGCGGTCGTCGTATCGCCACCGCCGAGAGTTGCACTGGAGGCTTCATCGCACATTTGATTACCTCAGTGCCAGGCAGTTCCGAATATTTCCAAGGGAGCGTAGTCTCTTACAGCAACCAAGTGAAACGGGATATTCTGAACGTGCGTGAAGACAATCTCAAAAAACGCGGGGCAGTGAGTGAGCCGGTTGTCAGCGACATGGCCCTCAACGTCATGGATCTTTTGGATGTGGATTACGCGGTGGCTACTTCCGGCATTGCGGGTCCTGACGGCGGTACGGCCGAGAAGCCCGTGGGCACTGTCTGGATTGCCGTAGCCACCCCCACCCGACTGACCACCAAGGAGTTCCATTTTGGAAAGCATACGGGTCGGAAGCAAATTATCGAGCGGGCCGCCCACGCTGCCCTCAACATGTTGCGCATCGAAATTGAAAAGGACATCCGCCGATGAACGCGCAAATTGCCCGTTTCAAACAGTATCTGACATACGAAAAAGGACTCTCGCCCAAGAGTGTAGAGGCCTACTTGCATGATGTGCTGCTTTTGGCTGAGTTTTTGGGCGAAGACAAGATCGAAACGGCTACTTTCGAGGACTTGCAGAAGTTTCTGAAACACCTGTACGAGTCGGACTTCAACGCCCGGTCGCAGGCGCGGATGGTCTCCGGAATGCGAGCCTTCTATCGCTACCTCATCTACGACCGGCAGCGCGAAGACGACCCCACGGAACTGTTGGATGCGCCCAAAATCGGTATGCATCTTCCTGATGTACTGACCGTTGACGAAATCAAGAGTATCATGGAGGTGATAGATTTGAGCACGCCGGAAGGGCACCGCAACCGAGCTATGGTGGAGGTGATGTACGGCTGCGGACTACGTGTGAGCGAGCTCGTGACCCTGCGCCTCTCCAACCTCTTCTTCGACGATGGCTTCATCAAAGTGGTCGGCAAGGGTAATAAGGAGCGGCTGATTCCAATCGGAAAAACTGCCATAAGAATGGTGAAACTTTACGTTAATGGAAAACGTAAAGAATTGAAAATCAAGAAAGGAGAAGAGGATTACGTCTTCTTGAACCGCAGAGGGGCACACCTTACCCGTGAAATGGTCTTTATGCTCGTGAAGAAGTGGGTTGCGGCAGCAGGCATTGAGAAAACGGTGAGTCCGCACACCTTCCGACACTCTTTTGCCACGCACCTCATCGAGGGCGGTGCAGATCTGCGGGCAGTACAGGAGATGTTGGGGCACGAAAGCATCACCACGACAGAGATTTACACGCATCTAGACCAGGATTACCTGCGGACGAACATCGCGCTGTTCCATCCGAGATATTAGTTAAATGGTTATTGAGGCGGGGATACGGAGTGCGGCAAGTCTTCCATTTCAAACCATCGCAGAGAATGTTGCACTTTTAAAAAAAATTTCAGTTTAGGGTGTAGTTTTTCGCCATCTTCGTAGTCAAAAGCAAAACAACATCTGACAGATGAAGCAGAAAAAAGACAAAGAACAGAAAGAACGAGACTTTGAGCGGTTGGTGCAGGAGCAGCGACAAACCATCTACTCGGTGTGCTATCTCTTCGCCAACGATCGCCAAGAAGCGGACGACCTCGCTCAAGAGGTGCTAATACGCCTCTGGCAGGGTATCGACAGTTTCGAGGGGCGCAGCTCAGCCAAGACGTGGGTCTATCGCGTGGCGCTGAACACCTGCGTAACCCTCGACAAACGACAGCGACGTCGTCCCGACTGCACGTCGCTTGAAATGGACATCGACCTCTTTGCCGACGAGGAGGCCTGTCCCGCCGCCAGCCGTCTGCACAAGCGTATCGCACGGCTTCACCCCTTCGACCGCGCGCTGATTCTGCTCTGGCTCGAAGACCTGCCCTACGACGAGATTGCCGCTATTCTCGGCATCACCGTCAATAACGTCAGCGTACGTTTGGTACGCATACGCGAGAAACTCAAATCATTCACCGACTAAACCTCAAAACAGATATGGAACAGTACGAAGACATCAAAAGCGAACTGCAGCAGGAACTGCAAGATCTGCGGCAGAATGTGGAGCAGCACAGCACCTTTAACAGTGACGCATGGCGGGAGACGGTGAAACAGTCCAGCAATGAGCTTTACTGGTTAAACGCTTTTCTCGCAGGAGCGACGGTAATCATCATGATTGCCGCAACCATCGCCTTCGCTTTCATCAAGTGGCCTTGGTGGCTCATCCTTTTGTTCGACCTTTACTTTGGTTGGATGGTGGTGGACAACCTTTTTGCCATAATTGGTCTCCGGAAAGCCGACGTACAAAGTCGCGAAGGTCTCCTCTCCCTACGGGATAGTTTAACCATTTATTCGAAGCGCAAACGCACCATTATCCGAATTGTCGGTATCGTTCTGTTTTTGGTGCTTGAAGCTTGCCTCCTCTTTTACGACCGCATTGCCTTCTTTTCCCTGATTATTTGGGGTGCATTCATAAATGGTTCCTTTGGTAGCAAACGGATCCAAGAAGTGACAAAACGCTACGACGAACTGAGCAAGGAAATCGACGAGTTGCTGAAAGAGTAAAAATAGATATTAAAAGTAACGTTGTTATGAACAATGAAGTAAGCACTAAATCTTTCCGCGTGCCAGAGGCACGCCATCTTAGTAACCCCGCACGAAACGAACGAAGTGAGTGCCGTGTGGGGTATGCGACGGGAGTACGAAGCTGTGTGTCGGAGACACACTACTATCATAGATGAATATCAGCCCCTGCGACACGTATAGTAGCGTGCCTCCCGCACGCATGTTCCAGCACCGCACCTGCCACCCCACACTGCGCTCCACTTCGTTACGCTTATGTGGGGTTACTAGGATAGCGTGCATCACTGCACGCTTGATGGGCACGTTACAATTCGTATCAACTGGCTATAATACATGCAAAAACAAATCAACCTCGAAAAAATATCGCATCAATAAAATGCAAAATTAAGAATTATTAGGCAAATCCCACATAAAGCACCCTAATCCCTCTCACAAAAGAATCGGATATTCCCTCTCACATATCAAAACACAAATATCTATAATATTCTGATTAACAATATTATACATTATCCTATGTGATATTGTCCAAACCACGCCAGTCATATTTTTGCTGCGAGGGAACATATTTCTGCCGAGAGGGATTATATTTCGACAAAAAAATAGTATTTTTGCTAACAAAAAAACAAATAATTATGTGGATTACAGTTGTTTACATTGTTTTACTTGTTCTTGGAATCGTGGGAATGGCGTACTACCTTTATAACGGCATTCGCAATAAAAAGCTGAAAGAAAAAGGCAAAGAAGGAAAGGACAATTTATGGTTCATGGGTGTCTCTATCGCCCTAATGGTTGTGCCTATCACGCATTTGACGGAAAAATGGCTCTCTCCTTACATCACCAGCGAGATTGCCCTTTATTTCTTGCAGACACTGATCATCATCGTTCTCATGTTGGTCATCAGCTTTATTGTCAAAGGTATTGCAAAGAGGAATCACATTTCAGATTAAATGTATGGTTTTATGAAACACCTCACCCTTTCATTCTTCCTATTAACCATCCTCTCTCTCAATAGCATCTCCGCTCAGCCGACGTTTGAGGGCCGGTTGACCTACGTGCAAAAAACGGCGGGAGGGATAGCCGCGGAGACGAAGTTTGTGGAATATTATAAAGGGGATTATGTCGTGTCCGACATGCCCGATATAAAATCAAAAATCATCTACAGGGGTGATTCACAAGAGCTTGTGAGCATCCAATCCATGATGGGAACCCCGATTGTCACCAGAAAGACGATGGAGAAAGGCTCCGACGACACACCCTTGCTGTTTTCGGACACCCTCATTCCCGTCAACGGTTACTCCTGTCTCCGAGTGGAATACGAGATTGAAACGGAAATGATGCAAGGGAAAAGCACCGTTTGGATTGACACCTCTTTCAAGATACTCTTCAATTACGGGGCTTTCGCAGACCTTCAATATGGGCTCGTGGTGAAATCGGAATCCGAGCTGACGATGAAAGGGATATCTATGCGCACTTCCAAGGAGTTACAGGACTTGCGCTACGGGAATGTGGACATGGCGCTGTTCGCCCTTCCCGACGAGGAGAAGGCCATTGTCATCACTCTGGACGAGGAGGGCAACATTGTCTATCGTGAATGCGACAGCTTGAAAATCAACGAGATGCTCACCCAGAAAGAGGGAAAGTATGTGGAAAAGATTTCCGATGAGGTTTTCGACAAAAAGGTGAAGAAGGGATACGTGCTGTTGGATTTCGGGGCGAGATGGTGCGGTCCGTGCCGGCTGCTGGAACCGCGCTTGGAGAACCTTGCTCGCCAGCACCGCAAGACGGTTTCCTTTTTCAAAATCGACATTGACGAATCCCCCGCGACCACAAACCGCTTTGGCGTAAAGGTAGTGCCGACTGTCGTTTTGCTGAAGGACGGCGTGGAGGTCAGCCGCTTTGAAGGTGGTGGCCTTTCGGAAGCGGAAATCGGGAAGTGGATTGAGGAGAATCTAACGAAAAACCCACAAAAATGAAACCCTTCGCAAAACTTTTCGCCCTGTTCAGCGCATTGGCGCTTCTGTTCCCCGCGTGCGTCACCGTGCGCGACTGCGACGGAAACCAATACCGCACGCTGAAAATCAACGGGATGCGGTGGATGGCGGAGAACCTGCGGACGACGCATTACGCTGACGGAAGTCCGATTGTGAAGGGCGAGATGGCAGACAAGGACACGACCGTTGCCTGCTATTTCGACTACGACAACAACCGGGATTCCGTGCGGAAGTACGGGCTGCTCTATACCTGGGCAGCTGCGGTGCGCGATACGGGGAAGACCTCCACGAGCGTGCAGGGTGTCTGTCCCGATGGTTGGCACCTGCCGGACGATGCGGAGTGGACGGCCATGACACAGGGCTGCGTCGCGGAGGGCCACCAGTACCGTGTTCCCTTCTCAGCCCAGAATATGCGGATTATCAAACGGTTTGTGCATCCGCCCCGGAGCGGCTATCGCTATCCCGGCAACTACTCGAAAGTGGGCGAAGAGTCCTTCTGGTGGAGTTCTACCCCCTCAAGCGACGGTACTGCCACGGGCCGCTATTTGGAGAACTTCAACCACCCCTGCCCGTACGTCTGTTTCGGGAAAGTGTATAACGGCTACAGCGTGCGCTGCGTGAAGGACGGGGCGAAGGTCACCACCCCGAAGCTCAAGGTTAAGAAACGGAAAAAAGGGAACGTGCGGAGTGTGTCGCAGTTGGACACGTTCACCATCCCGCACGAAACGGTCATGCCCCGTTCTTTCTACTCCTTTGCTGAAAAAACGCAAGTGAACACATGGTTCCATACGGAAGAAAAACAGGTTGTCCTGAACTACTGCATAAATGGACTGAAACCGTTCTCCACATTCCAGAACCCTGGCTATCTCACCTACTATTTTCCACTCGACCGAAACAATCTGATTTACAACTGCGTCTTCGATTCTCTCACATATCTTATTGACAATCATTCAGATGTAAAAAGAACAGTCAAAATGAATCTATGGACAGAGGACGGGGACAGTGTGGTTGTTCACAACTTCAATTTTCATTACTATGTGCCGATTTCTCCGGATTCGGGTTTGCTTTATTGCTGTACTTTTCTTAAAAACGTCTTCGACTATCGGCTTGACACGCGAATTAGGATGTTTTCACGTCCGATGTTCCACGTTTTTTCGTATAAAGATGGCCAACTCAATCCGATTCGGGGCTTAGGCACTTATCCGGCCATCCACCGCAGCAAAGCCAACACACGCTACTACTACCACTTCACCTCCACCATGAACAAAGATACGGATTTGGTAGCGATATACACCTTCCTCGATTCGCTGTATGTTATCCACCGCGACGGCACGCAAGAGCAGCACTATATCCACAGTAAACACCAACGGCATGTCCAGGAAGAATTTGACACGACCAACACGTACAATTACACGGAATTAGCCCGCGCGGAAAGTGCCAAAACCTCCTACCTTGATGTGGTTTATGACAGTTACCGGAACCTGTACTACATTACCGTTTCCAGACCGATGCCCTACGAGAACAGGGACGGTACCCGAAACAAAATCTCCGACAAACCTTGGTCGCTCATAGTGCTGGACTCAGCTTTCCTGCAGATTGCGGAGATGGACATGCCCGACTGTTTGAGCAAGCATGAGCTCATGGTGGTACCAAAGGGGATTGCCTTAGCCGACAAACGGCTGTCCGACGATGAAAAAACCTGTTTTGTGATATTGAGATACAATGAAAAAGACCTGTATAATACTGACATTGCTGCTGTTCGGAGGCATTCTCGCGGCGCAAACAAACGGAAATGACCTAAAACGGCACACACGTTTTTTCAAGGCCTACATGCACGAGACGTTCCCGGATTTCAAGATTCGCGACGGGGAGTACCTGTTCATCCTGCCGACGGGCTGCCGAAACTGTGTCGAGCAGGCAACTGACTTTCTGAGTGCGCATTTGGACCTGATAGCGGGAAAGTACCAAGCGATGCTCGTTTCAGCCACAACTCTGAAAAAGCTGCCCTCCAACATCCGCAAGAAAGTGCCGAACCTGCTGTGCGACCCCACCAACAAGCTCGACCACATGTCGTTCGGCATCGACGGGGTTTCAGTGCTGAAAATCAAGAACGGGAAGATTGTAGCCTGCAAGAGCATGACCCCGGAAGACCTGAAAAAGGATCCAGCAGCGTTCTTTGTACCGATACCATAGTCACTTGGCCCTATTGTCTATTGCCTTTTTTCCCTCCCATGTCACATTTTTAATATTTTTGCAACTAATATGGCAAAAGAATCTTGACATGAGCGATAAACGAGAAGATGAATTCATGGCGATGCTGGCGCGGTGCGAACGGACAGTGTTCAAAGTGTGCCTCTTCTACACCGACCGGCAGCCTGATAACGTGCGGGATATGTACCAAGACATCGTGTGCAACCTCTGGCAGGCGTGGCCGAGCTTCCGAGGTGAGAGCAAAGAGAACACCTGGGTCTATCGAATCGCATTGAACACCGCGGTAGCGCAGCTGCGCAAGCGAAGCCGCACCCCAGCTTTCGTACTGCTAACGGACGAGATGGTCACCACTCTCGTGGATCATCAACAAGAGGAATTGCAAAAACAACTGTACAGCCTTATAGACCAACTCAACAAAGCGGATAAATCTCTCATATTGCTTTATTTAGACAAGATTCCATACGATCAGATCGCCGAGATTGTGGGTGTCAGCGAAGCCGCTGCACGAAAACGGGTGGAGCGAATTAAACAGAAGTTAATCATCTTAAACACAGAAGACAATGGAAAAAACATTTGAGCAGTTAGAAGCCCTTTGGCAGCAGCAGGACGAACGGCTGCAACATATAGAACACGTGCAGCAGGAATCAGTGCGCCGATTGTTGCATCGAAGCATCACTTCCACTCACCGGCGCTTCTTGATAGAAAACATCTGTGCCGTGGTTTTTGGCCTCATAGTGGAAATCTTCATCCTCTCGAAAGCGGAAATGTGTTTTGCCAGTTGGAGTTTGGCCATACCCTACCTGATTTTCAACGTTTTGTATTTTTCGTGGATCATTTGGTATGCAGTATGGGTAGTCCGCTTCTGGAAACACGACCCGCTGAACAGCCCCACTATTGAGGCAATGCGTTTCGCCGACCGCTGGCAGCTGGCATTTAAACGTTCGGTAATATGGGGCTTCGGGGTTTTCTTGCCGCTATGCCTCGCCGCCGGTTTCCCGATTTTTACCTACATTTTTACCCGTAGACCTTTTCACTACGCAGACCTACTAAATATGACCCCGTTGCAAATCCTTTTGGCCATTTTGCTTTACACTGCCTGTATTGCTTACGCTATTTACGAAATAAAACTGACCCGCGAATTGAAGGAGAATTTGAAGGTTTATGACGAATTATTGTCTTAAACAGCTCTTGCTTGACTTGACCGATGAAGGCTTTTGGCTTTTGGCTATTAGTATTCAACCTCAGCCAACAGCCAATAGCTAATTGCCAACGGCCAAAGTTTATTATAAAAAAAAATAAAATCCTAAAAATCAAATAATTATGAAAAAAGTATTCTTTTATCTCGTTGCCGTGACCATGCTCCTTACAGGCTGTAGTCAATCCAAAACCGTCCAATACAATGTCGATCCCGATCAAGTATTTGGCCAACATTACACCGCGAGTGATTTCGGAATCTGGTATCTGCTGGACTATGATAACCTATTCCTTTCGTTAGTCAATACGGCTATGGAACGCTTGCCCGAGGAGAAACAAATTGCTTGGGACACCCAAAAAGGACTTCAACTACCTGCTTCGGACACAGCGGCTTTTATGAATGCCCTACGGGAAGGAAAAATGCCACTTTCTCCAAATGGCAGCAAACTTATCCCATGTTGGCTTCCCGTGTTGGCTTCACAAGAGGGACTATACCAGTTCAACGTGTGCTACGGCGACGCCTCAGGCAACCCGATCATTGACGGAACACAAGTCAAAAAGTGCTCCGTCGAGAAAAGCGATTATACGGGTGGTTATGAGGTGGTGATGCAATTCGACATGAAAACAGCAGACTTGTGGCAGACGTTCACGGCGGCGAATGTCCACAAGCGAATCGGGATAATGCTCGGCACCGACCGATTACTGAGTGCACCGCAAATCATGTGCGAGATTGCCGGCGGTGCTTGCTGTGTCTCCGGATCAACGGAAGAAGAGTGCAAAGCCATCGCCAACATACTGAATAAGAAATAGTCGGCTCGCCAACCACCATAAACCAATTATACCACTAAACATATAAACCATTAAACCAATTAACCGTTAACCATTAACCATTAATCGTTAACCGTTAAAAGTGTATCTTTGCCGCATCAAATTAAAACCTACCAACTATGGCAATCTTAGTAAAAAACATAAAACAATTAGTCCAGGCTGAAACCAAATCCGTGAAATTCCGCGCTGGCAAGGAGATGCAAAACCTCCCCGTGATTGACAATGCCTATTTCCTCACCGAGGGCGACAAAATTAAGAATTTCGGACGGATGGAGGACTTCAATCCCGACATCCTGAAGAAAATCAAGGAGCCAATCGAGGAAATTGACGCTACGGGCAAGTTCGTATTCCCCACTTTCTGCGATTCACACACGCACATCGTGTATGCGGGCAGCCGCGAAGTGGAATACATTGACAAAATCAAAGGGCTGAGCTACGAGGAGATTTTCAAACGCGGCGGCGGTATCCTCAATTCCGCAAAACGGCTGCACGAAACCTCTGAGGAGGAACTTTACGATCAAGCTTGGCAACGTTTGGAGGAGATGGCCTCCTTCGGCACAGGCGCTTGTGAGATCAAAAGCGGCTACGGCCTTACCACCGAGGATGAACTCAAAATGCTGCGCGTAATCCGCAAACTGAAGGAAAACTCCCCGCTGACCATCAAGGCCAACTTCCTTGGTGCACACGCGGTACCGTTGCTCTACAAGGACAACCCCGACGGTTACGTGGATCTTATCATCAACGAGATGATTCCGATGGTGGCGGCCGAGGAACTTGCTGATTTTGTGGACGTTTTCTGCGACAAGGGCTTCTTCACCACCGAGCAGACCGAGCGCATCCTGATGCAAGGCATCAAATACGGTTTGCGCCCGAAGATTCACGCCAACGAAATGGCCTGCTCCGGTGGCATCCAAGTCGGCGTGAAGTACAACGCATTGTCCGTGGATCACCTGGAATACACTGGAGATGAGGAGATTGCGGCTCTCTACAAGAGCGAGACGATGCCCACGGTGCTGCCCGGTGCGGCCTTCTTCCTCGGTATGGTCTGCGCCCCCGTCAGGAAGATGATCGAGGGCGGTCTGCCCGTCGCTCTGGCTTCTGACTTCAATCCCGGTTCATGCCCATCCGGCAATATGCAGTTAGTCTTCGCCATGGGATCCGTCATGTACAAGATGCTGCCCGAGGAAACCGTCAACGCCACCACGATCAACACGGCCTACGCCATGGACGTCTGGCGCGAATTGGGCACCATCACGAAAGGAAAAATCGCCAACTTCTTCATTACCAAGCCGATGGACACGCTGTATTATATGAACTACGCGTTCGGAAGCAACAAGGTGGAGCAGGTGTTTTTGAACGGAAAAAGAATGTAATAACCGTAGAGACGCGCCATGGCGCGTCTCTACATCAACGCAGCCAGCCGTTCTAAAGTCTAAAGTCCTAAGTCTCAAGTCTCAGTATTCCCGTATCCTGTTCTCAATCGCCACAATCGCGTCGCGGTACATGGCGGCTTTTTCGAAATCCAATTCCTTAACCGCCTTCTCCATCTCTTTCCGATATTCTTTTTTCTTCTTTTCCAATTGCTCGACATTATACATGGTCAAATCTTCAGCAGCAACTGAGGTTTTACGCTCTTTTGCCACATATTGACCGCTTGTTCTGCCTTGCTTGCTACCCTCAGAAGACATACCGGCCAAAAGCATCTCATCAGATTTCACAACGCCTTTCGGTACAATATGATGTAACTCATTGTAGGCTATTTGTTTAGAACGACGACGATTGGTCTCGTCGATGGTAGCCTGCATTGATTTTGTGATTTTGTTGGCGTAGAAGATGACCCGCCCGTTTACGTGGCGTGCGGCGCGGCCGGCCGTCTGCGTGAGCGACCGCACATTACGCAAAAAACCTTCCTTGTCGGCATCCATGATGGCCACCAAGGATACCTCCGGCAAGTCCAATCCTTCACGCAGCAGGTTCACGCCCACCAACACATCAATGGCACCTGCACGCAAGTTTTGCAATATCTCTACCCTATCCAGCGTTTCCACGTCGGAATGGATGTAACAAGCTCGTATTCCGATATTTATGAGGTACGTGTTCAGTTCTTCGGCCATGCGTTTGGTCAACGTCGTAACCAAAACGCGCTCGCCTTTATCCACCGTGTCTTCAATCTCGTTCAGCAAGTCATCGACCTGGTTGGTGGCAGGTCGCACCTCGATAGGCGGGTCTAAAAGTCCCGTGGGGCGCACCACTTGCTCGACCACTACCCCACCCGACTGTTCCAATTCGTAGTCCGCCGGGGTCGCGCTCATGTAGATGGTCTGTCCCACCAACGCCTCAAACTCGTCGAATTTCAGCGGACGGTTGTCCAAGGCCGCAGGCAGCCGGAAACCGTACTCTACGAGGTTGATTTTGCGGGAACGGTCGCCACCGTACATCGCCCCGATCTGCGGCACCGTAACATGACTTTCGTCTATCACCAGCACGAAATCATCGGGAAAAAAGTCGAGAATACAGAAGGGCCGCATTCCCGGCTCACGCTTGTCGAAATAGCGCGAATAGTTCTCAATCCCGGAACAGTAACCTAACTCCTTCATCATCTCCACATCGTAGGTTACACGATCTTCCAATCGTTTGGCTTCCAAATGTTTACCAATAGATTTGAAATAATCGCGCTGCTCACCCAAATCCAGCACAATTTGGTTGATGGCATCGTTCATGCTCTGCTGGGAGGTCACGAAAAGGCTCGCTGGATAAATCACTATCTTCTCCTCCTTGGTGATTACCCCGCCCGTAGCAGCCTCTATAATCGACAATGATTCAATCTCATCGTCCCAAAAGATGATGCGAAAGGCATGTTCACTGTAAGGCGGAAAAATATCGACCGTGTCGCCCTTCACGCGGAATTGTCCGGGCTGTAAATCCAGTTCGGTGCGCGAATAGAGGCTGGATACGAACTTCAGCAGCAGCGCATTGCGGTCAATTTGCATTCCCGTGTGCAGATGGATGACATTCTTGGCGAAATCGTCCGGATTGCCGATACCGTAAATACAAGATACTGAGGCAACTACGATCACATCCCGTCTTCCCGACATCAACGCGGCGGTAGTATGCAACCGCAATTTTTCAATTTCGTCGTTAATGGATAAATCTTTTTCAATGTATGTGTTTGTAGTCGGGATATAGGCTTCGGGCTGGTAGTAATCGTAGTACGAAACGTAGTATTCCACCGCATTTTCAGGGAAAAACTGCTTAAACTCGCTGTAAAGTTGTGCCGCAAGGGTCTTGTTGTGGCTCAAAACCAACGCCGGACGATTCACCTGATTCAGCACATTGGCGATAGTAAACGTTTTGCCAGAGCCCGTCACACCCAGTAATGTCTGAGCCTTGTCACCACGGTTCAGACCTGCCACCAACTGTTTGATGGCCTCGGGTTGATCGCCGGAAGGGGCATACGAAGATGTGAGTTTAAAATCCATTGGAAATGATTAACGATGAATGGTTAAAGGTTATGGATTTTTTGTTTAATGGTTTATTTGTTTAATAGTTTAATGTCTATTCACTGATCACTGATTACAATTCACTAATCACATCACAATATACAACAAAACGCCGATTGCGAGAACCGGCGTTTGTTTAAATCGGCAAAATGTATCTATTAGTGGAATCTGTAACGAAGGCCTACACCAACGTTATAAAGGCCGTTCCATTTCGGATAAGCGGGATTTGCAAATCCTAACACATTAACCATTGGACGCCAATCCACAGTGAGGTTCAACGGAATACCGAACTGCCATTCGAAACCGATCTGACCACCAACATTTAAACGGAAGGGCATGTAAGGATGACCATCATAGCCACTGTAATAACGATAGCTGGAACCATAACCATAACCAATACCTGCTGCGGGACCCACAAACCAATTCCAGATACCCTTGATGTTGAAAATCCAGTCAAAGGAGGCTGTGACATCTGTTGCCTGATAGCCGCCAGACCACAAGTTGCCAAAACCGGCCGTCAAATCCACATACATCCCATCAGTTATGGAATGTTGATAGGAAAATTCCTCATAGTTCCAACCTATGCGACCGCCGATGGCGCGGGGTTGTGCGAAAGCAACGCTTGCAACAGCAAGCATAACAATCATCGTTGTAAAAATCTTTTTCATAATTTTGAATTTTAAGTTTGAAACCGCAAAATTAGTATTTATTAACATTTTTATTAGGTTCATTAATGACAAGTTATAAACAGAAAGATGTAAATAATTCTATTCTGTATAGACGCACAATTGTGCGTCTCAATGGATCAATAAATCATTTGTCCGTGCGTATCCGTAATTTATGTACATTTGCGGTTTTGCAATTATTAAAAATTTTTTGTATAAAACATTGATAATATGAAAGATATAAAACGTTACACGGTGACTTCCGCACTTCCTTACGCCAACGGTCCCGTACATATCGGCCATCTAGCCGGCGTGTATGTTCCCGCAGATATCTACGTGCGCTACCTGCGTAATAACGGCAAAGATGTTCTCTTTATCGGCGGCTCCGACGAACATGGCGTGCCGATCACTATCAAAGCACGCAAGGAAGGCGTTACCCCGCAAGACATTGTGGACCGCTACCACGAAATCATCAAGAAATCGTTCCAGGAACTCGGTATCTCATTCGACATCTACTCTCGAACCTCTAATCCCACACATCATAAAACCGCGGCGGAATTTTTCAAATACCTGTATGATAATGGCAAACTGATTGAGAAAACGTCACAACAATACTACGACGAAGAAGCGCACGAATTTCTCGCCGACCGTTACATCACCGGCACCTGCCCGCACTGCAACAACGAGCACGCTTACGGAGACCAATGCGAGGCGTGTGGTACCTCCCTCAGCGCCACAGATCTCATCAATCCTAAGTCGGCACTCAGTGGAAACACACCTGTTCTGAAAGAAACCAAACATTGGTATCTACCTTTGAATGAATATGATGGATGGCTTCGCGAGTGGATTTTGCAAGGACATAAAACGGATTGGCGTCCGACGGTTTACGGTCAGTGCAAGTCATGGATAGAGCAAGGGCTGCAGCCACGCGCCGTCACGCGCGACCTTTCCTGGGGAGTTAAAGTTCCTTTGGCAGACGCAGAAGGAAAAGTGCTCTATGTTTGGTTCGATGCACCCATCGGTTATATCTCCGCCACAAAAGAATGGGCAGAGGAACATAACACCGACTGGAAACCGTGGTGGCAGGACGAAAGTTCCAAACTGGTGCACTTTATAGGTAAAGATAATATCGTTTTCCACTGCATCATCTTCCCTTGTATGCTCAAAGCGCACGGCGACTACATTTTACCTAACCAAGTACCTGCCAATGAGTTTCTTAACCTTGAAGGAGACAAGATTTCAACATCACGAAATTGGGCTGTTTGGGCGCACGAATATATTGAAGATTTTCCCGGTAAACAGGATGTTTTACGCTACACGCTGACTTCCATCGCGCCGGAAACCAAAGATGCTGATTTCACCTGGGCAGACTTCCAAGCCAAAAACAACAATGAGTTGCTGGCCATTTTCGGCAACTTTGTGAACAGAACCATTGTACTTTCACACAAATATTACGGTGGCGTCATTCCAGAATGCGGCGAACTGACCGACTATGAGAAAGAAGTAATGGAAAAGATGACCGAATTTCCGAGTAGGATAGGGGAGTGCATCGAACATTACAAATTTAGGGAAGCGCAAGCGGAATTGATGAATTTGGCCCGCTTGGGAAATAAATATCTCACAGATACAGAACCCTGGAAGAAACAGAAAGAAAATCCGGAATATGTGAAGACTATTCTGCATCTTTCACTGCAGATTTGTGCTTCATTATCCATTCTTTGCGAGCCTTTCTTGCCATTTACGGCGAAAAAATTGCAGAAAATGCTCAACATCGACAACAAGAACTGGTCGGATGGCGGTCGCTGCGACTTATTGAAAGCTAACGATCCGCTGAACCCTGCTGAATATTTGTTCGAGAAAATTGATGACGAAACGATTGCCAAGCAGGTACATAAGTTGGAAGACACCAAGAAGCAGAACGAAGTGGCCAATGCCAATGCAATCCCTGAAAAAGAGCAGGTTACGTTTGATGATTTCCAAAAGATGGACATCCGCGTAGTGACTGTTTTGGCCGCTGAAAAGGTATCTAAAACCAAGAAACTGTTGAAATTAAAAGTAAACACCGGCATTGATACACGGGAAATCATCTCGGGAATTGCGGAATACTATCAGCCTGAAGAATTGATTGGCAAACAAGTGCTTATGCTCGTCAATCTCGCGCCAAAGAACATCAAAGGCGTGGAATCCCACGGCATGATTCTCATGGCAGAAAACGCCGACGGTTCGCTTTCCATTATGCAGCCGCAGAAACCAGTTAAAGAAGGCAGCACGGTGAAATAACCAAATACCATTGAAATACCCATTTGTAGAGACGCAAAATTTTGCGTCTCTACGTTATTTATATAACCCTCTTATTTGTAATATATTATCTCGAAATTGCCCTAAAATAGGGAGTTTTCAAACATATTAACAAAAAAATGAAACACAGGAAATTACGGAGAAATCAACATTGGATAGTTAATAAAATGGCTTTTTATCCAAATAATGCAAGTTACGGTTTGAAATCTTTGTGGAAAAAAATCGGATAAGTTTTGATTTCACAATTCCGGCTTTTTTTGAACATTATTTTTGAACATTTGCACCAGTTTAAAAACAGACATTTTATCCACTCAAAAAAATTTGAAGAAAAATGTCGGGGATATTTTCCTCCTCAAAATCCGTTACTTAGAATTAACATTGTCCACATTTGTTTGTTAATTAAAATTGATAACTCATATTTCCAAATTTTAACCAGAATTAATATCCACATTTCAACAGCCATAATAATCATAGATATTACATTTTAATCTCTTTTATGATAAATAGTCTTTGCGTAATTGGTTTAGATTAGATAGCCGCATACATTTATCTTTTTTGTATTTTTGCGGCCAATATAAGGAATAAAGTATATGAAAATTTACATTGGATCAGACCATGCCGGAGTTGACCTTAAAGCGTTGATAATTGAGCATTTTGGAGGTTGTTTTGAATTTATCGACTTAGGCACTTTCACTGCGGAAAGTGTGGACTACCCTGATTTCGCGCACAAGGTGGCGGAGAATGTCTTGGCAGACCGTGAGTCGCAGGGCATCCTGATCTGTGGCACAGGCAATGGGATGGCCATTACCGCAAACAAACACGCTGGCATCCGTGCAGCCCTTTGTTGGTCGCCTGAGATTGCCGCTCTCGCCAAACAGCACAACAATGCCAATATCATCGTCCTTCCAGCTCGTTTCATTTCCAAAGAATCTGCCTTAGAAACGCTTGATACTTTCTTCAATGCTGATTTTGAGGGTGGAAGACACCAAAGAAGAATCGACAAAATTAATATTTGATTATGAAAGATCCGCTCTCATCACATAATTTAGGGGAAATAAGCCGCAAAGCTTATGCCATTCGTCACAATTATTTTGACGATATGGACAAGCATTTGCTTAATTTGGAGTCTGCCTTGATGAGAAATCAAATTGATGTTGTGTGGATTAAAGACAGACAATCTCTTGTCGAATCCGTTAGCACATTGATTGAAAAGCATAATGCGATGCGCATCTCTTTTGATTCGCAAACCAAAATTGAAAGTTTTTTCCAAAATAGAAGGGATATAGTGCCTTTTGATAAAGCGGAAAACTCTTCAGATGACCTTGACCTACTTGTTGTGGACGCTGACTTTGCCGTTTGTGACACTGGGGCGCTTGTCTTTTTAGACAGAAAATCGCAATGTTGTTTCAATAAAATCAAAAATATGGCAGTCATTGTCAATATTGACCAATGTATTGCCTACCAAAAGGACCTTTCTTTCATGTTGGCGTTAAAATACAGTTCCGAACCGAACAAGATGCCTCTTGATGTGAAAATCGTCCAACATAAACCACAGTATATTTATCCTTCCGAAGCATCTTATGTTTCAGATCAGATGTTCACTCAGGAACCTATGGGCATTACTGTTATGCTCTATATGAACGATATTGAGGATTTGTTCTCTTCGGATTATTTGAGGGAATCACTCTATTGTATCCATTGTGGACGTTGCCTGGAAGTTTGCCCGGTGGCCGCTTCTTCAGATAACATTTCTCCTATAGATCTGATAAAACTGAATAGTCTGGATAAGTATAACCAGTCACAGCATATTTTCTCGCATACGACGTTATGTGGTGCGTGTGAAAAAGTTTGTCCTGTGGGTATTCCTTTACTGAATCTGATGTTGACGGAGATGCAGGCCTCCAATATGGTGGTTAAACCCTCCCGTTCCAAGAATTTGTATTCGCTTTTTTCTAAAAGAAGCAAACTGAACAAATTCAATAATTCATTTTTGAAATATTTCTTCATTAAGTACTTTTTTGGTAAGAATAAAAATTTAGGTCGCTATTTTTCTAACCAAAGCGGCGATTTTTTCAATGTCACCTATCAGCCTCCTTACGAAGACAATCCCAATGAACTCATCAAAGATACAGATATTGAATGATAAAATCAGGCAGTTTCTTAAGAAATTCTACCTGAATAAGCTTTACAAAGGGATAATTCTCTTTGTTATTGTTGTTTTGGCTACTTTTATCGCTTTTTCCCTGTTCGAATATTTCTCTTATTCGAATACGGTGGTGAGATCTATTCTTTTTTATTCTTTCATTGCTATAGCTCTGTTCATTGGTATCGTCTACCTTCTGATTCCGGCTCTGAAAATAGGGGGTTTGGGAAAGCAGCTTACTAATGAGGAGATTGCCCGTATTGTGGGCAAGCACTTCAGTCAAATTGATGACAAACTCCTCAATTTGTTTGAATTGCAGAAACAGATGGAGCGTGGCGATTATGTTAGCTATGATTTGTTGTTAGCCGCCATTGAAAGTAAGATAGACAATTTGAAGACCTACTCGTTTGTACAGGCGATTCCGGTTCAGAAAACCAAAAAATTCGCCTTGTGGATGTTGCTGCCAATAATCATCTTTATTCTCCTGTTTTCCATTAAAAAAGAACTGTTTACGGAGCCTACAAAGCGAATTGTGCATTATTCAGAGGTTTATGAAAAACCGGCGCCTTATGCTTTCGTGATTACTAATGATTCGATGAAAACATTCCAGTATGAGGATTTTACGGTGAACATAAAAGTCCAGGGCAGTGAAGTTCCCGATGAAGTTTTCATCAATTATAAGAACAGAAACTATAAATGTCAGAAAAATTCGAATTCCGAGTTTTGTTATACATTTACCAATTTACAACAAGATATTGATTTTCAAATAAATACAGATGAAGTAACATCAACTGTCTATAAAGTTAATGTTCTTCCGAAGCCTGTATTGCTGGGATTCAACATTTCCTTGCATTATCCTTCCTATTTGAATAAGCCGGATGAAGCGTTGGAAAACGTCAGCAATTTGACTGTTCCTGAAGGAACTGTTATTACCTGGAATTTTGTTACCCGAAATTCAGAAAATCTTATTCTTTTAGTGGATGATAATAAAAGGGTAATATCTTCAGAGAAAGATAATTATGTTGTGAATATTACGGCAAGAAATTCTTTCTCGTACTCCATTTTGAATAAGAACAAGTTTATGACGGGTAAGGATACCCTGACTGATGAGGTGACTGTAATCAAGGATATGTATCCTGAAATTTTTGTGCAGTCCCAACAAGATTCAGCCTATCATGACAGAATCTATTTCAAAGGTAGTATAAAGGACGATTACGGCTTCTCTAAACTCCATTTTGTTTATAATAAACTGGATAAGGACGGCGCAGTTATATCATCCAATAATATTGTTCCAATTAAAATTCAAAATGGTGTCACAATTCAGGATTTCTACTACTATTTTGATCAAAATATGTTCAATTTGAATCCGGGTGAACAAATTGATTACTATTTCCAAGTATTTGATAATGATGGAGTTAACGGTTCAAAGTCTACCAAATCGGGTATTCAGAATTATAGAGTTCGTACGATGGATGAGATCGAAAACGATTTGCATGAGGCTGAGGAACAGACAAAATCCGATTATACCGATTTGTTGAAGGAATCTAAAGATTTGGCCAAGGATATTGAAAAGTTACAGCAGAAAATGCGCGACGAAAAGGAACTTTCCTGGCAAGACAAACAGAATCTTGAGAAATTAATGAAGGAGTATCAAAAACTCCAGGACAAAATCAACGAACTGAAACAGAAACAGGAAAATCATCATCAAGTTGAAAACCAGTATAAGCAGATTGATGAAGATATTTTGAGGAAGCAAGAAGAGCTTCAAAAACGCATGGACGAGATTCTTTCCGACGAAATGAAACAGATGATGCGGGAACTCGAACAAATGATGCAGAAGATGGATAAAAACCAGATTCAGCAGCAGATGGAAAAGATGAAAATGTCGTCTGAAGATATCAATAAGTCGTTGGATCAGCAATTGCAGCTCTTCAAGCAACTTGAAGTTGAGAAAAAATTGAATGAAACTGTCAAGAATATGCGTGACTTGTCAGAAGAATTACGCAAAAATGCTGAGAAAACAGAAAACAGACAGAATTCCAAAGAGTCTTTACAAAAGAATCAGCAAGAATTACAGAAAAAGTATGACGAGTTGAAGAAGGAGATTGAAGAGTTGAAAAAGATGAACAGCGAACTCGAAGATCCCACCAAATTCAAAGACAATCAGGAATTACAGAAAGATGCTGATAAGAATATGCAGCAAAGTCAGCAGAATTTGGATAAGAACAATCGATCCAAGTCGGCTGAGAATCAGAAAAAGGCTGCAGATGATTTGGAACAGATGGCAGAGCAGATGGAGCAGGATTTTAATGAGAGCGAATTGGAGAATATTTCCGAAGATATAGCGACATTGCGTCAAATATTAGACAATCTTGTTAAAATCTCGTTTGACCAAGAGGAGGTTATGAATAAATCCCAAAAGATGTCCTCCTATTCTTCTTCTGTGTCCGATGTCATGCGTAAACAGTTTGAGGTGAAGCAAACAATGAAGCATATAGAGGATTCTTTAAGTGCTTTAGCGCGACGTCAAGCTGCTGTTAAGCCGTTTATTCAAAAAGAGGTAACGAAGATTCAGACAAATATTGAGACGGCTCAGGCTGAATTGCAGAACCGTAGAATGTCTGTTGCCTCAAAAAACCAGCAGATAGCGTTAACTTCTATGAATAATCTTGCATTGATGCTGATGGAGTCCATGAAAGATATGCAAGAGCAGCAGAAACAGAGCCAGTCAAAATGTAACAAAGCCGGCAATGGTTCCTGTAATAAACCTGGAGGTAAGGGAAAACCAAAAAAAGCTTCTGCACGAGAATTGCAGCAGCAGCTGAATCGCCAAATGGAGGCGTTAAAGAAATCGATGGATCAGCAGAGCAAGCAGGGCGAATCAGGCAAGCCGATGCCTAATATGAGTGAGCAATTTGCTAAGATGGCCGCACAACAAGAGGCTATCCGCAAAATGTTACAAGATTACCAATCAGAGCAGAAGCAATTGAATGGGGTGGGGGATAAATCCTTGGATAAGATTATCGAGGATATGCAAAAGACGGAAAAGGAACTGGTGAACCGCCAGATAACGCAGCAAACGATAAACAGGCAGAAGGATATAACCACTCGTTTGCTGCAAAGCGAGCGTGCGGATATGGAGCGGGAAAAAGACAAAGAACGCAAGTCGAATGAAGCTCGTCCGGTCCAGAACCTTAATCCGCCCAAAGACTGGAATTTTGATCGGCAGCAGATACAGCAAAATGAGATGTTACGTTCTGTTCCGCCAAATTTGAATTACTATTATAAGTCTAAAGCAAATAACTATTTTTATAATATTGATTAATATTCACGGCTATGATAGAGATATTATTGACAAATTTAAGCAAATCCGACTTTTACGAAGAAACCCTTAAAACCATTGAGCAAATCTGCGACGAATATGCCATTGGTGAACATTTTGGCACACTTTCAATGGCCAACCAGATGGTGTGCGACTATCTTGAATCAAAGCCGCGATTTGATGTGGACGTTGCTTTCAGAATTGAAAACGATGGTGTCTCTTTCCATTACATTTTGCAGAATGGGGATTTCCGTCACTTTTCAGAATCTGAGGACAAAGATAACACCGGATTTTTTGTATTAAAATCTTTGGCCGATGAAGTGTCATTTTCAACTGATTTTGATACACTTACAACTACTTTTCACGTGAAAACCAAAGTTGTTATCAAGAGAAACGTCCGCCTTCATGAGGTAAGGAAGAATGTGTTTAATTTTTGATGAATAAATTTCTTTATTTCTTTTTTGTTTTTTTTCTCGTCGTAGAAATTCACGCTCAATCCTATAAGGCTCTATTTATAGGAAACAGTTACACATCCGTTAATAGTTTGCCGGATTTGGTTTCAGAAATGTTTCTATCGGATGGAGATACTTTGTCTTATTATATGAGTGCTCCTGGCGGATGCACATTTGAACAGCACTGTAGTATATCTCTTCCCTATATTCAGCAAGACGGATGGGATTATGTGATTCTTCAAGAGCAAAGTCAGTTGCCCTCCTTTCCGGAAAACCAGTTTATCCAACAATCTTATCCATTTGCACAACAATTATGTTCTATTGTACGCCAGTATAACCCAGATGTGCATATTCTATTTTATATGACATGGGGACGTAAAAATGGCGATGCTCAAAATTGCCAATATTATCCGCCGCTGTGTACGTATGAAGGTATGGATAGCCTTTTATATGCTCGTTACATGATGATGGCATCTGATAACCAAACGCTTGTTTCCCCCGTTGGAGCCGCATGGCACAAAATTCGCGATGATTATCCGGATATGGAGTTATATCAATCTGATGAAAGTCATCCCTCTTATTTTGGTTCTTATGTTGCCGCATGTTGCTTTTATACGATGATGACCCATCGTGATCCGGTCAATATTCAATGGAATGGAACATTGTCGGCAGCTGAGGCTAATATTGCAAAAGAGACTGTTAAAAAAGTGGTTTATGATTCTCTTTCAAAATGGAATTTTGAAAATGTTATCATTCCTGATGACTCTACAGGAATTGTCAACCACAACAATCCATTATCTATTTTTCCAAATCCAGCCAATCAAACCCTTTACGTTCATACTCCTGATTTATTCAAACAGCCAACCCTTACAATTATCGATATGTATGGACACGTTGTCGCCAATTATTCCGAATTTGATTCAAAGGCGATAAACGTTTCAATGCTTAAGAATGGTATTTATTTGTTGTCCATTTCTGATGGAAACAATCATTTCTCGAAAATCTTCACCATAGCCCGTTAGTTATGATCAGTTTCGAATATATACAAGCGAGTTCTTTTAAGCCGTCTGTCAATCACAAATTATGGCTGCAACAGGTTATTCGGCGAGAAGGCAAAGTTCCGGGTGATATTTCCTATATTTTTTGTAGCGATGAATATATGTTGGAACGCAATACTGCCTTTTTGAATCACGACACCTATACCGATATCATCACTTTTGATGAATGTGTTGGAGATGTCATTTCCGGAAGCATTCTCATTAGCGTTGACCGTGTCGCGGATAATGCCGCCAAATTTGGAAAGTCTTTTGAAAATGAGTTGTTGCGGGTGATTGTCCATGGCACACTTCATCTTTGCGGTTACAAAGACAAGTCGGATGAGGAAGCAAAGCTGATGCGACAGAAGGAGGACGAGTCGTTGTCATTGTTGGTCAACTGATTTTTTAATTTACTAATAATCAAAATTTTCAGACACCTTTTCACGTGAAAAACATGAAATATGATTATGATATAATTGTGGTTGGGGCAGGTCACGCCGGGTGCGAAGCAGCTGTCGCTGCCGCCCGGTTGGGACATCAGGTACTACTCATCACAATGAACCTTTCGCTGGTTGCTCAAATGTCGTGCAATCCCGCTATAGGGGGTATCGCAAAGGGGCAAATTGTGCGTGAAATTGACGCACTGGGTGGAATGACAGGCATCATAACCGACTACACCATGATCCAATACCGGATGCTCAACAGATCAAAGGGACCTGCTATGTGGAGTCCGCGAGCACAGTGCGACAAAACAGCCTTTTCAATTTATTGGAAACATGTACTCGAAAACACTCCAAATCTCCATCTTCGTCAGGATACAGTGACAGAACTAATATTACAAGATAATACCGTAACAGGAATCAAAACCCAACTGGGTATGATTTTTCATTCTCGGAAAGTTATTCTAACAAATGGTACTTTCCTCAACGGCAGAATACATGTCGGGGAGGTTAATTTTTCTGGCGGCAGGATAGGGGAGAGCGCATCTTTCACCCTCTCTGATCAGTTAAAGGATTGCGGTATCACAACTAAAAAACTAAAGACAGGAACACCTGTACGTATAGACGGAAGAACTGTGGATTTCACCAAAATGGAAGAACAACCCGGGGAGGATCTTCCCGGTCGTTTTTCGTTTACTCATACGCCACCGCTTCATCACCAGTTGAGTTGTTGGATTACCTATACGAATGAACACGTTCACCAGGTACTCCAAAAAGGATTTGAGAAATCCCCTATGTTCCAAGGACGGATTCAAGGAGTTGGTCCCCGCTATTGCCCATCAATAGAGGATAAAATTGTCCGTTTTGCCGACCGTACGCGTCATCAACTTTTCCTTGAACCGGAAGGCCGTAACACCAACGAATATTATCTGAACGGTTTTTCATCATCCTTGCCTGAAGAGATTCAAGTGGAAGCTCTTCATTTGATTCCTGGTTTAGAAAATGCAGAAATCTATCGCCCGGGATATGCCATAGAATATGACTATTTTGACCCAACCCAGTTGCATTATACCCTTGAGTCAAAAATTGTGCGTAATCTCTATCTTGCCGGACAAGTGAATGGCACGACAGGTTATGAAGAGGCCGCTTGTCAGGGAATCATGGCAGGCATCAATGCCCACCTTTCCATAGAAGGCAAGGAGCCGCTAATCCTCACTCGGTCACAAGCATATATTGGTGTGCTAATTGATGACCTGGTCAATAAAGGAGTAGAAGATCCCTACCGAATGTTCACCTCTCGTGCGGAATATCGAATTTTATTACGCCAAGACAATGCGGATTATCGCCTGACCCCGGTCGGCCGACAATTAGGTTTAATTGATGATGAGCGCTATGAGATGTTTCTTCACAAATACGACATCCAAAGACAAATTGAAGACTACCTTAAACATCATACTACCCATTTTCAAACACTCAACGAACTTCTCGAAAAGAAGAATAGTTCTCCGTTGATTCAAAATGTTAAATTGGAAAATGTCCTGTTGCGTCCGCAAATCTCCATTCAAGATATTATTGATTATGACAAAGATTTTGCTCATTTTCTAAATCAAATCGGCGCTGACGCAGAACAGATAACGAATGCTGAAACATCTATAAAATATAGCAGCTATATACAAAAAGAAGAGGAGTTGGTCCATCATCTTTCCAATCTTGATGCTATTAAACTGCCGGAGGATTTGGACTATCAAAATATTCATTCTTTATCGAAAGAGGCTCGCGAGAAATTGTCAAAATTACAACCGACAAACCTTGGACAAGCTTCCCGCGTGAGTGGCGTCAGTCCAGCCGATATCACCGCGTTGATGATTTTTTTGAGGTGTGAGCAGTGAACAGTGAGCAATGAGTAGTGAATGTAAAATATTGATAATCAGTTATATAAATCAAATTTCAAATATTTCAGCTCAAAACAAATCAAAAGTCAAATATATCATTTTTTGATTTATAATTGATTTTTTAGCCATCTATGAATTAAAGTTTTGAATATCAATATTTTATGGTAATAATTTTTCTAACTGACGATTTCTTGAGTTTTTTTTACACGACGGAAAGTGTAATATCAAAAAATGAGTAATTTTGCATCTTGTGTTTGATAAGGAAAAAATAATCAACAACAATTAATAAAAACTATCATTATGGAATTAAAAGGATCGCAAACCGAAAAAAATCTGCAAGCCGCTTTTGCCGGTGAATCTCAGGCTAGAAACAAGTATTCCTATTATGCATCCAAAGCAAAAAAAGACGGTTATAATCAAATAGCTGCCATTTTTGAGGAAACGGCTGCCAATGAGAAGGAACATGCCAAAATTTGGTTCAAATTACTTCACGGCGGAGCTGTTCCAGACACGGTTACCAATCTTAAGGATGCCGCTGCCGGTGAGAATTACGAATGGACGGATATGTATGCAGAATTTGCTAAGACAGCTGAAGAGGAGGGTTTCACTGAGATTGCCAAACTCTTCGCTATGGTTGGAGAAATTGAGAGACATCACGAAGAGCGTTATCTGAAGCTTCTTGCGAATGTTGAAGGAGGTCTGGTGTTCTCCCGCGATCAGGAAATGATTTGGCAATGCAGCAACTGCGGTCATATTGTGGTAGGCAAAAAAGCTCCGGATGTGTGCCCCGTTTGCGACCATCCACAATCCTATTTTCAAATTAAAGCCGACAATTTTTAATCAATATTTATTATCAACAACAAAACAATTGAAATTATGAAGAAAAAATTCGTTTGTACGGTGTGCGGTTATGTACACGAAGGTGATACTCCCCCGGAAAGATGTCCGCAATGCAAGCAACCTGCTTCCAAATTCAAAGAGTTGGTCGAAGACGGTGGTCTGTCATTTGTTACCGAGCATGTTTTGGGTGTGGCCAAGGACAGTGACGAGGAGATGATTAAGGATTTGAACGCGCATTTCATGGCCGAGGCCACGGAAGTGGGTATGTACTTGGCCATGAGCCGTCAGGCCGATCGTGAAGGTTATCCCGAGGTGGCTGAGGCGTTTAAACGCTATGCCTTCGAGGAGGCCGAGCATTGCGCCAAATTTGCCGAATTGTTAGGCGAGGTGGTTTGGGATACCAAGACCAATCTTGAAAAGCGTATGCTGGCTGAAAGCGGCGCATGTGCGGACAAAATGCGCATCGCCAAGCGTGCCAAGGAGATGAACTGGGATGCCATTCACGACACTGTCCATGAAATGGCCAAGGACGAGGCCCGTCACGGACAAGGTTTTGAAGGGCTTTTCAATCGTTATTTCAAGAAATAACATCCTTTCTCTTAAAAAAATTAAGGCAGGAACTATCCTGCCTTTTTTTATGGAATCAAGTTTATATTGTAACTTATATTGATATTCCGTCTTCTTTCAAATAGTGGTATATTTGACGGAACTTCTCATCATCTGGAAGATCGGCATCAACCCAACGGATGTTAAACCCCATGCGTTCCATGCGGCGAAACCAGGTCATCTGCCGTTTGGAGAATTGATGAATGGCCGTGTTGAGTAACGTCACCATGTCACCGTAGTGTAATTCGCCCGTAAGATACTGAGTGACAAACTTATATTCCAATCCATAACGGATAAGTCTTTCGGGCGGAATACCTTCATCGAGCAACGCCTTAACCTCATCAACCATACCTTCTTTCAAGCGTGTTTGTAGTCTGCGTGTGATGCGCTCGCGAATATGGTTGCGCTCGCCGCGGAGACCGATAATGGCAGACTCCAACGGGCGCACACGCTCGCTCAATTCGGGATGATTGGCGTAATACTCCTCAATTTCAATGGCTCGGATAAGACGAGGGCGTTCAGAAGTGTCGGTGTCGTTATGTAGTGACTTGTAAGCCGCCAATATCGCAGTGAGTTCCTCATCGGTATGGGCTTCTAACTGATCTCGCAAAACAGGATTTTCCGGAACGGGGAACAATCGGTAGCCACGAAGCACAGCTTCCACATACATGCCGCTTCCGCCGCACAGCACGATGCGGTTGCCTCGCGCACGGATACCCTCCATCGCTTCAAACGCTGCCTGTTGGTAACGGAACACGTTGTATTCCACTCCAGGTTCCTCAATATCAATAAGATGATAAGGTATAGGTTTTCCATCATATTGATACTCAGATAAATCCTTTCCTGAACCGATGTCCATCCGTCGGAACACCTGGCGGGAGTCCGCGCTCACAATTTCCCCGCCCAGTTCGGCGGCAATGCGCACCGCCACGCCGGTCTTGCCGGTAGCAGTCGGGCCTAACACGGTGATTATCGGTTCGTTTTGATTCATTTCACAGGGACTTGCTTGGGAATGTCAAATATTTCCATATTCTTGATATCTTCCCCTATAATTTCGAAACGCAGCATAGTAAGTCGTGTGTGGATTCCGTACTTGCCTGCCGCACCGGGGTTGATAAACAAGAGGTTATGGCATTTGTCGTACATGATTTTCAGAATGTGCGAGTGTCCGGCCACGAAAATGGTCGGATGCTCCTCACGAATAATTTCCAACGCCCGCGGCTGGTAACGCCCGGGCGAACCTACGATATGCATCAGCGCGACCTTGTGTTTTTCGCACGAAAAAACCTCATATTCACCCACTTCGCGACGAATATCCCAATCATCACAATTACCATAGACTGCACGAACGGTTGGGGCTATAGCGCGAAGTTCATCGAGGATAAAGTCATCCATGATGTCGCCGGCATGCCAAATTTCGTCGCAATCTTTAAAAAAAGTGTATGCGTCTGGGTGCAAATAGCCGTGGGTGTCGGAAAGTACGCCAATTTTCATTCTTTCACTGGATTACGTTGTTTCACGACTTCGAAAAGAGCAATGCCGGTGGCTACAGAAACGTTGAGAGAACGAATGGTGCCGACCATCGGAATGTTAACCGTGTCGTTGCAGTGGCGCAGGTAGTCCCACGCGATGCCCTCGTACTCATTGCCCATGATCAGGCAGACGGGTCCGGTGAAGTCCTTATTATAGTGCGCGTGGTTAGCTTTCTCGGTCACGCCGATGACCTCAATGCCGCTATCTTTCAGATACTGAATCACTTCCACGAGATTGGAATGTCGGCAGACAGGCACTTTATGCAGCGCACCGGCGGAACTTTTCACCGCGTCTTCGTTGAGTTGCGCCCCGCCGTTGAGCGGCAGGATAATGGCATCCACGCCCGCGCACTCGGCCGATCGGGCAATCGCGCCCACGTTGCGCACGTCTGTGATTTTGTCGAGCAGAAGCAAGAACGGCACACGTCCTTCCTCGAAAATTGTCGGCACAATGGTAAAGATGTCGCAGTATTCGATGGCAGACAGGAAGGCAATCACACCTTGATGGTTCTGGCGCGTGAGTCGGTTGAGTTTCTCCAATGGCACATATTGAAACGGAATCTTCCGCTGTCGTACCTCATAGAAGAGCTGTTTGAACAACTCGCCCTGCAATCCTTTTTGGAACAGCACTTTATCAATGGTTTTGCCGCTCTCAATGGCTTCCATCACGGGGCGCATCCCGTAAGTAATTTCGGTGTCGGATTTCATTTTTTAGTGATCAGTGATTAGTGAACAGTGAATGGTGATTTGTAGAGACGCGGCGCGCCGCGTCTCTACGGTTTCGGTTTTCGCACATAATGCGGCATCTCCATCGGGATTTCCATAGACAATTCGATGTATCCGGCAAATTCGCCGTTTTCAAACCACGGGGATTGGTAAATCAGTTTTTTGACTCCGTTCTTCTCGATGGTATAGGCGTTTAGATTGTGGTTTTTGAGCATCTCAACCAGTTTTGTGCGAGCCGGCTCGGGATGACAGTCCAACAGGTTTTGCCCGATGATATGCTTGCCGTGACTGAGTACGCGCTCAGCGGTCTCGTTCATTTCCAATATTTTACCGTCTTTGTCGCATACGGTTACGGAAAAGGGTACATTGTGAAAATATTCCAACATAGTCTTTGTTTTGAATCAGGTGGCAAATGTACATAAATTTCAAATATATACAGATATAATGAAAATGCCGTATGTAGAGACGTGCCATGGCGCGTCTCTACGGTATTACAAAGGAGAAATCACAAAATTCCTAAACCTCTCAAGTCCCAAGTCTTACGTCCTAAGTCCCAAGTCTTACGTCCTAAGTCTCAAGTCTTACGTCCTAAGTCTCAAGTCTTACGTCTTAAGTCTCAAGTCTTACGTCTTAAGTCCCAAAAAATACTATCTTTGCCGCCGATTAAAAATATATTGCATCAAAGAAAAATAAGCCTCAAAAGGAAATATTTAATTATCAATAAAAACAACATTTATGAAAAAAGTTTTTTTGTTTCTGATGGCCTTGTTCTGCGCGGCGACGATTTTTGCGCAAAAAGGCGACCTGAATTTGAAAGATCCCATCAAGGCGGATCCGAATGTAACCATCGGCAAGCTGGATAACGGCATGACGTATTACATTCGCCGTAACACTTATCCGAAAAATCGCGTTGAATTTCGCCTTGCGGTGAACGCCGGCTCCAACCAGGAGAACGACAACCAGCAGGGTTTGGCGCACTTCACCGAACACATGGCCTTCAACGGTATTGAAGGTTTTCCGAGCAACAGCGTGGTGGATCACTTGCGCAGCAAGGGTGTGGTGTTCGGCGCCGACCTCAACGCTTACACCAGTTTCGATGAGACCGTCTACATGATTCCGATGCCGACGGATGATCCCGGCAATATCGACCTCGGTCTCAAAATCCTGAGAGGTTGGGCAGCAGGTCTGCTTTATGACAACAAGGAAATCGATGAGGAGCGCGGTGTAATCATTGAAGAATACCGTCTCGGTCTCGGTGCAGACGATCGTATGCGCAAAGAGTACTGGCCGATTCTCATGAAGGATTCTCGTTACGCCGACCGTATGCCTATCGGTAAGCTTGATATTCTTCAAACATTTGAATATCAAGTAATTAAAGATTTTTATGCTGATTGGTATCGTCCTGATTTGCAGGCTGTGATTGTGGTGGGCGACATTAACGTGGCTGAAGTTGAAGCTAAAATCAAGACGATGTTTGGCAACATCCCCGCTAAACAGAACCCCCGTAAGAAGGAGACCTACGGCATCGCTCCCAACAAGGAGCCGCTCGTGGCCGTCTGCACAGACAAGGAAGCCACCGGCAATTCCGTGATGCTCATCCGCAAACACAAACATACCCCTATGAAGACTATCGGCGACTTCCGCCAACAGCTTTGCATTGACCTTTACAACACCATGCTGGATGCTCGTTTTTCAGAGATGGAACAAGATCCTAAATGTCCGTTCTTGGGTGCCGGTGGTGGTTATGGCGATTTCATCGGTAACACCGATGCGTATGCCCTGCAAGCGGCCGCAAAAGAAAACCATATTCCCGATGCATTGCGCATTCTCATTCAAGAGGACAACCGTGTGCTGAAATACGGTTTCTTGCAGACCGAACTTGATCGTGCCAAAGAGGAGTTGTTGGAAAGATATGAAAAGGCTTCCAAAGAAGCTGACAAAACGGAATCTGCTCGCTTTGCATCACAATACATTAACAACTTCCTGCGCCAGGATCCGATTCCGGGCGCGAAACGAGAGAATACATACGCTAAGAAGTTGATTGAAGGCATCACTTTGGAAGAAATCAACGCTTTAGCCAAGAATTGGGTTACGGAAGACAATTTGGTGGCTATTATCACAGCCCCTGAAAAAGAAGGCGTGAAAGTGCCGACCAAAGAAGATATTCTTTCCATCTTGAACGACAAGTCGTTAGCTGATGTACAACCTTATGTGGATACTTACAAGGATCAGGAAATTCTTGAAAAAGAAACCCTTAAGCCTGGCAAAATCACGAATGTGGAGAAAATTGAATCTGTGGATGCCGAGAAATGGACGCTTTCCAACGGCATTACCGTCTATCTGAAAAAGACTGATTATAAGAATGATGAGATTTTGTTCAAAGCCAGCAGTAAGGGCGGTAAGACGCTTTATGAGGTTAATGATTTGGCTTCCGTCGATTTCGCGGCCGAAATTATTGACCGTGGAGGTATCGCCGGTCTGGACTACAACTCCCTGATGAAGAAGATGAAAGGCAAAAACGTGGGCGTTTCTCCTGAGATTGGCTTGTTGACAGAAGGTTTCTCGGGTTCCTCTTCCCCGAAAGACCTGGAGTTTTTCTTCCAGTACCTCAACGCCTTCTTCACAAACCCGCGGATCGATCCTAATGCTTGCGATTTGGTGATGCAGGAAACGAAAGAGCAACTCAAGATGATCACCATCCAGCCGCTGTACAAATATTTGGGCAAATTGTTGGATGCTACTAACAACAACGATCCTTACATGAAACAGATGTTATCTATGGATGATGAGTATCTGGACAAGGTGAACTTCGATCGTGCCGTACAAATTTACAAGGAACGTTTTGCCAATCCCGCCGACTTCAACTTCTTCTTTGTGGGCAACTACGACGAGAAGGAAATGAAGGAGTTTGTGGAACTCTACCTCGGTTCCCTGAAGACCGATCCTAACAAAAAAGAGAACTACAACCTCAGCGTACTAAAACCGCGTCCCGAAAAGGCTACCAAGCAGACTGTCTATGCCGGCACCGAGGAGCAGGGCTATATGGGCATGATCATCTCCAACCCGATTGACTGGAGCTACCGTAACTCCATCATCGCCGACATGATTGGTGAGGCTCTCGACATCCAATTCGTCAAGATTGTGCGTGAAAAGATGGGCGATGTCTATTCCCCGCAGGTGCAGATGAGCGCCAGCAAACTCCCGCGTCCTGAAATGACCCTCCTGATTCTCTTGGGTTGCGACCCGGTGAAGACCGACAAATTGGCCGACGCCAGCCTCAAAATTCTCAACGACTTCAAGAAGAAGGGTCCCGATAATAAATCGTTGGAGTTGGTGAAGAAACAGATGACCAGCACCCGCGCCAAGAATATTCAAACTAACCGTTTCTGGTTAGGATACATTAGCGGTAAAGTCACCCAAGACGAGCCAATCATTGCGCCTTCCGAATACGACAATATCGTCAATTCCGTCACTAAGAAAGAGATGATCGAATTCATGAAGAAGTACTTCAAACCAGAAATCTATACTCGTGCAGACATGCACCCGACGACGATGCAGAAATAATTAAAAAGAAGGCCCGCGAATTTCGCGGGCCTTTTGCTTAGAAAATTTGCAACCCAATCTCCCATTTCGGTAGATCTTTTTGGTTAGGATTTTTAACCAGCAGGCTAGTGATACGGTACTGTCCGTAGATTGCGAATACTCTTGTGAGACCAATACGTAACCGTACACCACAATCCACTTTTTTAATTTTGAGTTGATTGGGGAACTCATTGTTCAATACATAAGTGATTGTTTGGTTGTCGAATGTGCCTTCGTATTTATAACGCTGGCCGACGTTCCATTCACCAAAAACACCTGTGTCGAGATACCACCACAGCGATCCCGCACTGCCTAAACGGAATCTTTGGAAAAGTTCTAAATCAAATTTATTGATTTTTAAGTTGTTAGTCACCTTTTTCCCACCTGTTTCTACAATAGGAAGAGATTCCATTGGTACTAAAATGCGGTCTACGGCGTACCACGACGCCCCGAAACCCACTCGAAAACCAAGACCATAGAAACGGGCTAACTTCCAATAATTATCAAAAGCGAATGTCAGCGATCCTGATATTCCTCTTTTTTCACGGAGTGGGGCTGAGGAAATACCGGACGTCCATTGTGCGGGGATCATAAAAGAACCATTCAGCACAAAGCTAAATGAATATGGTTTTAAAATTCTTTGCTTATATATATCGTTGTCAGGGACATTAATTCGTTGGAAAGTATACGCTGAGCGCGAGTTTTCTGCTGCGAGACTGTCCATTTTTGGCAGCGGTTGTTGCCCGAATGTATGTTTCAGAATTTGACCATCGCTCCAGAACTCCAAAGTTTGTCCGTCTTTCAGCTCACTTTTTGAAAAACGAAGAGCCTTTTGGGTGTTATATAGTGTTGTTTCACCATATTTCTCAATAGAGCCGTCTCCATTGGTGATTTTGAAGAAAATAACGGATTCTTTGTCCTTAGAAGTGATGTAAATTGCTTTTTCGTCCTCATACAACGATAAATTGTTCTTTACTTCAGGTTTTTCTCCAAAAAAGTAATCAGCTTGGGGCACGCCATAACCGAAAGCGTAGTCAAAATAAGGATAATGGTTGGCTGATTTTTCAATTTCGGTTTTGAGTTGCCAAGCCGTGTATTCAGGATGCAATTGTTTAACACAAGCAGCAAAACCGGCAACCATAGGAGACGAGAAGGAAGTACCGGAGGCATGTGTGAAATTGCCTTTGGATCCGGCCACCAAATTGTCTTCACCCCAGGCCACCACATTGGGTTTCATCCGGCCGTCCGCAGTAGGTCCGAATGAACTAAAACTGGCAATCTTATCAATGCTTTGGACTGCACCTACAGACAAAATGCTGTCGGCGTCGGCAGGTGTAATGAGCATTCGCCATTCTTTATCGTACCCTTCGTTACCCATGGAGTTGCAAACTAACATGCCTTTGCGGGCAGCGGTGTTGGCCGCGCGTGCCACCACGGAAGTTTTGCCATCCATGTTCTTGAGTATATACCGTTCTTTGCCATATCCGAGCGAACTGTTTACAATGTCAGCACCGTTTTGGTCGGCCCATTCGAGAGCCTGCACCCACCAAATTTCCTCTTTTTTAGGTTCAGTGGCCACTTCGGTGCGTGCCAGAAGGAACTGGGCCCCGGGTGCCATGCCCAGTTGTGTTTGGTCGCCTTTCATGCCCGCAATGCAGCTTAGCACCATACGGCCGTGCGTTTCGGCTTCATAGACGTATTCTTTCTTTTTTACGAAGTTCCAGGTCTTGACAATTTGGTTGTTGTCGCGCAAGTGCTGAAACGCAGGGTGCGTGTCGGCATCTTTGAAACCGCCGTCAAAAACGGCAATACGCACGCCATTGCCGGTGATGTTGTGTTGCTTGAACAATTCCCCATGATGGATGCTGATTTGGTCTACGACGGATGTGTCGCTATCTTCTTTTTCGATGAACGACGAGGTTGTCAATTCCATGTCGCTGGCGATGAGTTGCACGTCTGCCACAAACGGAAACTGTCGGATAACGGCAATCTGTTCTTCCGTAGCCATTACGCCGGCCGCATTGAACCAGCGCGATGTGCCGACCAACTCTTCACATGCGGTCTCCACTTGTAAAGCATAGTTCTCGTTCACGGGGTAGTTGGTTTTGTCATATAGATTCGCGCCGCACAGCGTGTAACGTTCAATGGCCTTTGCATCGAAATACTGGTATGGATCAAATGTTGTGTTCTGCTTGTCCGTGAAAAACACCCAGTAGCTGTTCTGTGCAACCATCTGTCCCGCCAGCGCGCAGAAAAGGGTGAATAATAATGTTAATTTTCTCATATTTTGGATATTTTATTGAATCAATGATTGTGCAAAAATAGAAAAAAAGTAGAGACGGGGCACGCCCCGTCTCTACAGGATCTATTATTTTGCCATCGTCACAATCTCCTGTATATCTATCCCCAGCAGGTTGAGATTCTTCAGAAACTCCGGTACCTCCTCTTCCATAAATTCCTTTTTGCGAAGGGAGAGTATTTTCTCTGCCGCATCGTCATTGACGAAGAATCCGATTCCGCGTTTGTTGGTGATGATTTCTTGGTTCTGAAGGTATTCGTAGGACCGCATAACCGTATTTGGGTTCACTTCGAAGGCGACGGCCAGTTCGCGTACGGATTTTGCTCGCTCGCCCGGTTTCCACGCGTCCGACAGAATCTGTTCGAAAACCCAATTCACGATCTGCCGGTATATGGTTTGTGTGCTCTTGAAATCCATACTATGCCTCCGTTTCTCTCATTCTTAAAAAGCTCATGGCGTAGAAATAGACGATTCCCAGTCCTGTTTTCAAATAGAAGAGCCAACTATCACTGTTTACAACAGTATCTTTTACCATAAAGTAATTTCCTTTTCGAATTTCTTCAGGAACTACCGCCAATGCGTTGAGCCATTCGGTAACACCCATAATAATGGATATTACAACACTGATAACGAATAATGTAAGAATCATTTTCCAAAATGGACTTTTCTTGAAATAGATAGATGCAAAGAATGATATCGCGATGAATAAGAAAAGCATCATGATAGGTTCTCCTGAAAAATCCATAAAAATGTCATTAATAATTTTGGAAAAAGGGGCATACATTTCCGGATTTCTCAAATATTGAATGCCGTTTCCCAATAATGTTCCAATAATGATTGAAATTATCATACCTGCAACGAAATACACATTGGCAAGAAACATGTTCGCCACGACTTTCTCATTGTTGCTTGCCGGAATCATCAAATAATGCATTCGGCTTGCTGGCTGGTGAAGTTTGCCGAATGCTCTGGTCGGAAACAATACCATCATAATCGTGCAGATAACCGTAAATAACATACCGTCAAATAATTGAAAAGGTACCCATAGCATGGCCAAAACCATTACAATAAGGAAAGAAAAGAGTACATCCTTTTGCCAATTTTCGTAAAAATAGGCTTTTATCAGTTTTATTATATTATTGATATTCATAATGTTATAATTTTAATGGTTAGATGTTTCGGTTTCTTTTTCGTAGGATGTTTCGTCCTGTGGAGAAGGGGTTTGCTCCGTCATTACGGAATCGGAGTATGCCTCCAAATCTTCCATTGAAATGACATTTGTTGAATCAGGAGTGAATGGCTTGTACGTGATCTTGCCGCTACGATAATCCGTTTGGAATTGAATGGTGTAGCCGATAATCATGCCCAGCACCAGAACTATAGCGGTGATGATTAATATTTTATTCGTGTATTTTTTCATAATCTTCTGATTTTTAGGTTATTGAAACATATTCATGAATTCTTCCTTGTTTAAGACGGCGGCATTGAAAAGCAATTCCAGATCGAGGGATGATTCGACGTGGTTGACGTTTTCCTTCACTTGGTAGATACCGCGCGGGGTCTCCTCGGTGTAAAACACCTTGCCTTCCTGTGTCTTCTGGTCATCCACATCGAAGAGCAGTTTGTCGGTGATGACGTCGGTGGTGGCGTTGAGAATCATGCGACCGTTGTCGAGAATAGAGATAGCGTCAATGAGGCTGTGTAAATCGCGCACTTGGTGGGTGGAGATAATCACTGTCTTCTGTTCGTCAGCGTAGGTGGCCATCAGTTTGCGGAATATACTCTTCGTGGGAATGTCAAGGCCGTTTGTGGGCTCGTCCATGATGAGCAGCGGCACGTTGGTGGCCAGCGCGAAGGCAATCATCACTTTCTTTTTTTGTCCGTGCGAGAACTTGTCGATGAAGCCCGCCATGTTGTCCATTTCCATTTTTGTCAAGTAGTCCATGAACTGCTCATGGCTGAAATTGGGATAGAAAGGCGCGAAAGCGGTTTCAAATTGTTTGATTTTCAGATGAGGGACAAAAATCTCCTCCTGAAGAAAATAGACATCGCTCAGTTGTTTTGCGGTGCGTTGGTAAGCGGGTTCGCCATAGATGAGGGATTCTCCCGCTTGTGGGAACAGCAGCCCCGTCATGATTTTCAGCAAGGTGGTTTTGCCGGCGCCATTACGGCCGAGCAATCCGTACAGGTGGCCGGGTTCCAACTGCCAATCCACCCCGTTGAAGAGTTTGCGGTTTTTATCGTACCCGAATTCTACTTTTTGTAACTGTATCATATTGTTATAATTTAATTAGTGTATTAGTGAACTAAAACACCGCAAAAGTAATACAGTAATACATACAGTGAACACTTTTAGAAAAATTTTTTCTTACTGATATTCAATATGTTAAAACAAAAATGAAAAATGTCTGCTTAAAAATCAGGTGATTTTTCGCAGAAAATAAGGGTTGAAGGCGCAAAAACAAAAAGGGGCGAAACACGATTCGCCCCGATAATTACAATTCATTAAATTTGCAAAATTCGACGATTATTTTCCGTATGCCACTTCAAATTCTTCGTAGCCTTCGATAATATCGCCGACTTTAATGTCGTTGCATCCGTCGATGTTCAGACCGCAGTCTTGGCCGGAAACCACCTCCTTGACATCGTCTTTGAAGCGTCGCAGGGAGCCAAGTTTGCCGGTGTAGATGACGATACCGTCGCGGATCAGGCGGATTTTGGTATTGCGTTGCAATTTACCGTCGAGCACGACACAGCCTGCCACATTGCCCACTTTGGAGATATGGAAAACTTCGCGGATTTCGATGTTGCAGACCACTTTTTCGCGGATTTCCGGCGAATGCATGCCTGCGATAGCGTCCTTGATTTCGTTGATGGCGGTATAGATGATAGAATAGGTGCGAATGTCGATTTGTTCGGCCTCGGCCATTTTACGGGCATTGGCGGACGGACGCACCTGGAAGGCTACGATGAGCGCGTTGGATGCGGTGGCTAACATCACGTCGGTTTCGGTTACCTGACCCACGGACTTGTGGATGACGTTGACTTGGACCTGTTCGGTGCTGAGTTTCAGCAACTCGCCGGCGAGGGCTTCCACAGAACCGTCCACATCACCTTTGACGATGATATTAAGTTCTTTGAAGTCGCCAATAGCGATACGGCGGCCGATTTCTTCGAGCGTGACATGCTTTTGCGTACGCAGGCCCATTTCGCGGGCGAGGCGTGCGCGCTTTGTGGCGATGCTGCGGGCTTCCTGTTCGGATTCGCAGACCTTGAAGGAGTCACCGGCCTGCGGCGCCCCGTTAAGACCCAGCATCAGTACCGGTTGGGCAGGACCAACGGATTTTACCGGCTGGTTACGCTCGTTGAACATCGCTTTCACCTTGCCGAAGCAACTGCCGGCCAAAATCGGGTCGCCCACTCTCAGTGTGCCATTCTGTACCAATACCTTCGCGACGTAACCGCGGCCTTTGTCCAAGGCGGATTCGATGACGGCACCTACGCCAGGACGGTTCGGATTAGCCTTCAAATCGAGCAAATCAGCCTCTAACAACACTTTTTCGAGCAAATCCTGGACATGGTCACCGTGTTTGGCATCAATTTCCTGACATTGGTACTTGCCACCCCATTCTTCCACAAGGATATTCATATTGGCCAGTTCTTCGCGGATTTTATCCGGGTTTGCGTTGGGTTTGTCAATCTTGGTGATGGCGAATACCATAGGCACGCCAGCGGCTTGCGCGTGATTGATGGCCTCAATGGTTTGCGGCATCACGGCATCGTCAGCGGCGACCACGATGATACAGAGGTCGGTGATTTTGGCACCGCGGGCACGCATAGCGGTGAACGCCTGGTGACCGGGAGTATCAAGGAATGTGATTTTACGGCCGTCGGACAGACTAACCTCATAAGCTCCGATATGTTGGGTGATACCGCCGGCCTCACCGGCAATCACATTGGTTTTTCGGATATAGTCCAACAAAGAGGTTTTACCGTGGTCCACGTGACCCATAACGGTGATGATTGGGTGGCGGGGTTGCAGATCTTCTTCGCGGTCTTCCTCTTCAGTGCTGTTGATTTTTTCTTCTTCTTCAGAATCAATAAATTCAACTTTGTATCCGAATTCTTCTGCCAACATGACGATATTTTCAGCGTCAAGACGCATGTTGATAGTGACGAAGAGGCCAATGCTCATACAAGCAGCGATAATCTTGGTTACATCGACATTCATCAGGGTGGCCAACTCATTGGCTGTGATGAACTCGGTCACGCGCAAGGTTTTCTGGTCTTCTATAGCTTGAAGTTCCTGTTCCTCAATACGTTCGTGGATCAGCTGACGTTTTTCCTTTCTTCTCTTGGCCGCAGTCGTATTCTTTTTAGCATTGCTTTCGAGACGCATTTTGGTCTCTTTTATGCGGCGGTGGATATCCTCAGCGGAAATTTCCACTTTTTCGGGTTCCTGTTTCTGTTTCTTGTCCTTCTCTTCCTTTCCACCGGGATTGCTGGATGACTTGACCGGTTTCGCAACACGTTTCCGTTTCTTTTTCTTCTTGTCCGTTTCGCCGGTGCGATGTTCGGGTTTACCGCCAGGGATGCCTTGTTGAAACAAGGAAAGGTCGATAGTGCCGATAATTTTCGGTCCTTTCAAGGGGTTGACCACCGTTTTGATGTGTTCTACGGCAGGTTGTTCAGGTTCTTGTTCAGTGGTTGTGGCGGGTTCTTCCTTTTGGGGTTCTTGTTGCGGAACTTCAACTTCCTCGGTCTGTTTGGTTTGCGGGGCTTGTTTCTCTTTTTTCTGACCCTTTTTCTCTTTTGAAGATGTTTTTTTCTTGGGTTTTAGGGCTTCCAGATCAATAGTGCCGATAATTTCCGGGCCGGTGATGTGGGTTACCGTTTCAATGTGTTCCGGTTTATCCTCGGTTTGTTCAGAACTCTGAGACTGAGTGTCCACATTTTGATTTTCGGTGTTAGGGGTTTCCTGGGAAACTGCCGGTGTTTCCGAGGATTTATCTTCCACCTTTTCTGTGGTTTTTTCTGTAGTAGTCTCTTTCTGTGCAGTGCCGGAAGTTTTCTTGCCAGAAGATCTTGCCAAGGTTTCAGGATCTATAGTCCCGATAACCTTAACTTCGGGAATATGGCTTACTGGAGGTTCAACGGTTTGAACATCTGGCAATTGCGTGGTATGGATAATAACATGGCTGGCATTATCCTCTTCCGCCGGTTTGCTGGTTGTCGTGGGTTTCGCCTCCTCTTTTTTCGTCTTCGGGGTGAGAATCTGATCCGATTTCTCTTTCACCATCTTGTCTTTAGCCAGCTCTTTCTGCAGACACTGGTACATCTCTTCCGTCAACTTTGAATTCAAAGTCGGAGAGCTGATTTCAAGTCCATGTTTGGTCAGAATGTCAATGATTCGGTCCATTGACACGTTAAATTCTGTGGCCGCCTGACCCAATCGCGGCTTTTTTACTCTTTCTTCCGGCATATTGATAAATCTGGTTAAAAACTGGGTGATTTTCTCTCTTATTTTGGGCATTACTTCGCCAATTCTTCCTTAACCGCCGCAATCATGGCATCCACGGTTTCTTCTTCGAGGTCGGTGCGGCGGATGAGTTCTTCGCGGCTTAATTGTAAAATACTTTCGGCTGTGTCGCAACCGATACCGATGAACGTATCAATAACCCATTGGTCGAAGACATCGTTGAATTCAGAAAGCGGTATGACGTATTCTTCTTTGATATCGTCTCTAAAAACATCGATTTCATAGCCAGACAGTTTGCTGGCCAGTTTGATATTGTAACCGCCTTTACCGATAGCGAGAGACACTTGGTCTGACTTCATGTAGACATTGGCGGTCTTGTTTTCCTCATCAAGTTCGATAGAAGAGATTTGTGCGGGATTGAGGGCGCGGGCAATCAAAAGTTCCTTTTTGTTCGTGTAGTTGATGATGTCGATATTTTCGTTGCGGAGTTCGCGGACAATGTCATGGATACGGCTGCCCTTCACGCCGACACAGGCACCGACGGGGTCAATGCGGTCGTCGTAGGTTTCAACCAGCACTTTCGCTCTTTCGCCGGGAACACGCACGATGCCGCGGATCATAATGACTCCTTCCTCAATTTCAGGAATGGAGCGTTCCAGCAGTCTTTCGAGGAATTGCGGAGAAGTTCTAGAAAGGAGGATTCGGGGAGAACCGTTGACTACATCCACAGAGGTGATAACGGCCATGATGCTGTCTCCTTTTTTATAGTAGTCAGAGGGAATTTGTTCGCTCTTGGGCAACACCATTTCCACATGGTCGTCATCTATAACCAGAATTTCGCGTTTCCACACTTGGCTGACCTCGCCCGTGATGAGTTCGCCTTTGCGCGGTTCATATTTGCGGAAAATCACATCTTTTTCGTATTCCAGAATTTTATTGCTGAGGTTCTGGCGCAGGGCCAAAATCTCGCGACGTTGGAAATCGGAGAGCTGGATTTGCTCGATGACTTCCTCGCCGACTTCGAAGTCCGGCTCAATCTTGATGGCGTCGGACAGGGCGATCTGGTTTACGGGATCCGTCACTTCGTCGTCCTCAACCACTTCCAAGGAGTGTTGGATCTCAAGGTCACCGCGGTCAACGTTGACAATCACGTTGAAGCGGGCATCCGGACCGTATTTCTTACTTAGCGCACTTACGAAAACATCTTCCAAAATATGCATAAGAGTCTCACGATCAATGCTTTTGGATTCTTTGAAATCGGCAAAAGTGCTGATAAGGTTTATCTGTTCTTCCATTTTTATTTAAGTTTATGTATAAAAATATTTAATTTACTTTTGTAAAAAAAACTCCCACCAAATCGGTGAGAGTTTCTTGTTGAGCTAGCAGGACTCGAACCTACACAGGCAGAACCAAAATCTGTAGTGCTACCATTACACCATAGCTCATTCCATATCATCAATTCGGCGGCAAAAATACACTTTTTTTC
>Ga0310696_10000333_pt1 | contig 78383 bp, 58 predicted proteins | sample AusTroGonzalo_MG_4_FD_203885 | JGI IMG/M metagenome (GOLD analysis project Ga0310696, IMG submission 203885) | Bovine rumen microbial communities from tropical cattle in Woodstock, Queensland, Australia - Gonzalo_02 (v2) (version 2) | ecosystem: Host-associated > Mammals > Digestive system >...
TGGGGCATGAAGAGGTTATGGAGTTGGGCGGCGGTGAGAGGGGCTGCGGGTTTGGAGAGGCTGATGCGAAGGAAGCGGCCGTCGAGGGAGGCGGAGAGGGAGAGGGCTCCGGCGGCCATACCGCCGGACACGGAACGGCTGGAGGGGGGCAAAGAGGAGGAAGGCGAAGAGGGGGCGGAGGGGGAAGGGGACTGAGAGAGAAGTGGGGGCTGCGAGGGGGACGGGGCCTCGGCCGAAGGGGCGAGGGAGAGTTCGTATTCGAGCAGGCTGTCAAGGAGTTGGAGGACGAGGTCGGGGTCGGCTATGAAGCGGGCACCATGGGTGTTGTCCTCGATATGTAGGGGGGCTAAGTCGAGGTGGCGACGACGGGCTTTGGTGGCAAAGCGGGCTGGAAAACCCTCGACCAACGTGGCAAAGCTGAGGGGACTGCGGCGGAAGGCCACGGCGGCAGACTGCGAATCGGCCTGGGCCGCGAGCAGGGTGTAGATGTCCTTGTAGTAGCTCACGGTCTCGCTGAGGGTCTGCAGGTCAACGGGCTGACGCTCGGCCAGTTGGCGTATGCGCCCCGGATAGTACATTGTCTCGTGCTTGATGGTGGAGAGGCAGTTGTCGATGATTTGATTCTGCACGTGCAGGCGTTCTTCCTCGTAGAGTCGGCGTCGATGCTCATCCTCGGCCAGCTCGATGTCCTCCTGGCTGCGTCGGTGCTCGGCCTCCTGCTTAGCACGCACGCTTTCGAGGTGCTGCTCGGAGCGTGCCACACTGGCCCGACGCCGTGCCACAAGCGGTCGGAACCAGAAGACGAAGACCAGGACGAGGCCGATGAGGAAGAGGAGGACGATGGCCATCAGCAGCAGGCGGTCGCTGCGCTGGGCGCGTTCGGTCTGCAGGCAATAGGCTTCGAGGGTAGTGTCCTGGCCCACAAGCTTGTAGAGCCGCTTGTAGACGCGGTTGTTCGCGCGGTAGAGCGACCAGTCGTTAAGGGCAAGGGCGGCAACGGCAACTTCGTTGCGCAGGGCAAGGAGGAGCTGATAGTCAAGGGGTTGCTGCTGCTTCCACCACAGGGTCTCGGCCACGTCACCCGAGAGGGGACGCAGTTCCATGTGGCCCTCGAGGCCGGAGGCGTTGAAGACATCGATGACCTGGGCGGCAAAGAAGAGGGCATCAGCATAGCGGCCCTGGATGTTGCAGTAGTAGAGGGAGTCCGTGAGGGGATAGGCGGCATGGAGGGGGGATTCGGCAGCCGTACCGCCGGACACAGGACTGGAGGTGGCGGTGGAAGAAGACGGAGAGGAGGAAGAAGAGGCGAAGGCAGGGGCGGAGAAGGAGGGAGAAAGGAGGAGAAGGGTAAGGAGCAGGGAGGCGACGACGCGTGGCAAGCGGAAGGAGAAGCGGCTGCCCTCTCCCACCCTGCTCTCGATGCTGAAGTTGCAGACGCGGAAGAGTGGGTTCGTCTTGCGGTATTTCTCGATGATGCCCTTGCAATTCATAAGGCCGAAGCCGAAGCCTTTCTGGCCTTCGGCAGAGAGGTCAAAGGGATGGTCGCAAGAAGCCTTCAGACCCTCCGCTGAGAACCCGTAAGGGTTCACGGCTGAACCCTTAAGGGTTCCGGCTCTAACCCTTAAGGGTTCCGGCTCTAACCCGTAAGGGTTCGCAGAGGTGGGGTTGGCGGCAGCCGTGGAGGGCTGGATGGTTTTCGGGTTGGTGGGGCTGACGCCTATGGTGGAGGCGTCGTAGACTTTGTTGTGGAGGATGAGGTTGATGTCGCCCGGAGTCATGCCAATGCCCGTGTCCTGAACGGAGAGTTCGACGTAGGCTCCCTCGGCGCTTTCGCCCGCACGGGCACGGATGCTGACGCGGCCACCCGACGGCGTGAACTTGCGGGCATTGTCGGCCAGGGTGTTGAGCATGAAGAGCGTCAGCGTACGGTCGGCCTTCACGCTGAGGTCGGTCTCTTCCACACTCAATGTGAGGCCTTTCTGCTCATAGACGAAGTGGCTCTTGCGCATGGAGGCGAACAGAGGCTCGAGGGGGAACGATGAGAGCTGTAGACTGAGCTGCCCCTGCTCGACATGTATCCACTCCGTAAGCAGTCGGTTGTAGTCCTCGATGGGTTCCAGCAGCTCGCGGATGTATTGGAGCGATGCTTCGTTGGTCTCTCCGGCGCGAGTCATTCGCCTGACCTCGTGGATGATGCGGTCGAGGAAGGGCACGATGGCATGGACGAGGGAGAGCTTGGCGTGCTTCTCCACGTTCAGGCGCTTGTCGCGTTGCAGGCGGAACTCGGTGGCCTGTTGCTGTTCCTGCAGTTGTTCCTGTTCTTCGGCCAGGGAGGCGTTGCGACGCTCGTTCTCGTCGAGGCATTGCTGCATCTGGCGACTGAGCTGGCGACGTTCGGCCTCGGCGCGCCGACGCCACGAGACGAAGAGCCACACAGCCAACAGCACGACACCGAGGGCTACGAGGGCAACGACGATGCCCATGTGGCGCAGGTGGCGGCTCTCGGCACGCAACTCGGCGGCACGGCTGGTCAGTTCGGCATCTTCACGCGTCACTTCGAGCAAATCGAGGTAGATGTTTCTGTTGTAGTCGCTTACGGTCTTCATGCCGAGTGCACTGTAGGCGACGGAAAGGCGTTCGCGTATGCCCGCAATCCATTCGGGCACCGTGCGCACGCCCTCATCCTTGAGCCATCGCCGCTCTACGGATTCGCCCTCGGGCGACGGGTCGTAGGGTTGCAGCAGGCCTTGGTTGGAGCCTTCGAGGATACTGTCTGCGGCATAGTAGAGGTCGTGGTGGAGGTTCACGCAGTCGAGCGCAGCAGCGTAGGTATCGATGGCTTCGAGGTATTCGCCCGCGTCGAAGCACAACTCGCCGATAGTTCTCAGGGCGCAGGCGCTCTGGTAGAGGTCATCGTAGTCCGTGAACAGGGTCAGCGCCCACTCGGCCATGTTCGCGGCCGTGCTGTCGGTTCCGAAGATGCCGGTCAGGTAGTGGACGCGCTCGGGACGGGACTCTCTCAGGCAGGCGCGGCGCACGGGATCGGCGAACATCGAGGCCAGGGACTGGGTGCTGTTGGCCTCGAAGAAGGGATAGCCGCCATAGCGGGCGAGGGAGAAGCACTGGAGGAGGTAGTCGAACTCCTCGCGCGTTACGTCGTCGGGGTCGCTATTTTCGGCCAGGCCGCCCGAGCCTCGCATGTAGCAGTAGTAGAGCCACTGGGCGGTGTCCTGCGGAAGCTGGCTCGAAGGCTCGGCCAGCCGGATCTCGTCGATGGCGCGCTCACGCTGGTCGACGTAGTAGAAATAGGTAGAAGCCACAATGTGCAGGTCGCTGCGGGCGTAGTCGAGGCGGCATCGCTGGTGGGCGCTGAGTCGGCGGCAATCCTCGAGGTCGGCGAGGCAACGCAGGGCGTGGCTGCGATGAACGAAAAAGGAACGGTTGTCGCTGGTGCGCTGGTCTACGCGCATCTGCATGATGTCGCAGACGAGCTGCTCGGTCTTGCCCGCCGGAAGTCCTTGCACCTCCCCGACCAGACGCACAACGCTGTCGAAGTCCATCTGCTGGAAGCGCTCGAACATGAGGTTATTCATCGCCTCGGCCATGCCGTCGGGGTAGTCGGCCTCAGTGGCCAGCCTCAGAGCTTCGGCGGCCAGGTCTCGGAGGGAGTCAATCTGTTTGTAGCGGAAGGTGAAGGCTCGCTCGTTCAGCGAATCGACCCGTTCCCGGACTGCCTCCGGGCGACGGTCGGTGCAGGTCGCAGCCAGGAGCACGAAGGAGAGCAGGCAAAGAAGTGGCAGATGACGCATGAGCGAAGACGTTGGCAAGAAGCGGCTTTCAGTTCGCGTTGAGCAGGCGGTCCATCTCGTCGAACTCCTCTCCCATGTTCAGGTTGAGGTAGATGCGGTAGAGCGGAGCCACCCAGCGTTCCTTGTTCTCGGGTTGCAATTGGCGCACGCGCTCCATGGGCTGCTTGGCCTGAAGGTAGAGCTGCTTGATTTCCTCGCGGTCGCGCTGGCACTGGGGATCCGTCAGGTCGGTGCAGGCCGACTCAGTCTTCTCCACGGCCAGGTTCAGGCTGGCAATACCTTTATTATAATAGGCATCGGCGAACGTGCTGTCGAGGGCGGTGCAGGCGTCGGCAGCCGCAATGACCTCAGCTTCGCGATGAAGCTTCAGCAGCAGGAGGCTCTTGCCGTAGAAGAAGATGGGCACGGTGTCCGAGAGGGCTAACATGCTGTCGGTGACGGCCAGGCCACGCTCGTACTGACGCTCGGAAATCAGGTGGTCAATGAGGTTGGAATAGAAATAGGTGTACAAGGGGAATTTGTGCAAGCCCTCCCACATGGCGGCCAGGTGGTGTACGCTGTCGCCCTTGGCAGCCCACGACTTGGCCAGATACTCCTGAACTACATGGTTGCGGATGCCTGCACGCATAGCCAGCGGAGCATGGCGGATGACGGCATCGTAGTCCTGCTGCATAAAGGCCGAGTGCAGGGCCAGGTAGCCCACGCGTGGCATGATAGTATCGGTCTTCAGCAGGCTGTCGGCGGCGAAGATGGGAGTCTTGGCCACGTCGATGTAGGTCTCGAAGAACGGCAGGGCATCCTTCATCCTCGTGGAGCGGAAGTGCCAGTTGCCTCCGGCAAAGAGGTTCTTGCGGAACGGGTTCAGGTTGTCGTGGATGCGGCGGCGGTTAGAGATCTTGACACGCCCTTTCTCGTCGGGTTGCATCTCCAGCGAGTCGGCATGTTCCAGCAGGGTGAACATCTGGCGGATGCTGGAGAAGAACTTCGTCGTGTCGTACTTCTGCTTGAGATAGAGCTTCAGGTTCTCGGCCTCGTTGACGCGCTTCCAGCACTCGGCGGCCAGGATGTAGCATTCGACACGGTCGGAATGGGTGGTCGCGGGCTTGGCTGCCTCTTCGAGCAGGGTTTTGGCCGTCTGTTCCAGATTCTGTTTCTTCTTGATGGCTTCCTTGGCCTGACGCAGGACATTGGCCGAATAGGCAGGCATCGCAAGGCCAAGGATGAGGAGTATAATCAGTTTCTTCATTACGAAAGCAGGGTTTGTGCCTGCAAATGTAGCACAAACCCTGCTTTTATGAAAATCTTTGGGGTTAAAACTTGTTATGCCTCGTCTTTTGGCGGCATATTTAAACGTTTTTTACTCTCCGAGGAGCTTGTCCATCTCGGCCTGCTTGGCTTTATCCTCGAGAATGTAATAGACGGTGGAGAGGCGGCTGGCCCACTTGTGGGCGTTCTCGGGCTCCAGCTCTTTCACGCGAAGGAAGAAGGGTTCGGCCTTGGCATATTCGTCCTTGACCTTCTGGATCTCGGCCTTCTGCTGGGCGACCGTCATCTTCTTGCCGTTGAGGCTTTCGTTGATGTCGTAGCCGATGTTGGAGTGGCAGACGCCGGCGTTATAGTAAGCGTCGGAATACTCGGGGTCTGCATCAGCAGCCTTCTCGAAGTAGGTGATGGCTTCTGCATACTTCTTGGCGTTCATCAGCACGAGGCCGTTGGCATAATTGCCGATGGCACTCTCGGGATCGGCATCGAGCAACTCCTTGATGAACTCGCTGGTACCCTTCTCGTCGTTCTTGTTGAAGTAGTAGGCCAGCAGGTTCTGAGCCAAGGGAGCGTTGTCCTTCGGGTTGTCGAAGACAATCTTCTTACCAGCATTCAGCCAACCGATGGTGTCGCCCTGTTCGATGTAGGCTGTCATCTCCAACTGGTTCACCTGGTCGATGTCCTCGGTGTAGTGCTTGGCAAGAGGCATGAACTGGCTCAGGGTCTTGTAGTCCTTGTTAAAGTAAGCAGCCAGGCAGGTGAAGTAAGCCATCTTGGCGGTGTTGGCGTCTTCGGGGTCCATCTTGGTCTCTTCGGCTACGATGGTGTAGGTCTCGGAGAAGCTCATATAGCGCTTGAAAGCATCCACAGCCTTGCCATACTCCTTGTTCTGGAAGAACATCTGTCCGCAGAAGGCCAGGTACTGACGGCAGTTCATGGCGTAAAGCTTATTCTTCACGCTGTAGCAGTCCACGGTGTTGTCCTTCTTGTACTTCTCCAGGATGCCGGAAGCCTCTTCCTCCTTGTAGCACTTCTCGATAGCGTCGAGGGCAGCCACGACCAGACGTGCGAACTGAGCGGTGTCCACAGGTTGGTTGGCCTGCAAGAGGTCGATGATGGGATTGATTTGGAAGAGCTCCAGATTGGCCTTGATGTCCCAGGCGTTGGCCTTCTGCTTCTTGGTCTCAGGGCTCGTCAGAGTGGGTTCAATCATCTCCAGAGTGGTGGAGATAAGTTCCTTCAGCTTGGCATCTTCTTTCTCGGTGCGCTCCTTGTTGGCGGTCAGGTTCTGAGCCTCTTCGAGCTTGTAGCGAGCCTTCTTCACGATACCGTCCTGAGCGAAAACGGACAGCGTTGCTGTCATAAGTGCAATGGCACAAATAATTTTCTTCATAATGTTTGGTTGTTATTGAGGTTTGTTATTTCCTGTTTACTGTTGGTCGTCGCGGTCGAGGGTCACGGTCTGTCCGTCGGAAAGCTGAGTGGGTTCCGGCAGTTCTCTTGCCTGTGCGTCCTCGGGCAGGGCTTCCTCATCGTCCTCGGTAGGTACGACACAGACGTTGGCGATAACGTCGTTGCGCTTCTGCAGCTCGATGAGTTTCACGCCTTGAGTGGCGCGTCCCTGAATCTTGATGCTGCTGAGGTGCAGGCGAATGGTAATGCCCGACTTGTTGATAATCATCAGGTCGTGGTCGTCTGTCACGCTCTTGATGGCCATGAGCTGTCCCGTCTTCTCCGTCACGGCCAGCGTGATGACGCCCTTGCCGCCACGGTTGGTGATGCGGTAGTCCTGAACGTCGGAGCGTTTGCCGTAGCCCTTCTCACTGACGACGAGAATGGTTTCTTCCTCGGGCTTGTCGATGACGACCATACCCACGACCTCGTTGCCCTCGCCCTCAAGGGTGATGCCGCGAACGCCGGTGGAGTTACGTCCCATCGCGCGTACCGTATTCTCATTGAAGCGCACGGCGCGTCCCATCTTCGAAGCTATGACGACTTCGTTCTCGCCATTGGTCAGGGCTACGTCTACCACGCGGTCGCCCTCGTTGATGTTGATGGCGATGACGCCATTGGTACGCGGACGGCTGTAGTTGGCCAGCGAAGTCTTCTTGATGGTGCCTTCCTTGGTGCAGAAAAGGACGTAGTGCGACTCGTTGAACTCTTTGTCGTTGAGCTTCCTGATGTAGAGGCAGGCGTTCAGGGTGTCGCCCGGTTCAATGTTCAGCAGGTTCTGGATGGCGCGTCCCTTCGAAGCCTTGTTGCCTTCGGGGATGTCGTAGACCTTCAGCCAGTAGCAGCGTCCCTTCTGAGTGAAGAAGAGCATGGTGTTGTGCATCGTAGCACGGTAGATGTACTCGATGAAGTCGGCATCGCGTGTGCTGCTACCCTTGGAGCCTACGCCTCCACGGCTTTGGGCTCGGAACTCGGCCAGCGGCGTGCGCTTGATATAGCCAAGATGACTGATGGTAATAACCACTTCATCGTCAGCGTAGAAGTCCTCGGGGTTGAATTCTTCGCTCGAATAGACAATCTCCGAACGGCGCGGGTCGCCAAAGCGTTCCTTCACCTCTTCCAACTCATCCTTGATGACCTTCCAGCAAAGGGCGTCATCGGTCAGAATCTGGTTGTAGTACTCAATCTTCTTCATCAGCTCATCGTATTCGGCGTGAAGCTTTTCCTGTTGCAAACCCGTGAGCTGGGCGAGGCGCATGTCAACGATGGCCTTGGATTGCAATTCGTCAAGGTCGAAACGCTGCTCGAGTCTCTTGCGGGCCTCTTCGGGCGTCTTGCTTGTCTTAATAATCTGTACCACCTCGTCGATGTTGTCGCTGGCGATGATGAGTCCTTCGAGGATGTGGGCGCGCTCTTCTGCCTTGCGCTTATCGTACTCAGTGCGACGGATGACAACCTCGTGGCGATGGTCCACGAAGCACTTAATCATGTCGCGCAGCGTCATTAGCTTCGGACGTCCGCCTACAAGGGCGATGCTGTTCACGGAGAAGGACGTTTGCAACTGCGTCATCTTGAAGAGCTTGTTCAGGACGACGTTGGCGTTGAAGTCGCGCTTCACGTCAATGACGATGCGCATACCCTCGCGGTCGCTTTCGTCGTTGGCGTTCGAGATGCCTTCAATCTTATGCTCGTTGACGAGGTCGGCAATGCTCTTGATGAGCTCGGCCTTGTTGACGCCGTATGGAATCTCGCTGACCACAATCTTGTCGTGCTGTTCTCCCGGCTCGATTTCGGCCCGTGCACGCATAATCACGCGTCCGCGTCCCGTCTCGTAGGCGTCGCGCACGCCCTGCATACCATAGATGAATGCTCCTGTCGGGAAGTCAGGTGCAGGGATGTACTGCATTAGACCGGCCACGTCGATGTCAGGGTTGTCAATGTATGCGATACAGCCGTCGATGCACTCGCGGAGGTTGTGCGTCGGGATGTTCGTAGCCATACCCACGGCAATACCTGTGGCTCCGTTGACCAGTAGGTTCGGGAACAGGGTTGGCAGCACGCTGGGTTCCTTCTCCTTGCCGTCGAAGTTATCCACCATGTCCACTGTTTCTTTCTCCAGATCCTGCATCATAGCTTCGCCCATGGCGTCGAGTCGTGCCTCGGTGTAACGCATGGCGGCAGGCGAATCACCGTCCACCGAACCGAAGTTTCCCTGTCCGTCTACCAGCGTGTAGCGCATGTTCCAGTCCTGAGCCAGACGAACCATGGCGAAGTAAACGGAACTGTCTCCGTGCGGGTGGTAGTGACCGAGCACGTTACCCACCGTGCGGGCACATTTGCGATAGTCTTTGTCGTGGGTGTTACCGTCCACGCGCATACCATAAAGGATGCGGCGGTGAACGGGCTTAAAGCCGTCGCGTGCATCGGGCAGCGCACGGGCTACAATGACCGACATCGAATAGTCGAGGAACGAACTCCGCATCTCGCGCTCGATGTCTACTTTGATAATTCTGTCTTCTGAATCTTGCATGAAATATCACGGCCAAGGCCGTCGTTTAGGTTGAGAGTATATATTATATGTATAGAGTCGAGAACTCAAGGCTGAAAGCCTTACTTGTAAGAACTTTTCCTCTTGGCTTTTTCCGTTGAAGCCCGTAGAGTGCAAATATGACGCCTTTTTGGGCTTCTTTCGGCTCCAGCCTTCTCAAAAAGCGTACAAAATTACGACCTTTTCCTGACCCAGCCAAATCTTTCGGCCGAAAAAGACGTTAATAACCGCCCGAAACAACATTATTTATCCTTTACGTGAACAACCTAACTACTTTTTTCACTACCTTTGCGCCCGATTTATCCGTTAACCTTCAACATCAAACAATTCTTTTCTCTCTCAGCAATATGCTTTCCTTCACGCTCAGTGTCCTCGCCCTTTTCTTGGGCTATTACTTCTACGGCCGCGTAGCAGAACGCATCTTCGGCCCCGACGACCGGGAGACTCCCGCCATCCGCAAAGCCGACAAGGTCGATTACATCGTTCTCCCCTCGTGGCGCATCTTTATGATTCAGTTCCTCAACATTGCCGGAACGGGTCCCATCTTCGGAGCCATCATGGGTATGTGGTTCGGCCCTTCGGCTTACCTCTGGATAGTCTTTGGTTGCATCTTCGGCGGTGCCGTCCACGATTATATTAGCGGCATGATTTCCATGCGCCACGACGGTTGCGGCCAAGCTGAGATGACTGGCCTCTACCTTGGCCAGACCGCTCGCAAGGCGATGATTCTCTTCACCATGATGATGATGGTGCTCGTCGGTGCCTTCTTCGTCTACTGTCCCGCCATCATCCTTTGCGGTCTCTGGGGCGACAAGATGATGTGGGTCTTCGTTATTTTCCTCTACTACGTGGCAACGACTATGATGCCCATCGACAAGGTCATCGGGCGCATCTATCCCGCCTTTGCTCTTTCCATGCTCTTCATGGTCGTGGCTATCGGCGCCGTCCTTTTCGTGAAGCAGCCTGTGCTTCCCGAAGTTTGGGACGGCCTCGGCAACTGGGGAGCCGAGCGTCTGGGTCTGAAGCAGCACCTCTTCCCTGCCCTCTTCGTAACCATCGCCTGCGGAGCCGTCAGCGGCTTCCATGCCACGCAGTCGCCTATGATGGCGCGCTGCATGAAGAGTGAGCGTCAGGGACGCCCCATCTTCTATGGTGCCATGATTACCGAGGGACTCGTAGCCCTCGTCTGGGCCACGATTTCCAGTTACTTCTTCTTTGCTGACGGATGGCGAGACGTCTGTTCGCCCGAACTCGTACAGCAGTTCTCCACCGCCGCCGATGGTCTCGTCCGCCACGCCGACGGCCGTTCACTCATCCAGTTCTTCGATGCTCCTACCGTCGTCACGACCATCTGCTCCTCGTGGCTCGGTATCTTTGGCAGCATCCTTGCCCTATTAGGCGTCGTGGCAGCTCCCATCACCACGGGCGGCAGCAGCTTCCGCAGTGCCCGTCTCATCCTTGCCGAGTCCTTCGGTCTGAAACAGACCAGTGCCCGTAGCCGCCTCTTGCTCAGTCTTCCCGTCTTTGCTGTCGGCATCGCGCTCCTGGCCTGGCAAATAGGCAATCCCTCTGGTTTCAGCACCGTCTGGCAGTATGTCGCCTGGGGAACGCAGTTGATGGCGGCCGTCACGCTCTGGGTGTGCACGGTCTATCTCGTTCGCGAAGGTAAGTGGTATTGGCTGACTCTGCTGCCCGCCCTCTTCATGACGATGGTCGTCACGGACTTTTTCCTCGTCTCACCTACGACACTGTCCCTGCCCGAACTCCCCTCTCTCATCGTCGCGGCAGTTTTCACGCTGGCCTGCCTTGTCAGGTTCATCGTTTGGAAGAGGAAGGCTTGATGAAGGCCATAAACTTGCAGGGGGCTGTGTCGTTCTTACTGACACAGCCCCCTGCAAGTTTATGGATTAACCTATAGCACGCCCTTACTGGAAGGGAGTTGCATGTGGTGGATGTCGCGGCGGACTGCCATGCGGATGGCCCGGGCGAGGGCTTTGAAGATGCCTTCGATCTTGTGGTGTTCGTTCTGTCCCTGGGCTTTGATGTTGAGGTTCATGCGGGCGGCGTCCGAGAGGCTCTTGAAGAAGTGAAGGAACATCTCGGTAGGCATCTCGCCGATGCGCTCGCGCTTGAAGTCGGCGTCCCAGACGAGCCAAGGTCGGCCGCCGAAGTCGAGGGCGACGGAGCAGAGACAGTCGTCCATGGGGAGGGCGTAGTCGGCAGAGGAGAAGCCATAGCGCTCGATGCCGCGTTTGTCGCCGAGGGCCTTGAGCAGGGCTTCGCCGAGGGCGAGGGCGGTGTCTTCGATGGTGTGGTGCTCGTCGACGTGGAGATCGCCGTGGACGGAGATGTCGAGGTCGATGCTGCCGTGCTTGGCTATTTGCTCGAGCATGTGGTCGAAGAAGCCGAGGCCGGTGGAGATAGCGCTGCGGCCGGTGCCATCGAGGTCGAGGGTAATGGCGATGTCGGTTTCCTTGGTGGTGCGGAAGACGGTGGCGCGGCGATGGCCGGCGTAGATGAGGGAGACAGCCTGCTGCCAGGACGCGCAAATATGCGCGCCACCCAACCGAGAGGAAGAAGAGGGGGAAGCAGAGGGAGAGGCGGAGGACAAAGGAGCCTCAATCGAGGAGGAAGAGGAGGGGGAAGATGAGCCAAGGGAGGGAGCGGCATCCGAGGAGGGGGAAGAAGAGGGGGGAGCGAGGAGGATGGCTTGGCAACCGAGGTTGGCTGCAAGCTGGGCGTCGGTGGGACGGTCGCCGATGACGAAGCTGTGGGCGAGGTCGCAGGAGCCATCGAGGTAGGCGGTGAGCATGGCGGTGCCGGGCTTGCGGGTGGGGAGGTTGTCCTCGGGGAAGCTGCGGTCGATGAGAATATCGTCGAAGACGATGCCTTCGCCCTCGAGGATTTCGAGCATCAAGTTATGAGTTGGCCAGAAATCTTCTTCGGGATAAGAAGGGGTGCCGAGGCCGTCCTGATTGGAGACCATGACAAAGCGGTAGTCGGTGTGCTCGCGCAAGAAGCGGAGGGCGCCGATTACACCAGGCAGGAAGTGGAACTTCTCGAAGGAGTCTATCTGTTCGTCGGCAGGCTCGCGGAGGATAGTGCCGTCGCGGTCGATGAAGAGGGCTTTCATCACAATGGGGAATGGAGAATGGGGAATTGAAAATGGACAATGGAAAATGGAGGGTTAGCGGTATTGACGCAGTGCTCCAAGGATGGCGTTGTTTTCCGTTGGGGTTCCGATGGTTATGCGGAGGCAGTTGCCACAAAGCTGGACGCGGGAACGATTGCGGACGATGATGCCTCGGTCCACCAGGTAGTGGTAGATACTGTTAGCGTCATTCACCCGCACGAGGACGAAGTTGGCGTCGGTGGGGTAGACGGCCTTGCAGATGGGCAGTTCAGCAATGGCGGGCAGAAGGTGGGCACGCTCGCTGAGGAGGGTAGCACGCCAAAGCTCAATGTGTGGCAGGTCATCAAGCATCTTCATGGCCTGCTGCTGGGCAAGGAGATTGACGTTGTAGGGATACTTCACCTTATTGAACAGCGCGATGATGTCCTCGGAGGCGAAGGCCATGCCCAAGCGGATGGCGGCCGATGCCCACAGCTTGGAAAAGGTGTTGAGCACGATGAGGTTCGGGTAGCTGTCGAGGTCAAGGCGGAAGGGGCGCTGGTCGGAGAAGTCGGAGTAGGCTTCATCGACAACGACGATGCCCTGAAAGTCCGAGAGTATGCGCTCGATGCCCTTGCTGTCGAGGGCGTTGCCCGTAGGGTTGTTGGGCGAACAAAGCCAGATGACCTTCGTATGGTCGTCGGTGGCGGCGAGCAGACGGTCGGCGTCGAGGGTAAAGTCATCGTTGAGCGGCACGGCGCGGTACTCTACATCGTTGATGTCGGCGCAGACGCCGTACATGCCATAGGTCGGGGCAATGGCCACGACGTTGTCCTGACGAGGTTCGCAGAAGATTCGGAAGACGAGGTCGATGGCCTCGTCGGAGCCGTTGCCGAGGAAAATGCGCGAGGCCGCAACACCCTTGATGGGAGCCAGCTTGGCCTTCAGTTCCTCCTGCAAGGGGTCGGGATAGCGGTTCAACGGTCCATTGTAAGGGTTCTCGTTGGCGTCGAGGAAGACGCTGGCGGCGCGCCCCTTGAACTCATCGCGGGCACAGGAATATGGTGTGAGCTGCCAGATGTTCCGGCGGACTAATCTTTCTAAGGGAAGCATGATTTCAGGAGATTGGTTCGGACATACAGGATATTTCAACTATCAACTTTCAACGGACATACAGGAAGTAAGTCCCTACAGCGTGTTCAGGCGTAAGGTCATGGCATTCTTGTGGGCGTCCAACTGCTCGGCCTCGGCCATCAGTTCGACTGCACGACCGATGCTGCGAAGACCTTCGGGAGTGATGTGCTGGTAGGTAATCTTGCGGCAGAAGGCATCGAGGTTCACGCCGCTATAGGCCGTGGCGTAGCCGTTGGTGGGTAGGGTGTGGTTGGTGCCAGAGGCGTAGTCGCCTGCACTCTCGGGCGTAAGGTGTCCGATGAAGACGCTGCCCGCGTTGACCACCTGTTCGGCCAGAGCCTCGGCGTCAGCCGTCTCGATAATGAGGTGTTCGGGAGCGTAGCAGTTGCTGATGGCCAGGGCCTCGGCGGTGGAGCCCACGAGCACCAGGCGGCTGTTCTGGAGTGCGGCGGCGGCAATCTCCTTGCGCGGAAGGGCCTGGAGCTGGCGGCTGACCTCGTCCTCGACGGCGGCGAGCAGGCTTTCGCTGGTTGTTACGAGCAGCACCTGGGAGTCCAGCCCGTGCTCGGCTTGGGAAAGCAAGTCGGCGGCCACGAAAGCGGGATTGGCCGTTGCGTCGGCAATGACCTCCACCTCGCTGGGACCTGCGGGCATGTCGATGGCAACGTCGGCAAGCGAAACCAACTGCTTGGCACACTGGACGTATTGGTTACCGGGACCGAAAATCTTGAAGACCTTGGGCACGCTCTCCGTGCCGTAGGCCATGGCACCGATGGCCTGGACGCCACCGGCCTTAAAGACACGGCTAACGCCAGCGATGCGGGCGGCCACGAGGATGGCGGGGTGTACGCTGCCGTCGCGGGAAGGCGGTGTGCAGAGCACAATCTCCCGACAACCGGCGATGCGAGCCGGTGTGGCCAACATCAGCACGGTGGAGAACAAGGGAGCCGTGCCTCCGGGGATATAGAGCCCGACGCGCTCAATGGGCACACTGCGTTGCCAGCAGCGGACGCCGGGAGCCGTCGTCACGTCGATGCCAGCGTAGCGTTGAGCCTCGTGGAAGCGGGCGATGTTCTCGTGGGCAAGCTGTAGGGCGGCCTTCAGCTCGGGGCTTACGGCAGCCTCGGCGGCGGCGAACTCGGCGGCGGTGACGGCCAACGGGGAAGTTGCGGTAGAATCGCAACAAACGGAACAGAGATCAACCTTGTCGAACTGGCGCTCGTAGTCGAGGACGGCGGCATCGCCTTCGCTCTTCACGCGGGCAAGGACGGCGGCGACGGTGGCCGTCAGGTCCTTGGCGTCCTTGGTCGGACGGGCGATGAGCTCCTGCAGCTCTGTCTCGGTCGGGAATCTATAGATTTTCATAAGGATGTACTTTGGTTACAGAATCATCTTCTCAATGGGAATGACGAGGATACCCTGTGCGCCGAGGGCCTTCAGTTGGGAGATAACTTCCCAGAAGCGCTTCTCGTCGATGACCGTGTGCACGGAGTTCCATCCGGGCGTTGCCAGCGGCATCACCGTGGGGCTCTTGGCTCCCGGCAGCACGGCAATGACCTCCTCCAGTCGCTCGCTGGGGACGTTCATGAGCACGTACTTCTTGTCTTCTGCGGCCTTCACGGCCTCGATGCGGAAGAGGAGGTCTTCGAGGATGGCGCGCTTCTCGGCGTCAAGGTTCTTGTTGCCTATGAGCAGGGCTTCGCTCTTCATGACCACTTCCACCTCGCGGAGGTTGTTGCTGACCAGCGTTCCGCCGGAGGAGACGATGTCGAAGATGGCGTCGGCCAGTCCGATGCCCGGACTGATCTCGACCGAACCCGTGATGACGTGGACTTCGGCCTTGACCCCTTTCTCCTTCAGGTAAGCACGCAGAATGCCCGGATAACTGGTGGCAATCTTCTTGCCCTCGAACCACTCCACACCGGGATAGTCGATGCCCTTGGGAATGGCCAGCGAGAGGCGGCACTTGCTGAAGCCCAGGCGACGGACGATGTCGGCCTGCTCGGCACGCTCTACGAACTCGTTCTCGCCCACGATGCCGAGGTCGGCTACGCCCGTAGCCACCGACTGCGGGATGTCGTCGTCGCGCAGGTACAGGATTTCGACCGGGAAGTTGGGGGATTCCACAAGCAGGGTGCGTTTGCTCGAAGGTATCTTGATGCCCGCCTCGGCGAGCAGGGTCATGGTGTCCTCGTTGAGGCGACCCTTGGACTGGACTGCTATACGTATCATAAGTTCTTCCTAAAATTTTGGCTGCAAAGGTACGCTTAAAACGGCAATAGTGCAAGCAAAACGGCAAGAAAATAACCATTTAGCAACATAAGGGGCAGAAGTAGGCAGACGAGGACGTTGTTTTGTCCTGCAGAACCCTTAAGGGTTAGGACGGAAACCCTTAAGGGTTCACGCGATAACCCTTAAGGGTTCAGGCCGCAACCCTTAAGGGTTCTGGAGGGAGGCCCTCGGAGGTCGCCCAACCGGGCCTTGGAGCCCATTTTGCAACCCTTTTTTAAAATTATTGCCACGAACGTGCTTGCTATCCCAAAGAATATCGTACCTTTGCCCACGGAATACAAACCTTAACCCTTTAACAACTCGTTCAAACTATGAAAGTCCTACTCATCAACGGCAGCCCACGCGAGAACGGCAACACCTTCCGCTCACTGACGGAAGTGGCCAACACCCTGAACGCCGAAGGCATAGAGACTACCATCGTGCAACTCGGAAAGAAGCCTGTGCCCGGATGCATCGCCTGCGGATGGTGCGGGCGCGAAGGACGCTGTACGTTCCACGACGACCCCTACTACCACGTCATGCGTGCCGTGAAGGATGGCATCGACGGCCTCGTCGTCGGCTCCCCCGTCTATTACGGCGGTCCCAACGGTTCGCTCTGTGCCCTGCTCGACCGCGTCTTCTACTCGCTGGGCAAAGACCTCCAGTTCAAGCCCGGAGCCAGCGTCGTCGTTTGCCGTCGCGGTGGTGCTTCCGCCGCCTTCGACCGGCTGAACAAATACTTCACGATGATGAACATGCCCCTCGTCAGCTCGCAGTACTGGAACATGGCCTACGGGCAGACACCCGGCCAGGTGGCCCAGGACGAGGAAGGCCTGCAGACGCTGCGCACCCTCGGACGCAACATGGCATGGATGCTTCGTAAACTCAACGCCGGCGAGGACGACCGTCCCAAGACAGAGCCGCGCGTATGGACGAACTTCATCCGCTGAGGCCCATGATACGCCAGTGTTTCATCATCTTCGGCTGTCTGGCCGTCGGCGAACTCATCGTCTGGCTGACGGGCATCTCCATCCCCAGCAGCATCATCGGCATGTTGCTCCTGGCCGCGCTATTGCAGGCTAAGGCTATCAAGGTAGAATGGGTGAAGGGGATGTCGGACTTCCTTATCTCCAACATGGGATTCTTCTTCGTGCCGCCCGGCGTGGCCCTGATGCTCTATCTCGACGTCATCAAGGCCGAACTCCTTCCCATCGTCGTGGCCACGGTCGTTAGTACCGTGCTGGTGCTCGTAGCCACAGGCTGGACCCACCAAACCTTCAAGCGCCATGGAGATACTGCAGAATAACATCGTACTGCTGGCTCTGACCTTCGGCACCTTCTACGTTGCCCGCCAGTTGCAGAAGTGGACGGGGTGGATAGTCCTGAACCCCATCCTGCTGACCATCGTCGTGCTGATCCTGCTGCTGCAAGTCACGGGCATCAGCTACGAGACCTATACCCACGCCGGCACCTACATCGAGTTCTGGCTGAAGCCCGCCATTGTGGCTCTCGGCGTTCCGCTCTACCAGCACTTGGGCCAGATTCGCCGCCAGTTCCTGCCCATTTTTCTCTCGCAACTGGCAGGCTGTGTGGTCGGCGTCGTCAGCGTGGTCGTGATAGCACAGCTGATGGGAGCCTCGCGCGAGACCATCATCTCGCTGGCTCCCAAGTCCGTGACGACGCCGATAGCCATGGAAGTCTGTCAGGCCATGGGCGGCATCCCGTCGCTCACCGCCGCCATCGTCGTCTCCGTGGGGCTGTTCGGAGCCATCTTCGGGTTCAAGGTGCTCGAGGTCTGGCACGTCAGGAATCCCTACTCCCAGGGTCTCAGCATCGGCACCGCCTCCCATGCCGTAGGCACCTCCCGCGCCATGGAGAAAGGCAATACTTACGGGGCTTATGCCTCTCTGGGCCTTATTCTCAACGGAGTGCTAACCGCTCTCTTTGCACCTTTCATCCTTAAAATCCTTGGCATATAAGTTTTATTTCTTGATTTCCATGATTTTATTTGTTCAATCGGAAATATTATCATACATTTGCAGTGGATATTAACGAATACTTACTTAAACCTTGATTAAAAAACCTTTAACCATTATGAAAAAGTCCTTACTCTTTATTGCTGCACTCTTCGTAGCCTCTTTTGCCAGTGCTCAGGAGATGGAAGACATCACGCCGTCTGGCTATATCTTCGCAAACCAGCCCGTAGGTCAGTACAAAATAGCAGCTACTTACAAAGGAGCCAATCCACCCGACCAGAACCCCGACATCCCCAAACTCTACAACAACGGCTTCTTCTATATCGCCGGAGCAGGCGTATACCAGAATTGGGAAAACCTGCAAGCCGGAACTTCCATCGTTGACCTCGGAGGACAAGTGGGCAAAGTGCTTTGCATCAATGGTCAGAACTCCCAGTTCAACGAGCAGAACAATGTCAGTTTCCCTCAATGCACGGATAAGCTCAACTGGTTTAACTTTTTCTTCACGACCGACCCGAACAACACGCCTGTCAGCCCCGACAAATCGGTGAACCTCCGTGTGCGCATCGTGATGAACGTCTTCTCGAATGTCTTTGGAGAATCAAACAACATCTTTAATACCATCTACTGCCAGAACAACGACGGCTCCATCAACCCCAACGACGACAATACGGCCGAACGTGCAGCCGTCACCACGGGTGAATTCATAGCCTACGACGAAGATGAAGAACCGGTAGAGAACGAAACTGGAGATTACGTCTATGACCCGACGAAATGGCTGGTCTATGAGTTCGATATGTTCTGCCCGATGACGGTCAACGGTACCGTCTATTCTCCCATGCGCCTGAAGTTGGAAATGAATGCCGGCGAGCTGGCACGCAGCACGGTCTTCATCAAGGAGGTACACTTCCTGAAGCACACCGGCAATGAGTCCGAAAAGATTGTAAACAAGCGTGTCCATAACTACGTCACCTACGTGCCCAACCTCACACAAGTGGCTTCCGTCCTCGGCAAAGCTTCTTCAAAGAAGGACATCTACACCCTCAGCGGAACGCGTGTGAAGGAAGCCACCCGAAAAGGTGTCTATATCAACAACGGTAAGAAATTTGTCGTTCAGTAATTGCTTTCCTTTGAGCTTGACTGTTAGGAGAGAGTCTCCCACCCACGGGCGTGAGGCCCTCTCCTTATTATATTATATGTATTAGCAAGCAACTTCCTTTAGCATTTTATTTATCGGAGTAACAGTCCCATATCTTTATCTATATTATGAGGAAACAAATCATCCTGACTTTTTTCGTATACCTCTTTTCGTTCACCTTACACGCTCAGGTGGACAACTATTGTATCCGACTCGCTTCGGGAGGACAGGTCGATTGCGGTCCGATGCCCGAGCTGGACGAAGCTTCGTCCTACTCCCTGCAATGGTGGATGAACGCCGATGCTTGGACGCCTGGTGCCACATTGTTTCAGCGTGGTTCAGACTTCAGTGTCGTACTGGGCGAGAACAAGCGAGTGCTGTTTAACATAGGCGGAAAGCAAGTGACAGCCGCCAGTAACAACCTGGTGACTGGCCAATGGGTACAGGTGACAGCGGTCATCACCAACGGCAGTGCTGCCCTCTATGTGAACGGTTCCCGTTCAGGGAGCGGCAAGCTCAGTCCTATTTCCACCAGCAAAGCATCCTTTATCATCGGCGGAGGCTCCTACGAAGGCCGTATCGACGAAGTCCGTATCTGGAACAACGTTCTCTCCACCGACTACGACCGCTTCATCCACAACACCCTGAACAAATGGGTGCCGCAGCTCGATGACCTTGTTGCCTACTACAAGTTCGACCAGAACCTCTGCCCAGACATCGTTGACTATAAGGCATTGTTCGCTCCTTCCGAATACAATCACCACGGCACCTTATCCGATGGTGCTCAGCGCGAACAGGTCACAGACAACAGCGGCCTACCTTATCTGCTCTGCGGTGCCTACACGAATAACAACCGCTTCTACGACCGAGCCGTAGACCGTGACAAGTACCTGCTGGCCAATGACCTCATCATCCTCGGCCTGAACTGCTTCAACGACGGCCACGTGAAGGTGAAGACGCCCAACAACCACGCGACACTCGTAGAAGCTGACTACCTTGAAAGCTTTGAGGGTCGTTCGGGGGTCATCCGGTTCAACGGCGAAGGCTCGTATCTGGAGTGCACGAAAGAGACTTTAGCGCCAGACATCAACGACAATGGCATAGCCGCTACGGGCTACACCTTCGAGACTTGGCTCTATCTCGACGAATGGACAGAAGGAGCCTACCTCTTCCGAAAGGAAAGCGGCGATGGGCAGAAAGGTTTCTCCATCCGTTTAGGCTCAGAAGAGAAGAAACAGGTCATTGTACGGGTGAACGGCAAGCAATACGTGAACATCAATAAAATGCCCGTTGGCGAATGGGTGCACTTCGCTGTCACTCCCTTTGCCGGAGGCACCACCCGTCTGACCTTCCTCTTTTCCTTCAACGGCACCGAGGCTTGGTCTAACGCCTCCGCCTCAGACAGCAGCACAGACTACACCCCCACAGGTATGGAAAACTACGTCGCCACCATCGGCGAGGGCTTAAAGGGGAAGATGGACGAGACGGCCATCTGGAACCTGAAATTCAGCCTCGACCAAATCAAGAGCCACATGGCCGAACTGCCAATGCCTGCCATCGGAAAGAGCATCACAGCCGACCCGATGCTGAAGGTCTCGTCCCTCTATCTCTACGACAAGGCAGACCGTCCCGGCTACGATAGCTATTCGCAGGACGAATGGCTGGCCATCATGAAGAGTGCCTACCAAGGCTACCGAGGCTATCAGATACGCATCAGCGTGGACGGCGACACGAACAAAGGCTGGCAGACCACCATCGCCAACGCCAACCTTCGCAAGGTTTTCGCCGCAGACATCGCACGCTTGTCCGAACCTTACGACGGCGTGGAGCTTGACCTTGAATGGATGGACGGCACACAGACCAACCTCGGCCTGCTCTGCGATGAAATCTTAGCCGTTCTGCCCAAAGGCAAAACACTGATGGTTTCTGCCCACCAATACGGTGCCTACAAGTATCCGAAGGAGAAAATCCAGACCATAGACGGTTTCACCTTTCAGCAGTACGGCCCACAAAACAACTGGTTCAGCTATTCGTCTTTCGTCAACGGAGCCCAAGCGTTCCAGAACTACGGCTTCCCGAACAACAAGATGTACCTCTCCTACTCTACCACTACTTCGGGCGGATTCCTGAACGGTACCCAGAAGGCTGCCATTACAGGCGTCCGCAAAGGCTTCTTCGACAACGGCTACGTGCCAGACGCTGCGGGGAATTATGAGACGATGGAATACAACGGCTACACCTATTACTTCATGGGACCGACACAGGTGTACTTACGTGCCAAATACGTCGTGGACAACAACATGCAAGGCATCTTCTACTGGGATATGGGCAACGATGTTCCCACCGCTCACCGCTACAGCCTCCCTAAAGCCTGCAACTACGCCCTTTCGGCCAATGTGGACACGCTGATTACAGAAGTGGAAGTGCGTCACCCCGTCGGCATCGAAAGCCTGCGAAGCGATGAACGTTCCACTATCCCCGAAGGTGTCTACACCCTTTCAGGCATCAGGGTAGACGGCCAATCCCCCTTACCTCCCAGCGTCTACATCCTCCGCAAGGACAAGAAGGTCACGAAGCGCATTGTCCAGTAACCTTTCAAATTATCCCATAAACTCTACACCTATGAAACAGCTATTCTATCTTTCAGCCATCCTCTGCGTCGTCTGTGGATCTGTCGCAAGCTGCAAAGATGACGGGTATCCGGGAGATTTCAACATCAAGCCTACATTGGCCATCATCCCCGAAGTGACCTCGCTCCACGGCGATACGATAGCCCTGACTCAAATAAGGTCGATTGATTCCACCTATCGTTACTTTTACCTGCACTACGATACCCTGAAGGACGAGGGCGGAGAACCTGTCATCGGCGGCGATGGCAAGTTAGTCATTGCCAAAGACACCGTCTGGTACTACAGCAAGATAACCGCTAAGTTTACGGAGTATGCTCTCGTGGAACTTCCTTCCACGGCCGACACCTTCACCATCCGGCTCCAGAGCAATGCCAAGTGGAACGCTCCGATTCCAGACCGTGGCGACAAAGTCCAATGGTACTACAACTACAACCTGATTACCGGCGGAACCACGACTTCAGGCGGAGGCGACGGAATGCTGAACTTCCGGGTCACACGCAACAAGAACTACCGTCGCCCCGTGACGGCTGTACAGGACATTATGACTTCCGACAGCTCGGTGCTTGTGCGTCTGCACTTCACCCAACGCGGCGAGAAAGACCAGTAACGAACCACCACGTAACTATCCTCACACATGAAAAGATATCTGATTACCCTGCTTTGTTGCCTCGCCTCTTTCGCCCTGCCCGCACAGATTAAGATTACGGGTTCCGTGGTCGATGATACCGGCGAGACACTGCCTATGGCAACCATCCGTGTGCAAGGTACACAGGTTGTCACGACAACAGACATGAATGGTAAGTTCTCCCTCGAAGTGCCCAGCACCAAGAGCGTGCTCAACGTTTCCTACATCGGCTTCGAGCCAAAGAGCATCACCGTCGGCAACAGACTCACCCTGAAGATTGTGCTCACCTCGCAGGCCACGCAGATGAAGGAGACCGTGGTCGTCGGTTATGGCACCCAGAGGAAAATCAATCTCACCGGTGCCGTCAAGACCATCGGCAACGAAGTCCTGGAGGCCCGCCCAATCTCCAATGCCGTCCAAGGTCTGCAAGGAACCATCGCCGGACTGAACATCACCAATGACATGGGCGGTGAGCTCGGCAGCGAGATGAACATCAATATCCGCGGTGTCGGCTCCATCGGCGAAGGCTCCAACTCGTCGCCTCTGGTACTCATCGACGGCATGGAAGGCGATCTTTCGACCATCAACCCCAACGACATCGAGAACATCTCCGTGCTTAAGGACGGAGCCTCGGCTTCCATCTACGGTTCCCGTGCGCCCTTCGGCGTCATCCTTGTCACCACCAAGAAAGGCACTCAGGGGCGAACTAGTGTCAGCTACACCGGCAACCTCCGGCTGCAACAGCCCATGAAGGTACCCGAACCCGTGGACGGATACACCTACGCGCTGATGATCAACGATGCCTACATGAACACGGGCGGCAACCCACAGTACAGCGCCTCGCACCTCGACCTCATCAGGTCCTACATGAACGGCGAGATAGACTACGGCACGATGCCCTACGAGAACCAGAACGAATGGCGCAAGAACCAAGGTTGCTTCGGAAACACCAACTGGTACGACGTCCATATGAAAGACTTCACCACCAGCCATGAGCACAATGTCAGCGTCAGCGGCGCCAACGACAAGATTAACTACTTCTTCTCCGGGAACTACATGGGGCAGACGGGTCTGTTTGAATACGCCGACGAAACCTTTGACCGCATGACGCTCAACGGCAAGGTCGGTATCCAGTTTAACAAGTACGTCCACTTTACATGGAACACCCGAATCATCAGCACCGAGAACGACAAGCCTTCGGCTATGTGGGCCTTGTTCTACCATAACCTCGGACGCCGCTATCCCGTGGCCACCATCTACCTGCCAAACGGCGACTATACGTCCGACTCCATGATTCCCTCCCTTACCCAAGGTGGACGCACCAACCAGAAGAAGCGCCAGATCTACAACCAGGCCAATCTCGTCATCGAGCCTGTCAAGAACTGGAAACTCCATGCTGAACTGAACAGCCGCATCGAGGACAATCCCTACACTAGGCAGTTCAATCCCATCGGATGGCACCTGCCAGACGGAAGCTGGGAAGACCTTCCCGTACTGGAAGGAGTTGAGAACAGGCACGTAATCAACTCCGACGGTACCTTCTCTGTCTTTCCGGCGGCCGGCGAGAAATACTATGAGAAGGCCAACACCTCCATTAACTACTTCTCCACGAATGTCTACACGGACTACGACGTAAAGTTCAACGACAAGCACGCCTTCAAGTTCCTACTCGGCGAACAGAGCGAGTTTTTCCGTCGCGAGACAGACCGCATGGCGACGACCGACATCCTCCTGACCGACCGACCCTTCCTCCCTTCTGACCGAGGCGACGAGAACGCCATGATCAGCCAGAGACTGGGCGAATGGAGCAACCTCGGCCTCTTCGCCCGTCTGAACTACTCCTACGACAACCGCTACATGGCCGAGGTCAACCTGCGTGCCGACGGTGCCAGCCGCTTCCCGAAAGATAAGCGCTGGGCTTTCTTCCCCTCCGTGTCCGCAGGCTGGAACATTGCTCAGGAAAGTTTCTGGAAGCGGCTCTCCGACCTCGGCTTCGAATACCTGAAAGTCCGTGGTTCCTACGCCACCCTCGGCAACCAGAATACCACCTCCTTCTACCCCTACTACCAGCAAATGCAGACCTCTCCCGGCTCGCTTGTCCTCGGCGGACAGCAAGCCACCGTACTGCCCATGTATGCCCCCTACTCGACCAATCTCACTTGGGAGACTATTGAGAACGTGGGCGTCGGCATTGACTGGGGCTTCCTGAACAACCGCCTGACAGGCAGCTTCGACTGGTATCAGCGTACCACGAAGGACATGGTAGGCCCTGCCAGCGCACTCAGTGCCCTCTACGGAGCCAGCGCCCCGAAGACCAACAACGCAGAACTGCGCACACGTGGTTGGGAGCTGGAAATCGGCTGGCGCGACCGCATCGGAAAAAATTTCAGCTACAGCATCAGCGCCACCCTCGGCGACTACCGCACCGAGATTACCAAGTATGACTCGCCCGACGGGAACATCAACTCCTGGTACAAAGGCAAGAACTACGGCGAAATATGGGGCTTTGAGGTCGAAGGCATTGCCCAGAACGATGCCCAAATGTACGCCTGGCTGGCCGACCACAACCAATCCTCCATCGGCAACCTGTGGGGCGGCGGCGACATCATGTACCGCGACCTCAACGGCGACGGCTCTGTGGACAAGGGCAGCCAGACCATCGATGACCACGGCGACCTGCGCGTCATCGGCAACATGACGCCGCGTTTTGCCTATTCCTTCACGCTCGAAGCCAAATGGAAATGGATTGATGCCCGCGTCTTCTTCCAAGGCATCGGCAAGCGCGACTTCTTCTTCACCAACTCGGCCACCTTCTTCGGCATCGTGGCTCCCTGGCAGCGCTCGCTCTACACCGACCACCTCGACTACTTCCGCTATGCGGGCAACGAACTCGGAGCCAACTACGAGCATCCCTACTACGCCCGTCTGCGTACCGACACCAACAACAGCCAGGTCAGCGACCGCTATCTCCAGGACGCTTCCTACCTGCGCCTGAAGAATCTGCAAATCGGGTTCAGCCTTCCCAAGACGACCAAGCTGGGCAGGTATGTCCAGAAAGCCCGCCTCTACTTCTCCGCAGAGAACCTGTTCACCTTCACAAACCTGCGCATCTTTGACCCCGAAGCCATCGGCGATTTCGAGAACTGGGGACCGGGAAAGACCTATCCGCAGTACCGCACCTACTCGATGGGTGTCGAACTAACCTTCTAAACTGTTACGGACATGAAAAGATACACCATCCACATCCAGGTCGCCGTCGCACTCGTCCTGCTGATGACTTCCTGCGAAAGCTTCCTCGAACGCGAGCCACTGGATTTCGGCGACGAGACGGCCTACTTCAAGAAAGTCAACGACCTGAAGCTCTACGTCAACGACCGCTATTCCATGCTTCCCAAGAACAACAACCTCTGGGGAGGCCTCTACAGCGATGATATCCAGAGCGACAACCAGTGCGGGACCAGTCTTCAGATCCTGTTCTATCCTGGCGAGAAGAAGACCGTGCAGGTGGGCAGCTCCGAGTGGAACTTCGCCAACCAGCGCGCGCTCAACTACTTCATCAACCTCGTCGTGAAGAAGAAGGCCGCAGGAGAGCTGCCGCAGGACACCGACCTCGTGAACCACTACCTCGGCGAGGCCTTTTTCCTCCGCGCCTATGATTATTTCCGCCTCCTCCGCAACTTTGGCGACGTGCCCATCATCCTCGACCAGATGCCAGACGACCAAGCCGTGCTGACCCAGCACAGCACGCGGTCGCCCCGCAACGAGGTGGCTCGCCAGATCCTTGCCGACCTCGACCAAGCTGCTGTACTGCTCAAGGAGAAGGCTCCCGAGAGCGGACGCATCTGCCGCGATGCTGCCCTGCTCCTGAAAGCCCGCGCCGCCCTCTACGAGGCCACGTGGGAGCGCTACCATGCCGGAACCGTCTTCGTCCCTGGCAACGCCAAGTGGGCAGCCGTCTCCGGCAACTCCGGCTACAGCTTCCCGGCAGGCTCGGCAGAGGCAGAGGTCACTTTCTTCCTCGACCAAGCCATCGCCGCCTCAGAGGCCGTGGCCGATGCCCGGACGCTCAACGCCGACTACCAAGGGATGTTCAATGCCGACCAGGTCTTCCCCGACAACGACGAGGTCATCCTTGCACGTTACTACCAGACAGGCGTCCTCAGCCACAGCTGCTCCTCATACCTCGAGACAGGAGGAGGCTGCAACGCCACGCGCGCCCTCGTCAACTCGTTCCTCATGACCAACGGCCTCCCCATCTATGCTCCTGCCTCCGGCTATCAGGGCGACAAGCTCTCCTACTACGAGTTCCAGGACCGCGACCCGCGGCTGACTGGTTCCGTGAGGGCTGCTGGCAGCATCATCAACACCAAGCTCGTAGACGGCCGCTATGTCAACGACACCATCTTCTACTACAAGCCCAACATCTACCGCTTCGGCAATGAAAAGGCTACCACCGGCTACGAACTACAGAAGTGGTTCTGCGACGACAAGGTCCAGTGCGAGAACTACCAATGCACCACAGCCACGCCCATCCTCCGCGCCGCAGAAGCCTACCTCATCTACCTCGAAGCCTACTACGAGCGCTACCACGACCTCGGAGGCAAGTGCGACGCCTACTGGCGTTCTCTGCGTACACGCGCAGGCATCAACCCCGACTACACGAAGACCATTGCTGCCACCGACCTTGCCCAGGAGAACGACCTCGCCGTATGGTCCAAGGGCGTGGAAGTTGATGCCACCCTCTACAACATCCGCCGCGAACGTCGCTGCGAGCTGATAGCCGAAGGACTGCGACTCGACGACCTCAAGCGATGGAGGGCACTCGACATGATGACCGCTTACCAGCCCGAAGGCTTCAACCTCTGGGATGAGATGTACAAGATGTACAAGGCTTCAGAGCGCGATGAGACCATCGTCACCCAGTCGAATATCTCCAAGTACATCCGTCCCCTACAGGTCAGCGCCACCTCCGCAGCCTACAGTGGCTACAACTTCCCAAGGCAGCACTACCTCGAACCCATCCCCATCTCCGAGTTCCTGCTCACGGGTGAAGGCGTGGCCAAGGACAGCCCGCTCTACCAGAATCCGGGTTGGCCGCAAGAGGCCGACGGCCCTGCCGACTATACCTTTGACTGCGACTGAAACGAGCCATGAGCCACCCGTCAGAACCCTTAAGGGTTCCAGCTCCAACCCTTAAGGGTTCAGGCAATAACCCTTAAGGGTTCGGGCGCTAACCCTTAAGGGTTCCTGAAGGGCCCCCGCGAGGCACATCAGCAAACCGCCTGGGGAGAGGACAAAAGACCTATAACCGGACGACCCGGAGAACAGACATCTGGAGGGTTCCCTTTTACCCATGACGGACGAAGCAAATGAAGGCAAGACCACAGACGGGCCTTGCCTTCATTTGTTGTATAATACCGGGGGATTATGCCTCTTCGGGCTTCATGTTGGTGTAGACGGTCTGCACGTCGTCGAACTCCTCCAGGCGCTCCACCATCTTGTTGATGCTCTCGCGCTGGTCGGGGGTGACGTCCTTCAGGTCGTTGGGTATGTAGGTGAACTCGCCGCCGACTTCCTCGAAGCCGCTCTCCTCGAGGTGCTTCTGGATAGCGCCGTAGCTCTTCGGGTCGCCGTAGATGGTCAGCGTGCCCTCTTCCTCATCCTCGTCGTACTCATCCTCCACGCCGTAGTCGATGAGGTCCAGGATAAGTTCGTCCATGTCGATGCCGTCCTTCTTCTTGAAGGTGAACACGCACTTGTGGTCGAAGAGGAAGGCCAGCGAACCCATCGTGCCGAGGTTGCCGCCGAACTTGTTGAAGACGGAACGGACATCGGCCACGGTGCGCGTGGGGTTGTCGGTAAGCGTGTCCACAAAGATGGCAATGCCGTGGGGGCCATAGCCCTCGTAGGTCATGCCCTTGTAGTCGCTCTGATCCTTGCCCATCGCGTTCTTGATGGCACGGTCGATGTTGTCCTTCGGCATGTTTTCGCGCTTGCATGTGGCGATGATACCACGCAGCGTGGGGTTCATGTCCGGGTCTGGGCCGCCTGCCTTTACGGCGATGGCGATTTGCTTGCCCAACTTGGTGAAAGTCTTTGCCATGTGGCCCCAGCGCTTCAGCTTGGCGGCCTTACGGTATTCAAATGCTCTTCCCATAATAGTTTAACAGCCTCACCCCCAACCCCTCTCCGAGTGGAGAGGGGAGTTATTAGTTTTGAGGATAGAGGTCTTTTTTATAAAGGATTATTATTAGTTTAATGTATCTTGTTAGGTATATACTCCCCTCTCCACTCGGAGAGGGGCTGGGGGTGAGGCTACTTAGCGCAATTCAGCACCAAGCTGATGCTTGATGTTGTTGATCAGCTTCTGCATGATGGCGTCGATGGCCTTGTCGTTCAGCGTCTTGGTCTCGTCTTGGAGGATGAAGTTGACGGCGTAGGACTTCTTGCCGGCGGGGAGGTTCTTGCCTTCGTAGACGTCGAAAAGGCGTACTTCCTTCAGCAGCTTCTTCTCGCTCTGGTAGGCGATGGACTCTATCTGGGCAAACTCTACGCTCTTGTCCACGAGCAGGGCAAGGTCACGGCTTACGGCCGGGAACTTGGGAAGCTCGGTGTAGCTGACGGTTTGCTTGCGGATGAGTTTCATAACCTGCGTCCAGGCAATGTCGGCAAAGTAAACCTCTGACGGGATGTCGAAGGCGGCCTGCAGGCGCTTGGCTACGATGCCGAGCTGGGCAATAACTTTGCCGCCACGGTTCTCGATGAGGAGGCTCTTGGCGAAGAGGTCGTTGGTGCCGTCTTTGAAGACGAGCGCTCCGAAGGGAACGCCGAGGCGTTGGAAGATGTTCATCACCTGGGCTTTGAGGCCATAGAAAGTCTGATCCTCGTCAGGATGTGCCCACGAACCGCTGACACGCTTGCCCGTTACCCAGAGACCGAGGTGGTAGTCCTCGCTGTAGGCATCGAGCACGTGCTTGATGACCTCGGGGTCACGGCTGCTGCTGACACCGGGGATGATGGCGTCGGACTTCTTCTCGGCGTGGAAGTAGTAGCAGTTGCCGAACTCAAAGAACTGGAGGTCGGCGCGGCGACGGTTGACGTTGCGGCTGATGCTCTCCAGACCACCGAAGATCAGGGTCTGGCGCAGCACGCTGAGGTCTTGGCTGAGGGGGTTAAGCAGGCGGACACAGTTCTCGCCCTTGTAACTTTGGAGGTCGTCGTAGTACGCGGCCTTGGTCAGCGAATTGTTCAGGATTTCGTTGAAGCCTGCACCGACGAGCTGCTCAGAAACGAGGTTTTGGAGCTTAAAGCTCTTGTCCACATCGCCCTTGATGGCAATGGTGGAGTTCAGCGAGAGAGGAATCTCGACGTTGTTGTAGCCGTAGATGCGCAGGATATCCTCGACAACGTCGCAGGGACGCTGCACGTCCACGCGGTAGGCGGGCACGGTGAGCTTCAGACCGTCAGTCGTCTCCTCATCGATACGCATTTCGAGGGAGGTGACGATGCTCTTCACGGTTTCGGCGGGAATGTGCTTGCCGATGAGCTGGTCGATGTAGTCGTAGGTGATGCTGACGGGGAAGTCAGGCAGGGGCTGGGGATAGACGTCGGTGATTTCCATGGAAACCTTACCTCCGGCCAGCTCCTGACAGAGCAGGGCTGCATACTTGAGGGCGTAGATCTGACCGTTGGGGTCTATGCCGCGCTCGAAGCGGAAGCTGGCGTCGGTCTGCAAGCCGTGGCGACGGGCACTCTTGCGAATCCAGGTGGGATTGAAATAGGCTGACTCGAGGAGGATGTTGCGCGTGGTCTCGTAGGTGCCGCTTCCTTTGCCGCCATAGACACCGCCGATGCACATGGGGTCCTCGGCGTTGCAAATCATCAGGTCGTGGTCGCTGAGCTTACGTTCTACACCGTCCAGCGTCTCGAAGGGAGTGCCTTCGGGCATGGTCTTGACGATGACTTCGCCACCCTTAATCATGTCGGCGTCGAAGCAGTGGAGGGGCTGGCCGAAAGCCATCATGACGTAGTTAGTAATGTCTACGATGTTGTTGATGGGGCGCAGGCCGATGGTGGTCAGGTGGTCTTTCAGCCATTTGGGACTCTCCTTGACCTCGCAGCCGGTAACGGTCACGGCAGCATAGCGAGGGCAAGCCTCCGTGTTCTCCACGCGAATGGGAATCTGGAGGTCGTGGTTATCGACCTTGAAGGCTTCCACGGAGGGACGATGTAGCGAGGTCTTGTAGCCGTTCTGAACAAGCCAGGCGTAGAGGTCGCGAGCCACACCGTAGTGGGAACAGGCGTCGGAATGGTTGGGAGTGATATCCACTTCGATGAGCCAATCGCTCTCAAGACCGTAGTACTCGGCGGCCTTCATGCCCACGGACGTATCCTCGGGCAGGACGATGATGCCAGCATGGCTCTCTCCCACCCCAATCTCGTCCTCGGCACAGATCATGCCGTTGCTCTCCACGCCGCGAAGCTTGGATTTCTTGATAACGAACTCTTGGTCGCCATCGTAGAGCTTGGTGCCGAGGGTGGCCACGATGACCTTCTGCCCGGCGGCCACGTTCGGTGCGCCGCAGACAATCTGTTGGACGTCGGAAGAACCGACGTCTACCGTGCATACGTGCATGTGGTCGCTGTTTGGATGCGGCTCGCACGTGAGGACGTGGCCGACGACCAGTCCCTCAAGCCCGCCGCGAATGCTCTGCACTTCCTCCACGCCATCGACTTCGAGGCCGATGGAGGTAAGTGCGTCTGCAACTTCCTGAGCCGTCAACTCGACATCGACGTACTCCTTAAGCCATTTGTAGGAAATATTCATGGGTTAATTTGACTATTTTACAAATTCACGATTATACCTCTTGGAACGGTTGTTCCGCAATTCGCGCGCAAAAGTACAAAAAAGTGTCGAACTCTTCTGCCTGAGCAATGGATTTTTTTGCCCGATTCCTGCCTTCGGAGGTCATTTTACTTTCAAAAAGGCATATCGCCCGTGGGAGCCATAGGGCCAAAGGGCGAGGAAGCGTCCTGTTGAACGGGAATTTCGGTCGTGGGAACGGGTGGGCCGTCAGGCACATCGACGTCGTTCATCGACGAGCCATAGGAAACCTCTTCGCCGGGAACGGGTACGTAGTCATCGCCCGAATCTTGGAAACGAGCGAACTCGCTCTTGAAGCGCAGCAGCACGGTGTCCACGGCGCCATTACGATGCTTGGCAATGATGAACTCTGCCATGCCTTTCAGGTTGCGGCCTTGATCGTCTTTGTAAATCTTATAGTATTCCGGGCGGTGGATGAAGCAGACCATGTCGGCATCCTGCTCGATGGCACCGGATTCACGCAGGTCCGAGAGCTGAGGACGCTTGCCCTCGTCGCCGTCGCGCTTCTCCACACTACGGTTGAGCTGAGAGAGGGCGATGATGGGGATGTTCAGCTCCTTGGCCAAACCCTTTAGGGAGCGACTGATATTCGAAACTTCTTCCTGACGCGAGCCGAAACTCATGCCCGAAGCATTCATCAGCTGTAGGTAGTCGATGAGGATGAGCTGGACGCCATGCTCGCGAACGAGTCGGCGAGCCTTCGTGCGAAGTTCAAAGACCGAGAGCGAGGGAGTGTCATCGACATAGAAAGGAGCATCGTAGAGCGCACGGATGCGATTGTCCAACTGGCCCCACTCGTAAGACTCCAACTGCCCGCTCTTCATCTTGTCGCCGGGAATCTCGCAGACGTTGATCATCAAGCGCTTCACCAACTGAACGTTGGACATTTCCAATGAGAACATGGCCACAGGCTTACGCATATCCACCGCTATGCGCTTGGCCATCGAGAGCACGAATGCCGTCTTACCCATGGCCGGGCGCGCAGCGATAATGATAAGGTCGGAGTTCTGCCAACCACTTGTAATCTTGTCAATCTTGGCAAAGCCGCTGCTGAGTCCCGAAAGACCGTCGCGACGGGCGGCGGCTTTCTGCAATTCCTCGTATGCTTCGTGGATGACAGGGTTGATCTGCGTGTAGTCCTTCTTAAGGTTTTGTTGGGAAATAGCAAAGAGTTTGCCTTCTGCTTCCTGCATCAGGTCATCCACGTCGATGGTGTTGTCGAAGGCTTCTTGCTGGATTTGGCTCGTGAAGGTGATGAGCTCACGCGCCAAAGCCTTTTGTGCAATAATCTTTGCATGGTACTCAATGTGTGCCGAGGACGTGACGTTCTGCGAGAGCTGCATCAGGTATAGCGGTCCACCGACTTCCTCCAACTGCGCCTTGCTGTCGAGGTATTCTCGCACGGTCAGGATGTCTACGGGGCGTTGCTGGGCATTCAGCGAGCGGATGGCGTCGAAGAGAAGTTGGTGGCGATGGTCGTAGAAGCTTTCTGGCTTCAGGATTTCACTGACCTGGGAATAGGCATCTTGTTCTATCATCAAGGCGCCGAGCACCGCCTGTTCCATCTCGATGTTCTGGGGTTGCTGATGCCCGAAGGCATCTTCTTGAGGCGGGGTAGCCTGACGTGTGCGGCTGTTCGGTCTGCGGTTATTCGTAATAGGCATAAGAAGTAAGAGAATTTAGTTGATGTCCAGCCTTATCTACGGTTTCTGACGCTTTCTTGCGCGCCCAAGTGAAGCAGGCGGACTTGTGAATGACAAAAAGTTTTATAAAAAATGTAAAAAAATGGTTGCTGTATCCGAAAAATGTTGTATCTTCGCGCTTGAAATGAGCACACATAAGTTATATATAGGCATTGGAACGAATCTGTCTACGGCAGAGCAGGTGCTTCTTTGGACGAAACGAAAGCTCTCTGAAGCCTTTCGGGGCGAAGCACGCTACAGCACTCCCGTGAAGACCGACCCCATCAACTTCCCCAACAAAGAGAAGTTCACGAACCAACTGGTGATTATCGAAACCGACGTTCCGACCACCTTTGCCAAGCCCTTGCTGAAGAGCATCGAGCGGCAACTGGGACGCACCGAAGAGGATGCCGCGCGCGGCGTCGTCCGCTTGGACTTGGATCTTCTGTGCGTAGACGGAAAGATTGTCAAGCCCGAGGATTGGGAGCGCAGCTACATCAAGCAGGCGCGCGAAGAGATGGAGGGTACTGGAGAGTAGCACAGATTTTTCAGTTTTAAGGCGGAGGGGCATTTGCCTTTGGACAAAGTCCCCCGCGATTATTCGAAGAGATTGTCGAGACCTATGGTTTCCGCATTCTCTTCTTCGTTATCGGGTTCTTCGACCGAGGAGCGGCAGGGGTCGAAGTTCTGAGGGAACTCGAACTGCTCGTCCTCTGAATAGCCCAAGGACTTGTCGGCATAGACCTTCTTCAGGAAGTATGCGCAGATAGGCAGCGACGAGGCTGCGCCTTGACCGTAGGCCATGCTGTTGAAGTGGATGTCACGCTCGTCGCCTCCGACCCAAGCCCCAAAAGCCAGGCGCGGGGTATAACCGACAAACCAGCCGTCGGAGTTATCGTTGGTCGTTCCCGTCTTACCGCCCATGGGAGCTTTGATTCCGTAGCGGTTGCGCATACGCGAACCCGTTCCGCCGTCGATGACTCCCTGCATGAGCACCACCATCTTGGCCGCGCTCTCCTCGTTGATGACTTCCTTCATCCTGGGCGAGAACTCTCCGACGATGTTTCCTTCGTTGTCCTCGATGCGGGTCACGAACAGCGGTGCCGAACGGATTCCCCTGTTGGCGAAAGCCGTGTAGCCCGAGACCATCTCTATCACGGAGATGTCGCAGGGACCTAGACAGAGCGACATCGAAGGAACAATGTCCTGGTTCATGATGCCGAAGTTGTGGAGCAGGCGAACGAACTCCTTCGCATTCAACTGGCTCATGAGGTAGGCCGAGATCCAGTTGTTTGACTGGGCCAGTCCCCACTTCAACGTAACCATTTCCCCGTAGCGGGAGCGGCTGCCGTTGCGAGGCGTCCAGGTCTGGTCGCCAACCTGATACGTCTGCTGCACGTTGGGAGCCAGGTCGCAGGGTACCCAGCCGTTCTCCATCGCCAGGGCGTAGAGGTAGGGTTTGATGGTGGAGCCAACCTGCCTGCGCCCCATGCCTGCCATATCATACTGGAAGTGGCTGTAGTTCAGGCCGCCGACGTAGGCTTTCACCTGTCCCGTCGCTATGTCCATGCAGACAAAGCCCGAACGAAGGAACTTCTTGTAGTACTTGATGCTGTCCATGGGCGACATGACGGTGTCCACATCACCCTTGGCGGTATAAACGGTCATCTCCGTAGGGGTAGCAAAACTCTTTTCAATATCCTGAACAGAGAACCCGGCATCCTTCATCACAATGTATCGCTCGCTCTGACGCATGGCCCTATAGAGATTCTCGCGGTACTTGGTCATGGAAATTTCGGCGGCGTAGGGTGCATTGGCCTTGCCCTTGCGCTCGTTATCGAAGATTGGTTGCAGGAAATCCACTACGTGGGCACTCATGGAGACCTCGGCGTAGTGCTGCATACGGCTGTCGATGGTCGTGAAGACCTTCAGGCCGTCGGTATATATATTATAATGTGTACCGTCTTTTTTCTTATTCTTGTTGCACCAACCATACAACGGGTTCTCCTCCCAAGCCACGCTGTCCTCGTAAAATTTCTGATGCTGCCACGAAGCGTAGTTGCTGCGGCTGGGTTTCTTGGCCATGAGCATCGTGCGCAGGTACTCGCGGAGGTAGGTGCCCTCACCCTCCTTGTGGTCCTGACGATGGAAGTTTAGACCAAGGGGCTGCTTCATATTCTCCGTGGCTTCTTCGTGGGAGAGGTACCCCGCTTTCTCCATCTGGCTGAGTACAGTGTTCCGACGGTTCAAAGCCCTGTCCTCGTGGCGCACGGGGTTGAAGTAGGAAGGGTTTTTGCACATGCCGATAAGCATGGCGCTCTCCGTGACGGTGAGGTCCTTCGGATCCTTCCCGAAGTAGGTGCGTGCGGCCGTCTTCAGTCCAACGGCATTGTACAGGAAATCAAAGTAATTCAGGTAGAGGGAAATAATCTCATCTTTGGTGTAGCAGCGTTCCAGTTCTACGGCAATAACCCACTCGATGGGCTTCTGCATCATGCGCTCGGTCACGCTTCCGGCCTTGGCGGAATAAAGCTGCTTGGCCAACTGCTGGGTGATGGTGCTTCCGCCGCCTGCACTCTGCTGGCCCATGAATCCCCTCTTGACAATGGCGCGGAAAAGGGCACGGAAGTCAATGCCAGAGTGCTCGTAGAAGCGGACGTCCTCCGTGGCCACCAGGGCCTGTACGGTAGATGGAGCGATGTCCTTGTAGTCCACAAAGATGCGGTTGGCCCTCTGATAGCTCCACGTACCGAGCAGCTTGCCGTCGGCCGAGAAGACCTGCGAGGCGAACTTGTCTACGGGATTTTCCAACTGCTGGAGCTTGGGCATATAGCCTATATGTCCTTCGGAAATGGCCCAGAAGGCGGTGGCGATGGCACCGACGATGAGGAAGAGGATAATCCAAAGGATGGTGAAGAAGAATTTTCTCATAGTAGCGTGTTCCGAAAGTGGAATTGGGTTGCAAATTTAGGCATTTTCCGCCAAACTGCGTGCAAGAAAAGCGTAAAAGTTCCTTTTTTTCCCTCCGAATGCAAACTTCCTCGTCCCTGATAGCTCTTCTTTCAGCCTTTTCACCTACATTTGCGCAGAAAAAAGCAACTATGCCTTTATGAATAGAAGCCTTGTCACCATTGCCGAACATTCGAGAGAGAAAATCGAATACCTCATCCGAATGGCTCAGGAATTCGAGCAACGTCCCAACCGTTTGCTCCTGCAAGGGCGCGTCGTCGCCACCCTCTTCTTTGAACCGAGCACCCGTACACGCTTGAGTTTCGAGACGGCTGCCAACCGCCTGGGCGCAAGGGTTATCGGCTTTGCCGACCCGAAGGTGACCAGTGGGACCAAGGGCGAGACGCTGAAGGACACCATCATGATGGTGTCGAACTATGCCGACGTCATCGTCATGCGCCACTATCTCGAAGGTGCAGCCCGTTATGCCTCGGAGATAGCTCCCGTGCCCATTATCAACGCCGGCGACGGTGCCAACCAGCATCCCTCGCAGACGATGCTCGACCTCTACACCATCTTCCAGACACAGGGAACGCTGGAGAACCTCCAGATTTACCTCGTCGGCGACCTGAAGTACGGCCGCACCGTCCACAGCCTGCTGATGGCCATGCGCCACTTCAGCCCTACCTTCCACTTCATCGCCCCCGACGAGCTGGCCATGCCCGAGACCTACAAGACCTATTGCCGCGAGTATGGCATCCGCTACGTGGAGCACCAGGACTTCGACGCCGACGTCATCGCTGGAGCCGACATTCTCTATATGACGCGCGTGCAGAAGGAGCGCTTCTCCGACCTTATGGAGTATGAGAACGTGAAGGACCGCTACCTGCTGAAGCTACCCATGCTGACGAAGGCCAAGCCCAACATGCGCATCCTCCATCCACTGCCCCGAGTGAATGAAATCGAATATGCCATCGACGACGACCCGCACGCCTACTACTTCCAGCAGGCGCGCAACGGACTCTTCGCCCGTCAGGCCCTCATCTGCGACGCCCTGGGCATCACCCTCGAAGAAGTGCAAAACGACAAAACCATCCTCTAAGTATGAAAAGAGAACAACTCATAGTCTCCGCTCTCGACCACGGAACGGTCATCGACCACATCCCCTGCGAGCGCCTGTTCGAGGTCATCAACCTCCTGCACCTCGACAAGATGACGAGCAAGGTGACCATCGGCTTCAACCTCAAGAGCAGCAAGATGGGCACGAAGAGCATCATCAAGATTGCCGACCGCTTCTTCACCGACGAGGAGCTGAACCAGCTTTCCGTCGTGGCACCTAACGTATCGCTCTCCATCATCCGCGACTATGAGGTGGTGGAGAAGAAGCAGGTCTGCCTGCCCGAAGAGTTGGCGGGCATCGTCCGCTGCAACAACCCCAAGTGCATCACCAACAACGAGCCGATGCGCACCCTCTTCCACGTCGTCGACAAGCAGCATGGCACGGTCCGCTGTCACTACTGCAACCACGAACAGAACATCAAAGAAGTCAAATTAGTATAAAGAAACATGAACAGAGACACCACAATCTTCGAGCTCATCCAAGAGGAACGTGCCCGCCAGGAACGCGGCATCGAGCTCATCGCATCAGAGAACTTCGTCAGCCCGCAGGTCATGGAAGCCATGGGCTCTCCCCTCACTAACAAGTACGCCGAGGGCTACCCCGGCCACCGCTACTACGGCGGCTGCCAGGTCGTCGATAAGGTGGAGCAGTTGGCCATCGACCGCCTTTGCGAACTTTTCGGCGCCGAGTATGCCAACGTGCAGCCGCACTCTGGCGCACAGGCCAACGCGGCCGTCTTCCTCGCCTGCCTGAATCCCGGCGACACCTTCATGGGCCTGAACCTCGACCACGGCGGCCACCTCAGCCACGGCTCGCTCGTCAACACCTCCGGCATCATCTACCGTCCCGTCGGCTACAACCTGAACAAGGAGACCGGCCGCGTGGACTACGACGAGATGGAGCGTCTGGCCCTGGAGCACAAGCCCAAGCTCCTCATCGGAGGAGGCTCGGCCTACAGCCGCGAGTGGGACTACAAGCGTATGCGCGAGATTGCCGATAAGGTCGGAGCCATCTTCATGGTAGACATGGCCCACCCTGCCGGACTCATTGCCGCCGGATTGCTCGACAACCCGTTGAAGTACGCCCACATCGTCACCTCCACGACCCACAAGACCCTTCGCGGCCCGCGCGGCGGCATCATCCTGATGGGCAAGGACTTCGAGAACCCGTGGGGCAAGAAGACCCCGAAGGGCGTCGTGAAGATGATGTCTGCTCTCCTGAACAGCGCCGTCTTCCCCGGCATCCAGGGCGGTCCGCTGGAACACGTCATCGCCGCCAAGGCCGTGGCCTTTGGCGAAGCCCTGACGCCCGCCTTCAAGGAATACCAGGCACAGGTGAAGAAGAACGCTGCCTGCCTCGCCGCCGAACTCATCAAGCGCGGCTTCCACATCGTCAGCGGCGGCACGGACAACCACTCTATGCTCGTTGACCTGCGCACCAAGTACCCCGACCTCACGGGTAAGGTTGCCGAGAATGCCCTCGTGGCCTCCGACATCACCGTGAACAAGAACATGGTACCCTTCGACAGCCGAAGTGCTTTCCAGACCTCCGGCATCCGCCTCGGTACGCCCGCCATCACCACGCGCGGCGCAAAGGAAGACCTCATGGTGAAGATAGCCGAACTCATCGAACGCGTGCTCGATGCACCCGAGGACGAGCAGGTCATCGCTGCCGTCCGCACCGAGGTCAACGGCATCATGAAGGACTATCCCCTGTTTGCCTATTAAAGACCCACTTATGGAATACTTATCTAATGGAATCCTCGAACTGGAGATCTCGCCACGAGGTGCCGAGCTCCAGAGCCTGCGCCGCGTGGCCTGTCCCACCGAGTACCTGTGGCAGGGCGACGCCACCTATTGGGACCGCCGCTCCCCCGTCCTCTTCCCCAATGTGGGCAAGGTCTGGGAGAACACCACTTACGTCGGCGGTCAGCCCTACACGCTCCACCAGCATGGCTTCCTGCGCGATATGCTGTTCCAGAAAACGGCCGACGAGGACCGCCACCTCGCCTTCTGCTGTCGAGCCGACGATGAAAGCCGCAAGGTCTACCCCTTCGACTTTCTCGTGCGCATCGACTATCGCCTGTTGCGCAACGTGCTGACGGTCGAATGGACGGTGGAGAACTGCGGTAGCGGGTCGATGCCTTTCCAGATTGGTGCCCATCCCGGCTTCAACTATCCCCATTTCAAGGAGAACGACGACTTCCACGGGTTCCTCTCGGCCGACGCCGAGAGTCCCTGGAAGAGTACGCGCTGCGACGGTGGCTTCACGCACCCTGATGCTTTCGACATTGAGGTTCCCCGCGACGGCCTGCTGCCCCTGACCAACCACACCTTCGACTGCGACACCATCCTCGAGATGACCGGCCGCATGAACCGCATCACCCTCCACGACAAGGACAGTCGCCCCTTCGTCACCATCCGCCACCACATGCCCATTACCGCCATCTGGTCGCCCTGCGGAGGTCGTGCCCCCTTCATCTGCATCGAACCGTGGGAAGGATGCTGCGACCCCGAAGGTTACGTCGGCGAGTTCTGCGACCGCCACTTCACCCACGTCCTGCAGCCCGGAGAGCAATGGCATACCAGCTACGACATCATCATCGAATAATCCCTAATCCCTAATCCCTAATCCCTAACCCCTAATCTTCAATCCCCCTCTTGCTCTCCATCCTCATCCCCACCTATAACTACAACGCGAGTGAGCTTGTCAAGTCTATGCTTGCGTTGGCGCGAACCGAGAATGTGGACGCCGAAGTCATCGTGGGCGACGACGGCTCCACAAGGGAGACCGCATGGATGGACGAACTCTGCACGCCCGAACCCGTAGGGGTTCCCGTCCGAACCCTTAAGGGTTCCCGCCCGAACCCTTACGGGTTAGAGCCTGAACCCTTAAGGGTTCTGCGTGCCCCCCAAAACATCGGACGCTCGGCCATCCGCAACCGTCTGGCCGAAGCCGCACGCGGAGAATGGCTGCTCTTTGTGGATTGCGATGCCCGGATGTCGCCGGATTTTTCGCTGCGCCGTTACCTTGCAGCCACCGAGCATTCCGCCGTCGTCAGCGGCGGTCTTTGCAATCCTTCGGAAAAACCCGTTCCGGGATGCGAACTGCGATGGTACTACGAGCGCGCTGCCGAACCCCTCTTCGCTGCCGAACGCCTGAATCGGATGGAGAACATCCCGTTCCGCACCTTTTCCTTCATCATCCGCCGGGACCTCTTCCTGAGCGTTCGCTTCGACGAGACCATCCGCAACTACGGCTACGAAGATGTCCTCTTCGGCATCGAGCTTGAACGTATCGGCCACAAACCCTATTACATCGACAATCCTCTCATCAACGGCGACATCGAACCCAACGCCGTCTACCTCGCCAAGGCTGAGGAAGCCATGCGCACCCTGCAATCCATTCCGGGCGGTCTGCACGGCCACAGCCTCGTGGAGAACACCGCCTTGCGGATGCGCCGTTTTCACCTCGACGGGCTTATAGTCTTACTTTATCGGATACTATGCAAAAGGTTGAGAAAGAACCTACTCGGTTCGCATCCCAACCTCCGTTTCTTTGCGTTCTACAAACTCGGCTATTTGCTTTCTATAAGAAATCCTCGCCCTTAATCCATTCCTCCCAATTTGTTTCGGACAGATAGTGCTCCAACCGACCTTTATCCCTGGCTCTTTCTCTCATAGATCAATATTTTGTCGCGGTTAGCACTTTCTACTGCGTAGGGCCTAAGTGACCCATCTTCAATCAAATCAACCTCCTTTCCCAGCAACTCCTTCAGATCCATGTACATTCCCCCATGCGTGAACAGGGTAAATGGCTTGCCTGAACGGTCTGGGACGAAGAGGATGTCCACGTCGCTGCGCGGAGTCTCTTCGCCACGGGCATAGGAGCCGAACAGCCATGCCTTCAGGACAGGCTGCGTCTGGAAGTAGTCGGCAATGGTCTTGATCATGGCTTGTGTGGTCATAGGATTGGGATTTTTGTAGGTTTCTTGCTGCAAAGGTAGTGGATTCTGCAGGACTGACAAAGAAAAAAGGGGAAAAATAGGACGGAAAGGGCCTTGGCCTCTGTTTTTTCGCGCTCTCAGGACTCGAAGCGCTTGCCCCAGAGCTGAACCATGCGGGCCTTCAGCTTGTCCTCGGCCGCATTGGGCTGGGCGTGCCAAAAGCGTTGTGTGATGCCGTCGGGCAAGAACTGTTGCTCGACGAAGTTCCCTTCGTAGTCGTGGGCATACTTGTAGCCGTCGCTGTAGCCCAGCTCCTTCATCAGACTCGTGGGCGCATTGCGCAGATGCAGCGGGACGGGCTGGTTGCCGGTCTGCTGCACGAAGGAGATGGCTTCGTTCACGGCCATGTAGGCGCTGTTGCTCTTGGGCGATGTGGCCAGGTAGATAGTGGCTTCGGCCAAGGGAATACGCCCTTCGGGCCAACCGATTTTCTGCACGGTGTCGAAGGCCGCGTTGGCCAGCAGCAAGGCGTTGGGGTTCGCCAGCCCAATGTCCTCGGAGGCGGAGATGACAAGGCGACGGGCGATGAAGGCAGGGTCTTCGCCCCCCTCAATCATCCGAGCAAGCCAGTAGATGGCACCGTCGGGGTCGCTGCCGCGTATGCTCTTGATGAAGGCGGAAATGATGTCGTAGTGCATCTCGCCGCCCTTGTCGTAGGCCAGGGGATTCTGTTGCAGTCGCTCGCTGACGAGCTTGTCGGTGATGACCACTTCCTCGTCGGCTCCCGTGTCCGTCACCAGCTCCAGGATGTTCAGCAGCTTGCGGGCATCGCCGCCGCTGTAGCGCAGCAGGGCTTCGGTCTCTCGGACCTCTATCTTCTTCTCCTTGAGCACGATGTCCTCCTTCAATGTGCGTTCCATGAGTTGCAGCAGGTCTTCTTTGCTCAAAGACTTCAGGACGTAGACGGCACAACGTGAGAGCAGCGGGCGTATGACCTCGAAGCTGGGGTTCTCCGTCGTGGCGCCGATGAGCGTCACCACTCCCTGTTCCACGGCACCGAGCAGCGAGTCCTGCTGCGACTTGCTGAAGCGGTGGATTTCGTCGATGAAGAGGATGGGACTCACCTGCGAGAAGAAGCGGCCACCACGGGCACGCTCGATGACCTCGCGAACGTCCTTCACGCCGGAGGTGACGGCCGAGAGTGTATAGAAAGGCGTCTCCAGCGTGTGCGCGATAATCTGGGCCAACGTCGTCTTGCCGACTCCCGGAGGCCCCCACAGGATAAAGGAAGAGACGCGCCCGGACTCTATCATCCGGCGCAGCACTGCATCAGGACCGACAAGATGTTGCTGACCAATATACCCGTCCAACGTGACGGGGCGCATTCGTTCTGCGAGAGGTTTCATCGTGAGCGATAGACGGGACTCGAACCCGCGACCCTCGGCTTGGGAAGCCAATGCTCTACCAACTGAGCTACTATCGCGAAAGGTGGCCTGCTGTTCATTTTCGGGCGCAAAGGTAGGCCTTTCGGGGTTAAAATGCAAATTTCTTGCTTGTTTTTTTGTTCATCCGAGGTGCTTTGCGTACCTTTGTCCTCATAAAACCCGAAAAAGCATGACCATTGCCATCGTTTCGCTCATCATCCTGGCTTATCTGCTGATAGCCAATGAGCACATCACACGGGTGAACAAGGCCACTATCGCCATGTTCACCGGGGTTTTCGTCTGGATTCTTTTCATGAGCACCGCCACGGACTTTACCCTGAAGATGCACGGTGCGGACCTCGCCCTCTTCAGCCAGGGAGCGCAACCGGACTCGCAGCTCGTGAAGGAATTCATAGCCCGCAACGTCTTCGTGCGCTACGGTGCCGACCTGTGCGGCATCGTCCTCTACCTGCTGGCCACGATGAACATCGTCAGCGTCCTCAGCTCCAACGGCTGTTTCGACTTCATCAGCGATGTTGCCTACACGCGCAACAGCCGCCATTTGCTTTGGGGACTGGTCGGTTTCACCTGTCTCATCAGCGTGAACCTCGACAACCTGACGACGACGGTCTTGATGCTGATGATCATGCGGCGTATCGTGCAGCAGACGCGTTGGAGGATGTGGATAGGTTCAGCCATTGTGATTGCGGCCAACTGCGGCGGCGCAGCCACCGTCATCGGCGACATCACCTCGCTCTTTGTCTGGACTAAAGGAGCCATCACACCAACCGACTTCACAGCCGCCCTCATCCTGCCCGTGCTCGTGGCCACGGCCGTTCCCACGGCATTGATAGCCCGCGTGCTGCCCGACCGCATTGACCTCATCCGCCCGACGGCCATCTACCGCGGCGACCAGTCCACGCTGAAGACGTGGCAACAGGTGCTGCTGCTCGTCGTGGGCCTGGGCGGCCTCTGGTTCATCCCCACGTTCCACCGCATCACACTCCTACCCCCCTTCCTCGGTGCCCTCTGTGTACTGGGCGTCCTCTGGGTGCTCCACGAGATTATGAACCACAGCCGCATCCAGACCGACCAGCCGCTGACCATGAGCACCGACCGCCAGTTTCAGTACGCCAGCCTTCAGACCATCATGTACTTCGCGGGCATCTTCCTCTGCGTCAGCGTCTGCATAGAGACGGGCATCATGGCCAGCATTCAGGCATGGTGCGACGAGTGGATCCACAACATCTATATCATGAGCATCGCCATGGGTGCCATCAGTGCCTTTCTGGATAATATCGCGGTGGTGCTCACGGCCATCAACATCTATCCCGTGGCCAACGACGTCGCCGTCCTCTCGCCTACCCTGGCTCCCGACTATGCCAGCTCCTTCCTGCAAAACGGCCAGTACTGGCACCTGATTATCTACAGCGGTTGCGTGGCAGGCTGTCTGCTGCCCATCGGCAATGTCTGCGGTTATTCGCTGATGAAGGCCGAGAACGTCAGTATCAGTTGGTACGTCCGCCATATCATGCCCAAGGTGCTTCTCGGCTGGTTCATCGGCCTCGGCGTCTACTTCCTCGTAGACCTTTGGCTGCGTTGAGTATTTCCTTCCAATTTGAACCTCATGGGGTATGTTCCCGAACCCTTAAGGGTTCAGGCGATAACCCTTAAGGGTTCAAGCCATAACCCTTAAGGGTTCGCGGGGGAACCCCTTGAGGTTCTGAAATACGGGGAAGGCTGTTCGGAAAAAAGGAAGAAGAGGTTGCTTGGGGAGACCGTCTACAGGTTGGCAATAAGCCATCCGATGTAGGCGACATAGACGGCGGCGAGAACCAGTCCCTCCCAGCGCTGGATGCGGTGCTGGGTGCGGGAGAAGAACCAGAAGAGGAGGCCGCTGACGACCAAGAGGGCGAAGTCTACCGTGGTGATGCCATCGACGGGCATCGGGGTCACGCAGGAACAGGCGCCCAAAATCCAGAAGATATTGAAGAGATTGGAACCGATGACATTGCCGATGGCCATGCCGCTGCGTCCCTTGCGGGCTGAGATGATGCTCGTGGCCAGTTCCGGCAACGACGTTCCCCCGGCCACCAAGGTCAGGCCGATTACTGCCTCGCTGACGCCTAAGCTGCGGGCGATGCCCGAAGCTCCCTCGACGAACAGCTCGCCGCCCACGATGAGTCCGGCGAGACCGCCAAGGATGAAGAGGCCCACCTTCCACGCGGGCAGCAGACCGGGCATCTGTTCCGTCGCCGCCGACTCCTGATTACCAGCCGACGCAGAGAGTGTCTGAACCTCAGAGAATGCCGGAACCGGGGACTTGGAAATGGCGAAGGTGTAGGCCATGAAGACGGCGAAGAAGCCGAGCAGGGCCAGACCGTCGCCACGGGTGAGCAGGTCGCTGTCGCCGGAAGCACCGAAGAGGTGGTCCAGAGCCAACGCTCCCAGCACGATGCTGGCCAGGAGGCTGAAGGGAATGTCCTTATAAATGGTGGAGCTGGGGATGGCTATCGGGGCCACCAGGGCCGTGACGCCGACAATGACAAGCGTATTGAAGAGGTTGGAACCGACAACGTTGCCGATGCCCATAGCGGCGACGCCGTCGAGTGAAGCCATCATGCTCACGACGAACTCAGGCAACGAGGTCCCGAAGGCGACAACCGTCAGTCCAATCACCAGTTCGGGGATGGCGAACCTGCGGGCCAGGTCCACAGAGCCGTCGGTCAGTTTGTCGGCGCCCTGAAGGACAAGAAAAATGCCCACGAGGGCGAACAAAATATCTATCATGGGGAATTTACTTGCTCAGATTGGCCTCTGCCTGCTTCTCGATGTAGTCCGCCTGTCCCAGCTCGTAGTGGTCGAAGTGCGTGATCTCGGGCTTCGGGTTGCGCGACTCTTTGAAGTCGGAGCAGATGCGTTGGGAACAGGCGACCATGCGCTCGTGACGCTCGTCGCAGTAGGCCACAATCGGGTTGGCGAACCACTGCATGAAATGGCCGTGGGCACATTGCAGGCAAGAGACGAAAACCTTGGGAGCATTGTTTTTCGAGGAAGCCATAAAGGATGATAGCGGAAAAAGGATTAGTCGGCGGTTCCGGCCGGAGGTTCGAGGGTGTAGACTTCACTGGGCATCTTGCGGCGGAGCACCTCCAACTGGAAGTCCACGCCGGGGACGATGCCGTAGGAACGCAGGATGCCATCGACGGTCTTCCTGGCCAATTCGGGGTGATTGTTCTCCTCGCTGATGTGGCAGAGCCAGACGTGGCGCAGCTGAGGGCTGGAAGAACCGGCCAGCAGCTCGCCCGCCTCCTTGTTGCTCAGGTGGCCCCGTGGCCCGGCGATGCGGCCCTTGAGGTAAGCGGGATAAGGTCCGGCCATCAGCATCTCGTGGTCGTGGTTGCTCTCCAGGACGAGGTAGTTGGCCTCCGAGACTTCCTCCTTGATGCGGTCGGTCACGTGGCCGACGTCGGTAATCAGACAGAAACGGACACCACAGGCTTCGACGCGAAAGCCCACGCACTCCATGCTGTCGTGGGGAACCGGGAAGGGAGTCAGGCGAAAGTCGCCGATCTCGAACGGCTTCTCCTTCTCGATGACGACGCAACGCTCGCGCCCAAGACGGGGCGAAACACAGTAGTTGCGCATGATTCCCTCGTGAATCAGAGCCGTCGTGTAGACCTGTAAGCCATATTCCGCTGAGAGTTTGCCGATGGACTTGATATGGTCGGCATGGTCGTGGGTGATGAAGATGCCATGAAGGTCTTTGAATGAGAGGCCAAAAGCTTGGAAATGACGCTTGAGCATCTTGATTCCAATGCCTGCATCAATAAGGATGCCGCCGGAATCTGTCCACAGACAATAGCCATTGCCGCTACTTCCACTGCCTAAGCATAAAAACTTCAGCATTGTCTTATCTTTTCTTTTCGGCGGCAAAGTTAGGCAAAAATCATGGAATACGAATGCTTTATCTCCCTTTTTTTCTGGACTTTTTGCATAAATAGGTCAGAATGGTAGTCCGACGGCAAAATGGAGTTGGAAGTCACGCCCAAAACGAGGGTGCAACAGAGGCAAGTGTCCGGGGCCGCTACTGACGGCCGGATTGACGGCTTTCATGGCGCCGTCGAGGCGGAGGATGAAGTAGCCGAAATTCAGGCGGAAGCCCATTCCGTAGGCTGCGGCTATCTGTTTCCAGAAGCTGTCCAGGCGGAATTGGCCACCGGGCTGTTCGTCGTACTCGCGGAAGGTCCAGATGTTGCCGGCATCGATGAAGAGGCTTCCGTCCAGCTTCCAGAAGAGGTGCGTTCGCCACTCGGTGCTGAGGTCCAGCTTCAGGTCGCCTGTCTGGCGAATAAAGTCTACGCGTCCGTCCGACCCGCTGAAGCTTCCCGGTCCGAGGCCTCGGATGCTCCAGCCGCGAACACTGTTGGCACCGCCCGCGAAGTAACGTTTCTCGTAGGGCAAAATGCGCGAGTTTCCGTAGGGAAAAGCTGCGCCCACGGCAATGTGCATGGCGAGGGAGTTGCGGCGGTCAAAGCGGAAACTCTTCGAAAAATCGAAGTCCAACTTGGCATACTCAGCGTAGGCGATGTTGAAGAGCGTATAGGCTCCCAATTCGTTGGAATACTGTGTGTTGAGCAGCTGCGAGAGGCCATAGAGCAGATTGCCCGAGGACTCTACCGCCACACGCACGCTGTAGGAGTTCTGGCCGTAGGCGGTCGATTGCGCCTGGGCAGGATGGCTGGAGTAGAGGAAACTGTAGCCCAGGCGCATGATGAACAGGTTCTCGTAGTTGTAGCGCAGGACGGCGTTGCGGCTGCCGTTGTCGGTGAGGTATTCCCTCTTAAAGGTCTCGCTGATCCAGGGCATGAAGACGTAGTTCAGGTCTATGAGGTCCACGCGGTGCTGCCGCTTCATGTTGAGCTGGCTCCAGCGGTAGCGCCAGGCGGCAGTCAGTACACGTCGGTGGAACTCCGGGCGGTCTTGCGAATCGTACATCAGCGAGGCGATGCTCTGAGCCTTTATGCTGCGGCGGTATTTCCTGAAGAGGACGGGGAAGATGAATTCGGAGAAGTTGAGGTCAGCCTCTACGCTGTACTCCACATAGTTCTGATCCGTGTAGCCCTCCAGCCCCTTGATGGCCTCGAAAGCTCCACGGAGGGTGAGGCCGAGGGTTGTGGAACGGCGGAAGAGGTTGCGGTTCTGATAGCTCAGGCTGACGGCGGCTCCGAAGTCACCCGCACTGTTCGTGCCCTCGATTTCCGTAGTCACGCGATGGGGCTTGGCCGTCAGCATCGAGACGTAGGCCCTCATCTGCGTGGAATCCTCCGGCATTTGTTCCAACGAAACGTTGGCGCCGAGCAGTGCCGAGAGCGAAGACAGGTTGGCATAGGTGGACTGGACATCGCTCTCGCGCACGTATTCATTCAGCCGGAGGTCGGTCTTCGCCATTACGAACTGCGGGCGCAGCGGCATCGATTTCCGCCAGTAGAACTCCCGGTCGCGGAAGAACATGCTGTCGAACTCCGCGGGGTTCTGCCGCAAACCGCGTTGGTCCACGTCGTAGAGGTAGGTGATGCGGCCGAGGCGGAAACGGGGATGAGGCTGGACACTGTCGTGCAACGTAGGACGATAGGCAGGGATGCGAAGCGTCAAGTCCACGGCATGAGTGTTCCTCGTCGTGTCGGCATTGAAGCGGACAAAGTACTTTGTGAAGCGATGGAAACCGGCGTCCTGCAACTGGTTGGTAATGCGCGTGCGTTCCTGGTCAAGGAGGTTGACGTCAAAGGGAAAGACGCTGTCCGTCAGCAGCGAAGCGTCCCAACGGCCAATGACCAGACTGTCGACGACGGGGTCGTCAATCTTGCGGTGCATGGAGTGGACATAGTAGCGCGGACCGGAATGGATGTAATAGTTCAGGCTCACGTGCTGTTTGCGCACACGCTCATTGAGTTCCACCGTAGCGTCCAGAAAGCCGAGGTTGCGCACGGCGGCCTGGATGTCGTCGCGGGTACGGGAAGCCTGAAGGCTGTCGTAGACCACGGGAGCCTCGCCGATGCGCTGGATAAAGCGGTTGATACGCTTGGTGCTGTCGGTGCCACTGAGGCAGTAGAAGCCCAGCGGGACCTTGAAGAGGGAGAACCAACGGGCGTTGGGATGCTGACGGATGTAGCCACTGAGCTGTTCCTTGGGAATCTCGGAGTTGGAGGCATGGATGTGGACGTTGTCGAGCAAGTAGTCGTCTTCGGAAAGGAAACGGGTAGGAGCGCAAGCGGCAAGCAACAACACCAGCATCGACGGCAACAGCCACCACCGGGAAGAAAGAGATGCAGAAGGAACAGGATGTTGCATACCAGAGGCTTCGGAGAAATCTAAGACAGACGACGGCGGAACTCGGCAAGGATGATGCCTGTGGCCATGGCTACATTCAGGCTATCGGTCGTATGGCGTCCGGCCGGATAGCTGGGAATCAGCAGCCGTTGGCGGCATTGGGCATCGACTTCTGCACTGACGCCCCGGCCTTCGTTGCCCATGACGATGACTCCGTTCGTCGAGAGTGGGGATTGCCAGAGGACTTCGCCTTGCAAGGAGGTACCGAAGATGGATACCGAAGAAGGCAGGGAAGCCAAGGCTTCGGACAGATTATCTATTAAATGTACGCGCGTGCGCGCAAGACCACCCATCGTAGCCTGTACGGCCTTGGGATTCCAGATGTCGGCCGTTCCGGGCGTGCACCAGATATGTTCGATGCCGAACCAGTCGGCCAGACGCACGATGGTTCCGAGGTTTCCTGGATCCTGGACGTCGTCCAGGGCGAGGGTAAGGGAAGAGGAGGCGATGGAAAGGAAATCAGCTTCGTCGGCGGGAATCTCGAAAAGCGCAAGGATTCCCTGTGGAGTCTGCTGCAAGCTGGCGCGCGATAGCTCCTCCGGCGTCAGGATGTTCTGGCGGGAAGGAGGTATCTGCCTGAAGAGAGAGGCGTGGCCAGCAAGGGCTTCTTCGGTGGCGAAGAGCTGGCGAAGGACAAAGTGATCCAGCAGTTCGCCTACAAGTTTCGGACCCTCGGCCACGAACAAACCCTCACGGCGACGGCCCTTGCGGCTGTCAAGAGCTCGGATTTGTCTCAGTGTGGACTTGGTCAGCATGGGCTGGAATCATTCTACCTGGGCAGCCCTCACCCGGCTCAGGGTCTCGGGGGTCATCTGCAAGAACGAGGCGACGTGCACCATGGGAGCACGAAGGACAATCTCGGGTTTGGTCTTCAGCAGGCGTACATAGCGCTCGGTGGCATTCTCGAAGCGCTGGCTGTCGGCGTGTTCCTGAGAGGAAATCAGGGCGTGTTCCAGAATCTTGCGGTAGAGTTGGGCCATCTCGCGGTCAACTTCAATGAGTTGGGTAATCTTGTTGTAGGGAATACCGAAGACCCAGGAGGTCTCCAGGGCTTCGACCATCAGACGCGAAGGCTCCTGTTTCAGGAAGCTCTCGATGCAGATGACGATGCGTCCTTCGTAGCTGAAGTGCTCCGTCACGTCGCGGCCTCCTTTATAGTAGAACTGGCGTACCATGCCGCGTTCCACGTAGTACATGTAGCTGCAAATCTCTCCTTCCTTCATCAATTTCTCACCCTTGTTCACCTTGAAGGGAACGAGAATTTCGGCCAATGTCTCGATGCCATGTGGCGAAAGCGTACAATAGCGGCGAGCAATCTCGCGGGCCATGTCTTTTTGTTTGTCTGTCATAGTAGTGAATCCTTTCTATCTTTGATGGGTGGTTTCAGGTTAGTCGAGCTTTAACACGGCAAGGAAAGCCTTCTGTGGCACTTGCACGTTGCCGATTTGCTTCATGCGTTTCTTTCCTCGCTTCTGTTTCTCCAGCAGTTTGCGCTTACGGCTGATGTCGCCTCCGTAGCACTTTGCGGTGACGTCCTTGCGTACCTGCTTCACGGTCTCGCGGGCGATAATCTTGGCTCCGATGGCGGCCTGTATCGCGATGTCGAATTGCTGGCGGGGCAGCAGCTCCTTCAGCTTCTCGCACATGCGCCGTCCGAAGTCCACGCTGTTGTCTACGTGGGTCAGCGTTGAGAGGGCGTCCACGGGTTCGCCGTTCAAGAGGATGTCTAATTTCACGAGCTTCGACGGGCGGAAGCCATCCTGATGGTAGTCGAAGGAGGCATAGCCCTTGGAGATGCTCTTGAGCTTGTCGTAGAAATCAATGACGATTTCGCCGAGCGGCATAGCGAACTGAATCTCCACGCGATTGCCGCTGATGAAGTCCTGCTTGATGAGTTCGCCGCGCTTGCCCAGGCACAGCGTCATGATGGGGCCGATGTAGTTGGCGGTGGTGATGACGGAAGCGTGGATATAGGGTTCCTCAATACGGTCGATGAGCGTCGGATCGGGCATTCCGGCCGGGTTATGCACTTCCTTCACCCCACCCTGCTTGTCGTACACCATATAGGAGACATTGGGCACGGTGGTGATGACGTCCATGTTGAACTCGCGGTCGAGGCGTTCCTGCACGATTTCCATGTGCAGCAGTCCGAGGAAGCCGCAGCGGAAGCCGAAGCCGAGGGCCACGGATGACTCCGGTTGGAAGGTCAGCGAGGCATCGTTCAGTTGCAGCTTCTCCAAGGAGGCGCGCAGGTTCTCGTAGTCCTCAGTCTCGATGGGATAGACACCAGCGAAGACCATGGGCTTCACTTCCTCGAAGCCTTCGATAGCCTTGACCTTGCCCACGCTTTCCACGTGGGTGATGGTGTCGCCCACCTTCACCTCAGTGGCCGTCTTGATGCCACTGACAATGTAGCCCACATCGCCGCAGTGGAGTTCCTTGCGGGGAATCATGTCCATCTTCAGGACGCCGATCTCGTCGGCCTTGTATTCCTTGCCTGTATTGATGAAGGCCACCTCATCGCCGCTCTTCATGCTACCGTTGACAATCTTAAAGTAGGCAATGATGCCACGGAAGGAGTTGAAGACGGAGTCGAAAATGAGGGCTTGCAGAGGAGCATTCTCATCACCTTCTGGATGAGGAATGCGGTCTACCACGGCATCCAGTATCTCGTCAACGCCCTCTCCCGTCTTGCCACTGGCACGGATGATTTCCTCGCGCTTGCATCCGAGCAAGTCCACGATCTCGTCTTCCACCTCCTCTGGCATGGCGTTGGGCATGTCGCACTTGTTCACGACGGGAATGATTTCCAGGTCGTGGTCGATGGCCATGTAGAGGTTGGAGATGGTCTGCGCCTGCACGCCCTGGGTAGCGTCCACGACCAGCAGTGCCCCTTCGCAGGCGGCAATGCTCCGGCTGACTTCATAGGAGAAGTCTACGTGGCCCGGCGTGTCGATAAGATTCAGTATATAGGTCTCGCCATCTCGCTTGTACTCCATCTGAATGGCATGGCTCTTGATGGTGATTCCACGTTCACGTTCGAGGTCCATATCATCAAGCATCTGCCCTTCGGTGACCTGAATGGTATTGGTGCGCTCCAGAAGGCGGTCGGCCAGTGTACTCTTTCCGTGGTCGATATGCGCGATGATACAAAAGTTACGAATATGTTTCATGGGCGCAAAGGTAGTGTTTTTCGTGGTTAATTACAAATAAATAGAAAGCTTTTTGGCTCAAAAAGCTCAAATATGTCATAAAAAAGACCTTCCCACATCCGTATGACTTTTGTGGGAAGGTAATAAGAAAGTAATGATGTAATCTCTGACTTACTTGAGGCTGAAGAGGGGTTCCTTCTCGTCGCCGGCAATATTCAGCTTGTCCTCACGGAGCAGCCATCCCAGAGCAAGGAAGAGTTCCTTGTCGTTCTTAGCCTTAGCAGCTTTCTTCAGTTCCTTGGCACCGAGTGTGCCATTCTCGTTCAGGGCGTTCCAGATTGCGCCTGCGATTGTACCTGTGTTCTCAAACATAATCTTTTTTACGTTAAACGTTAATTAAAACCTAAAGTTTATCACCTTTAAGGTGGTGTCGTTTTATTTTGACGGTGCAAAGGTACGGTTTTTCCCTAAAAAAAGCAAAAATATTAGCAAAAAGTTGTCAGGGACGATGCTTTTTTCGATGAAAATAATAATTTTGCGGCCTTGAAGACAATATTTAACCTGTTTTTGATCCTTTTTCTCTTCATTCTTTCCAAAGCCGAATCTTCTCATGGAGCAGACTTTTTCCCTCCCCGCAAGCTTTCCTAAGGCCGAACGCTACGACCTTTTTCTGGCCGATTACCTTCCCTTTATCGAAGGCGAGCACGACCTCGTCGCCGCCTTGGCCAACACCTCCGCCGCCCTGCGCGAAGCCTTTGGCTTCTTCTGGGTCGGCTTCTACGTGGTCAAGGACGAGGAGTGGCTGGGTCTCGGCCCCTTTCAAGGCTCCGTAGCCTGTACGCGCATCCGCCGTGGCCGTGGTGTCTGTGGCACGGCGTGGGCCGAAGGTCGCACCCTCGTGGTTCCCGACGTCGATGCCTTCCCCGGCCACATTGCATGCAGCTCACTCAGCCGTTCGGAAATCGTCGTCCCGCTGTTGGACTCCCAAGGCGTCGTCCGTGGCGTCCTTGACATCGACTCCGACCGCCTCGCCGCCTTCGACCACGACGACCAGCGCGGACTCGAGCGTGTGGTCCAGGCTCTATGCCAGCAAGTTTACTAACCAGCCATAAAAACCAATACTCTTATGAAAAAACTCTACCAATCCTTCCTCTTCATTTTCGTTCTGGGAATGCTGGCCCTGTCCGCCTTCCCGTCCAAGTCCCAAGCACAGTCCACCACCGGCGTGGCCTACGTAGGCTATGCCCAATACAGTGACCAGATTTGGGAGTACGACGGCCTCTCGCTGCAGTTCGACTCCAAGGTGGGTTGCGCCATCAAGCTCACGGCCGAGCAGTTGCGCCCCTACATCGGCGGTACCATCACTGGCATCCGCGTGGGCTGGGACACGACTGGCTCCAATGGCAGCTACGAGTGCTTCGTCCGCGAGGACTTCAACTCCGAGGATTTGACCGCCGGCCGTGGCACAGCCCGTTTCGGTTGGAACAATATCAAGGTCGATGCCTACGAGATTTCCGAAGATGTGGATCAGCTCGTCGTGGGCTTCACCACCACGGTGATGAAGAACATCTGCTGCATTCCGACGCTTTATCCCCACAACGTCAAGAACAGTTGCTACCTCTGGGTCGAGGGCGATTTCGATGACAACGGCGACCCGCTCTGGGTGGATTCCAACGAAAGTGGCATCCTGCCCATCCTGCTCATGGTGAAGGACAGCAAGGGCACCTTCAACTTCGTTCCCGTCATCCAGTCCATGACCGACAACGGCGTCGTCTCGACCGCCCAGCCTTCGGACTGCCTGCTGAAGATCCGCAACCTGGGGTCTCAGAGCATATCGAGTATGGAATTCACCTCCCGTCAAGGCGAGAACGTTTATTCCCGCCGCGTCTCGCTGACCAAGTCCATAGGTCCGTCGGCCATCAGCGGCTTCTTCCTGGCTCCCCTCCAGTGCTTCGAGACGGGTCCCGTGGAGTTCAGCATCACGAAGTGCAACAACAAGGAGATAGCCAATCCGACGGTCTACACCGTTGACCTCATCGGCGTGCCCGATGAAGTCAGCCAGCAATACAAGCGCCGTCCGCTCATCGAATACTACGAATCGGAGAACAGCTACATGTCGCCGCGCTACTACGACGAGGAAGGTATGCTCTCCTCCTCCCTACGCAAGGTCAACGGCCAAGTGACCTTCGTCTGCCAGCACATGGACGACCAATTCATGACGGGCGACGACGACGCCACCTCCCTCGCCCTGTGGCTCTGCGACAACGACTCCTCCTCCGTCAGCATTCCTGCCGTGACTGTGGACCGCGCTATGGCCACCGACAACATCCTCTACCAGCAGGGCAGCGCCCTCAATGCCATGTTCAGCGTCCTCTACGAGCCCTACGGTTCCGAGGCTTTCAAGGCAGCCCTCTCCCACCCGACCTTCGCCAGCGTGGAGGTCAGCGGCGTGCTGGCCCCAGACATGGAAGCCCTGACTGTCAATGTCGGCGGCGACATCGCCATGCAGTGTTTGCCCAAGGACGAGAAACCCTACGTGACCGTCTACCTCATGGAGCGCGACGTCTTCAGCGATAGCCAGCTCTTCTGGACCGACAAGGACAAGGATGAACATATGGGCGAGTACACCCATCCCTGCGTCATCCGGGAAATCCTGACAGCTCCCGAGGGCGATCCGCTGGAGACCGACGGCACCGTCTCGGCCCAGTACTCGACCTACCTCGCTCCCGACTGGAACCTCGACAACCTCTACCTCGTCGCCTTCCTGCACCGCGACGGCCAGCTCGGCGGACGCCGTATGCACGTCTTCAACAGCGCCGAGGGCGAGATTACGCTGGAAACCGGAATCGCCGCTCCGTCGGCCATACGCCAGCCCTCTGGCCTTGGTATCACCGACCTCTCCGGCCGCAGGCTCCGCACCATCGGCACTCAGCGTGGCATCTTCATCGTCAACGGAAAGAAAATTGTACGATGAAGAGCCTTGTCCGCTACGTGGCAGCCCTCGCCGTTGCGGCGGCTGCCACCTTCCCCCTCTGCGCCCAGACGCCTTACAGCTATGCCCCCTCCGAACTCATGCAAGAGGAAGGCTCGGCCCTTGGCGGCAACAAGAACCAATACGTCCAGGGCATGGTCCTCTTCGACCCTGCCTCAGACCCAGCCCTCGCCCGCATGAAGGGCCAGCAAATCCTCGGTGTGCGCTGCAACCTGCGTGCCGCCTACCGTCAGGCCCGGAACAAGCGTTCCGCCATCCTCGCCGCCACGGGATCCGTCGGCAACATCGTCCGCACAACCTACGTGGACTTCGAGGCCGGATGGAACGAAGTTCTCTTCGAGGAGCCGTTCGTCATCGGCGATGAAGCCATATACCTCGGCGTGCAGGTCTACGAGACCATAGGCACTGCGCTACCCTTGATGGCCTACGCGAAAGCCAACGTTCCCCACGCCTGCATCATCAACCAGGGAAAGAAATCGTGGACGGACTACTCTGACCACGGCACGCTACTCATCGCCGCCCTCGTCGACGATGAGGCTGCCCCCAGCTTCCAGCAGACAGCCTACGTCCAGAACACCACCCATCCGCAGGCCGTGGCGCCCGACGCAGATTTCCCCGGAGGGCTCTACATTCACAACTTTTCCTCCCAGCCGCTGCAATCGCTGGACATCGACATCCTGGGCCAGGGCGCCACACAGCCCCTGCGCCGCACGATACCTCTGGCCGAGCCTGTTCCTGCCCAGGGAAGCGTGGTGGTGCAGGCGACCCTGCACTCCGGCCCCGAGGAAGGGACTGCCGCCACCTGGACGGCCACGGCCGCACGCATCAACGGAGCCGACGCACAGCCCGGACGACCCGGCACGACGCCCCTCTTCGTGACCCTCGACGACTTCCAGCGCGTGCCCCTCGTGGAGGAATTTACCAGCCAACGGTGCATCAACTGTCCGCAGATGGCTTACTTCCTCCACAAAGCATTCGACGACTACGAGGGAGAAGTGGTCTATATCACCCACCACAGCGGTTTTGCCAAGGACGCATTCACCAATGCGGCCGACTTAGCCGTCGTTTACGTCTTCGGGGGCTATGAGAACGAATACAACCCGGCCATCATGTATAACCGCGCCGTATTCGAGGGTGAATCGACCATCGTTCAGGGAATCCGTGACATGTCGCCACAGCCGTATCTCGATGCACTGGCCGTGGCGTCTGCCATGCCCGCGATGGCTGAAGTTCGGATTGAGGTCGGACAGGAGGAAGTGCGCGTCTACGGCCGTGTGGCACGCGACCTGCGCGAGACACCTCTCTACCTCTCCTGCTACCTCGTCGAAGATGGTATCTCCACCGACAACTACCCGCAGTTAGGCATGGACGACGCCGATGCTCCCGCCGACCTCAAAGAGGTCTTCCGCCACAACGGCGTCATCCTCCACCACTTCAATACACAGCCCGCCGGAGACCTGCTGACAGTCTCAGCCACAGGCGCCTACGACGTTTCCTTCCCTGCTGTCAAGCGCGAGGGATTTGGTGGCACGGAACGTCGTATCGTGGCCTTCGTCCATCGCATGAACACCGCCGAACTGCGCGACAACGAAGTCCTGAATGCCGCCCAGGTCTACCTGACACAGACGGCCGTAGAGACCCCGCGCACCATCGTCCGTCCCACGACCCTCTTTGACCTCGGCGGACGACCCGTTGCCCCCCGGAACCTCCGTCCCGGCATCTATCTCCAGGGCGGGCGTAAGGTCGTGCGGTAGGCGTTTCGTCCTCACGTCTTATGTTCACTTCCACCCACCTTCCTTGAGATTTATCAACAAAAATCTTCTTTCCGTTCTGAACCTTTCGGAATATTTGGCGAATAAAAGGAAAAGGCGTACTTTTGCCACGGAATTACTTATGAAACGAAATACTGTCTTTTACATACTGGGAAAGCTCTCGCGCATAAGCAACCGCTCCTCCGTAGCCGGAGTGGTGGCGTCTTCGTCATGGCCTCGCGTCGTTCCTCGCGCAGTAAGCAGCAACCCCAGATAGCATCTTCGTAGCTGACAACCCGTTACCGCATCAGGACCCCGACGCAGAGCCTCGCACCAAGCGACCGACGCGCCGGGGTCTTCTTTTTCACACCCGATAGAAACAATAAACGAAAAATCTCAGATGTTATGGAAAGAAATGAACACTATGACTACTACCTCGTCCACGTCGTCAAAATCTACACCAGTTTCCAACTGCCGCCCGAAATGCTCCGCTACATTCAAAATCTCGTTCAGAGAAACTCCGAAGCCTGCCTGTCCAATGAAATGTTTCAGAATATCATGGAAATCCGCACCGCCAGTATGCCCGTACAGCCCCAGGTGCCTAAAGAAAAATTGACGAATCAGAAAATCGAAAAGGCCATCCTCGCCGCCATGCTGATGGCCGTCGAACCTAAGGCGGTTCGTTGGATGGGCATCTGGATAGCCTGGAACCGCCATACCGACCTCTTACCGCCGATGGCCAATTTCAAGGAGTTCAAGAAACGGATGCTGAAGCTCCGAGAGGAGCACACCTTCCTGCCTGAATGGGTCTCGCGATACGAATGCTACAAGTCCGACCCCTACATGATTGACCTTCGCTTTCCCATCAGTAACTGGAACGTCAACGACTGGAAAGATCGCTCGCAAGACCATTGGCAAGAACGCTATGAGTACAGCCACTTAAAGGCCATAGGCGCCATCGCCCTCCGATTCCTGCAAAATCTCGGCATTTCCGAGTGACAAGCGCCGACAATAGCCGACACCCGCCGACACGCCCGCTGACACGCGCCGACAAACTCCGACCGAAGCCGACAAACCCTCTTTCTTTCATTGCAACGGCCTTCCCGCTCTCGCAGGAAAGCCGTAATTTTGCGCCGTCTGTAGCCCGACAACCTACAGACGGTGCACCGTTTTTGTCGAGATACCAAATCATCAACCCATCAAAAAACACAACAACGATGAAGAAAGACCTCTCCCTGCTCATTCTCGCCGCACAGCAGCAAGTTTGCAGCAACATCCACCACCACCAACTCATGGCCGCCGCCTGCCAGCAGGCTCAGGAGGCACTGGCTCAGAGTTTCCGCCTCTACCTCGGACACAGCCGCCGCTGGCACGTCAACAGTGCCGAATGGTTTCTGAAAAGCCTTGACCTCTGGATAACCTCGAACATCGAGTTCAGCCAACCCACCCTCGTCGTCCACATCCGTCTGGCCACCGAAGACACCCCCCTGGCTAGACTCTGCCTGGAGATAGAGCAGCCCCTGGCCCACCTTCCCAACGACCGCCCCATCCCCTTCGTCGTAGACCTGCCCTGCACCCTGCCTGCCACACGCCCCGTGAAGCTCTATCCTCACTACCGCGCAGGATCATGGAAGACCTATCCCGAAGTGACCCTCAGATGAAACAAAATCAACCTCAAATCAAACCAGAAAAAATCGGACAAAACTATGAAAGAGAACGAAAACGAAAGAGAACCCTCCCTCTTCCCTATACCCATCTCCCTTAAAGAGAAAGATAAAGAAAGAGAAAGAACCTCTACCTGCGTGCGTGCGCGCGAAAAGACCGCCGACCACCCTTTCGGCCCAGTCTCCAATCCTCCTCTCAGCCCTGTTTTCTACCCCCCTCTCAACAATGTCGCTCACCCTCCGGTCGGGTGTGGCGCATATTTGCGCCAATCTCCCTCCACCCCCGCCCCCGAGGACACCACCATCGACCTCCCCCGCTTCAAAGACTTCTTCAACACCACCCTCAAGCGAGCCTCCTCGAACATCCCCAAAATCCAGTACATTACCGGCAAGCGCCTTGAGTCCCTCCAGACACGCTGCCGCGAGTACGGCAAGGAGACCCTCATTGAGGTCATCGTTAAAGCCGTCCGCAGCCCCTTCCTCAATGGCGACAACGCCAAAGGATGGTGCGCCAGCATCGACTGGCTACTGGCTCCCAACAACTTCATCAAAGTCCTTGAGGGAAACTACGACCGACGCCACGGCAAACCCACGCGAAGCATGATGGACGAAGCCCGACGCGCCGCCAACAAAGCCATCGAGGAACAGATTCACCGCGAACTCCATGAGAGCATACGCCGCCGCGAACAAAACTGCGTCACCTACGAGGAATACCAACAGATGCTGCGCGAAGGCCGCGTACCACAACCGCCCCAGCCCTGAACCCCCTATGTTCAGAACCCTTAAGGGTTAACGCCTGAACCCTTAAGGGTTATCGCCACAACCCTTAAGGGTTTCCATCCTAACCCTTGTCGATGTCGTAGAGATAGAACATCCGTTCCATCATCTGCCACTTCTGGTCGGAAGTCGCCCCCTCGGCACATTGTTGGAACAGCGCTGTGAAAGCTTCCCACTCTGCCTGCCTCGGCAAGGTCGCCAGACGGGCCATGGCCGTATCCCAGTCGAAGTCCTCGGGCGTCTCTACAATCATGAACAGACGGTTGCCGTGGATGTAGATTTCCATTTCGAGGATGCCCACCTGACGGATGCCCGCAAGGATTTCCGGCCAGCAGCCTCCGGGGCTGTGGCATTCGCGATAGCGGCGGATGAGTTCGGGGTCGTCCTTCAAATCCAGCGTCTGACAATAACGTTTCACGCGGCCTTGGTACGCTCTGACTAAATAGCCTTCTGTCATAATGATAAGTTGTTTTTCAGGTTGTTTCCTCCTCGACGAATCGGAGGCCATCGACCTTCTCCAGGCGCTGGCGCAGGCGAGACATGAGCGAGGCACGGATGCTGAGGGTCATCTGGCAGTCGTTGTCGAAGGTCTGGGCGAGGATAGCAGGTTCTTCTTCCTTGACCACACGCATGACCTGGTTCATCAGCGTGTACTCAAAGGTGACGGTCACCTGTTCGTCCACCGTTCTTTCGACGACCGTAGCGGCGGCGATGGACTCGGCGGCTGCGGCCTTGTAGGCCTGGATGAGTCCGCTGGTACCCAGCTTGACGCCGCCGAAGTAGCGGACGACGATGATGAGGATGTCCGTCAGCTCGTTCGAGTTGATTTGTCCGAGGATAGGCTTGCCCGCAGTGCCGCTCGGCTCACCGTTATCGTTGGCCCGGAACGTGAGGCGTTCGTGGCCGAGCATATAGGCGTAGCAGACGTGGCGGGCGTCGTAGTACTTCTTCTGGTGAGCCTCCACCAGTTCTTTCACTTCCTCAACTGTCGAAACAGGAAAAGCGAAGGCAAGGAACTTGCTTCGCTTCTCCGTGTATTGTCCCTCCGAGGAGGAGGCGATGGTTAAATAGGAATCGGAAACGGACTCTCCCCCCGCTGGAGACTCTCCCCCCGCCCTCCCTTTTAGGGAGGGAGCAGTTACTTTTGAAGGATTGCCATCATTCATTTAAGAAAACCTGTCTTGAGGGGAATTATTGAAGGATTGCTATCAACGATTTCTTAATAAATAAAGACCTGTCTTGATGGTAATTGCTCCCTCCCTAACAGGGAGGGCGGGGGGAGAGTCTGTTGAGAGTCTGCTGTTAGCTTAACTTATGCACCACGAGTCCGCTGCGGAGCTTCGGCTCGAACCAGGTGGCCTTCGGCGGCATGATCTTTCCGCTGTCGGCGATGTCCATGATCTGCTGCATCGTGACGGGATAGAGGGCCAAGGCGGCACGCATCTCGCCGCTGTCCACGCGACGCTTCAGCTCGGCCAAGCCGCGCAGGCCACCGACGAAGTCGATGCGTTTGCTGCTGCGCAGGTCGCCCAGTTGCAGAATGTCCTCGAGGATGAGGCGGCTGGAGATGTCCACGTCGAGCACGCCGATGGGGTCACTCTCGTTGTAGGTGCCGGGCTTGGCGTTGAGGGCGAACCAGTGGCCGTCGAGGTAGAGGGCGAACTCATGCAAATGCTTCGGAGCAAAGGATTGGGCATTGTCCAAAGAGCATTGTCCATTGTCTATTTGTTCTACGGTGAAGTTCTGGTGCAGGGCTTCTAGGAACTGCTCGGAGGTGAGACCGTTGAGGTCCTTGAGCACGCGGTTGTAGTCGAGGATGGTAAGCTGCGAAGCCTGGAAGGCCACGGCCATGAAGTAGTTGTACTCCTCGTCGCCGCGATGGTTGGGATTCTGCTTGGCCTTCTCGGCTCCGACGAGGGCAGCAGCAGCACTACGGTGGTGGCCGTCGGCGATGTAGAGCGAGGGCATCTTGCGGAACTCCTCGGTGATGGTGGCGATGTCAGCAGCGTCGTTGACTACCCAGAACTTGTGGCCGAAGCCGTCGATGGGAGCGATGAAGTCGTACTCAGGCTCGGTGGCGGCATAGCGCATGATGAGAGCGTCGAGGACGGCGTTGTCGGGATAGGCAAAGAAGACAGGCTCCATGTTGGCGTTGTTCACGCGAACGTGCTTCATGCGGTCTTCTTCCTTGTCGCGGCGGGTCAGCTCATGCTTCTTAATGACGCCGTTCATGTAGTCCTCTACGTAAGCGCCGATGACGAGTCCGTACTGCGTGCGCGGGAAACCCTCGGCTGTGCCTCCATTGGGAGACTGGAACATCGTCTGGGCGTAGATGTAGTAGTGCTCGTCCTTGTCCTGAACGAGCCAGCCCTTGTCCTGGAACTTCTGGAATTGGCGTGCGGCTTCCTCGTAAACGCGCGGGTCGTACTCGCTGGTTCCCTCGGGGAAGTTGATTTCGGGCTTGATGATATGGTAGAGGCTCTTCTCGTTGTCGCCAGCCTCGGCACGGGCCTCCTCGCTCTCGAGGACGTCGTAGGGGCGGCTCTCCACTTGCTCTACAAGGTCTTTTGGCGGGCGCAGGCCGCGGAAAGGTTTAATTGTTGCCATAATATTGGACCCCCTCTCCGCTCCCCCTCAAGGGGGAGAATGGAATGTATAGCCGGTAGAGGTTATAGGGTCATTTGTTATGATTAGGAACTATTTTTGAATAGAAACCACTCCCTCCCTCACAGGGAGGGCGGGGGTGGGTCTTTAGTTGACTTTGAACTTCGTGATACCTTCTTCGAGGAATCCTACAATCTGGTGGGCGGCGGCGATGCCGGCGTTGACGTTGGCCTCGGCGGTCTGTGCGCCCATCTTCTTGGGGGTGGTGAAGTAGCGGCCTTCGAACTTGGCGAAGTCGGTGTCAGCATCGGGCTTGATGTCGGTGACGTACTTCAGGTCCTCGCGCTCGGCCATGAGCTGTAGGAGTTCGGGCTCGTTGATGACCTCCTTACGGGCGGTGTTTACGAGGATGCCACCCTTCGGGAGCTTAGAGACGAGAGCTTTGTTGATGCTCTGCTTGGTTTCGGCCGTAGCGGGAATGTGGAGGCTGACGATGTCGGCCTGCTCGAAGAGTTCGTCCTGCGAAGCGACGGCCTTCACGCCGGTAGCCTCGATGACGTCAGCGGGGCAGTAGGCATCGTAGGCCAGCACGTCCATGTCGAAGCCCTTGGCGATGCGGGCGACGTTGCGTCCCACGTTACCGAAGGCAAGGATGCCGAGCTTCTTGCCCTTCAGCTCGGTGCCGCTGGTGCCGTTGAAGAAGTTACGCTTGGCATAGACGAGGAGTCCGAAGACCAGTTCGGCTACGCTGTTGGCGTTCTGTCCGGGGGTGTTCATGGCTACGACCTTGTGAGCCGTGGCGGCTTCGAGGTCAATGTTGTCGTAGCCAGCACCGGCACGGACGACAATCTTCAGTTGCTTGGCAGCGTCGAGGACTTCGGCATCCACTTTATCAGAACGGATGATGAGGGCGTCGGCGTCGGCCACAGCTTCCAGGAGCTGTGCCTTCTCTGTATATTTCTCCAAAAGAGTGGTCTCATAGCCTGCGGCGTCGAAGACCTCCTTAATCCCCTTCACGGCCACGCCGGAGAAGGGCTTTTCGGTTGCGATAAGTACTTTTTTCATAAAAAAGAAGAAGCCTCACCCCCGACCCCTCTCCAGAAGGAGAGGGGCGTAGTTACTATTAGAGGATGAACGGCTTCATTTTGATTGAATTAACTTAAAGTATATACTCCCCTCTCCCCTTGGAGAGGGGTCGGAGGTGAGGCTTTTTTTAATGCTGTGCCTCGAACTCCTTCATGCAGGCCACGAGTGCGTTCACGCCCTCGAGGTCCATGGCGTTGTAGCAGCTTGCACGGAAACCACCGACGTCGCGGTGTCCCTTCACACCGACCATGCCCTTGCTGGTAGCGAAGGCCATGAACTCGTCTTGCAGCTCCTGGTATTCGGGCTTCAGCACGAAGGTGATGTTCATGCGCGAACGGCTGTCTTCCTCGGCAGTGCCTACGAAGAGCTTGTTGCGGTCAATCTCGCCATAGACGATGTCGGCACGCTCGATGGCACGGCGTTCCATCTCCTTGACGCCACCCTGCTGCTTAATCCACTTCAGGTTCTGCAGAGCGCAGTAGATGGGCACGGTAGGCGGAGTGTTGAACATCGAACCCTTGCTGATGTGGGTCTGGTAGTTCAGCATCGTGGGGATGGCGCGGCTGACCTTGCCGACCAGGTCTTCCTTGATGATGCAGAAGGTGACACCGGCCATGGAGAGGTTTTTCTGGGCGCCGCCGTAGATCATGCCGTACTTGCTCACGTCGATGGGACGGGAGAAGATGTCGGAACTCATATCGGCAATCATGGGCACGGGGCTGTCGTAGTCCTTCAGGATCTCCGTACCGTAGATGGTGTTGTTGCTGGTGATGTGGAAGTAGTCGGCATCCGTGGGAATGGTGAATTCCTTGGGGATGTAGGTGAAGTTCTTGTCCTTGCTGGAAGCAACTTCTACGACTTCGCCGAAGAGCTTGGCCTCCTTCTCGGCCTTGGTGGCCCAGACGCCCGTGTTCAGGTAGGCTGCCTTCTTTTCGAGGAAGTTGTAGGGCACCATGCAGAACTGCAGGCTGGCACCGCCTCCGAGGAAGATGACGCTGTAGCCCTCGGGAATGTCAAGGAGTTCCTTGAACAGAGCCACGGCCTCGTCGACGACGGGCTGGAAGTTCTTGGCGCGATGGCTCATTTCCATCAGTGAGAGGCCGCTGCCCTCAAAGTCGAGGCACGCAGCAGCGGTGGCCTCCATCACTTCGCGGGGAAGCTTGGAAGGTCCGGCATTGAAATTGTACTTTTTCATAATCTTAGAGTTTATGAGTTGTTGAATTATGTTGTCTGAGTTCGTTTGTTGATGCCGCGAAAGTACATCTTTTTCTGCACACAGCCAAATAAAATGTGCGTTTTCTTTGCTTTCCTTGGCTTTAGGCGCAGATATTGACTTCATCGGGCTTTTTCGATGAGGGTCTTTAGGCCTTTTATCTTCTGTCCGCGCACGCGTCGCAGTACCTCGTCGGCCTTTGTTCGGGCTACGGCTGCATAGGCCCAGTGGTCACCTACATCAATGCGTCCGAGTTCATCACGCCCCAGGCCTCCGACCTTGGAGAGGAAGCCCACGATGTCCACCTTGTTAACCTTGTCCTTTTTGCCCTTGCCGATGTAGAGGGTGGTCCAGCGGGGTTTAGGGGGTAGACCCCCTCCCTGCTCCCCCTCAAGGGGGAGAGTGGAATGTATTTGAGAGGTGGGATTCTCCTCCGGCCCCACAATCACCCATGCATCTCCTTCCCTGTCCCATCGCGCCGTTCGTCCATTGCGGTGGGTGAAGGCATCGTCGTTCAGGGGCAGATGGTAGTGGATGATATGGCGCACGTCATCGATGTCCAGACCACGCGCGGCGAGGTCTGTGGAGACGAGGGTCAGGGCGGCTCCTCCGGCAAAGCGGTAGAGAGCCCGTTCGCGGTCGCGCTGTTCCATGCCTCCGTGGAAGGCGCTGACGCTAAACCCTTCCTGCCGCAAGTAGTCGGCCACGCGCTCTACGCTCTCGCGGTAGTTGACGAAGACCATCGAGGACTCCGCTCCGAGGTGGCAGAGCAGGGCGCGCAGGGTATGCAGTTTGTCCTTCTCTGGCGAGCGCACGAGGTGGACGGTCAGTTTGCCTTCGGCGGCAACGGTGGCCGCGTCGGGGTCGGTGAAGTCGAGCTTGCGGAAGTCGGCACCGACGAACGAGGGAATCTGGTCGCTGTCGGTGGCCGAGAGGAGGAATCGGCGGTCGAGGTTGGGCAGCAGGCCGATGACCTCTGCCATCTCGTCGCGGAAGCCCAGCTCCAGACTCTTGTCGAACTCGTCGATGACGAGGGTGCGGACGGCCGTTCCGTCGAAGTTCTGCTTGCGCAGATGGTCGGCGGCGCGACCGGGAGTAGCTACGACGATATGGGGCTGTACCTCGCGCAGTACGCGGTGCTCGTCCATGGCCGGACGGCCTCCGTAGCAGGCCACGGCACGCAGGCCGCACTTCATGGCACGGACAACATCCACGGTCTGCGAAGCGAGTTCGCGGGAAGGAACGAGGACAAGGGCCTGGGGCCAGACGGTGGCGGTGCGTTCTGACGGAGTTTCCTCGGCAAGGGCTGTGCGCTGTAGCTCCTCGGCCAAAGGGAGGAGATAGGCCAGGGTCTTTCCACTGCCCGTCGGGGAGAGGAGGACGAGGCGGCGATGGCGGCGGTAGGCGGCCATCGTCTCTTCCTGCATGGCGTTCAGGGCTTCGAGACCGAGGTTCTGGAGTATTTCGGGAGTAGTCATAGGAGGGGGCGCAAGAACCCTTAAGGGTTCAGGGCGGAAGGGCTAAGGGTTCAGAAAGCTATCACAGTGAAGGAGTAGGCGGGCAGGCTGAGGGTCGTCTGCGCGCTGAGGGCGAGTGTCGCGGGCTGGGTCGGGCGGGCCTGTTCGTCGGTCCAGGCTCCGGCCAGCACGGTCGTCGTGGCCATCGTCCCTGCGGGGACGTCGATGCCGGCGAAGTCCAGCGTCGTCTCCACGGAATAGGGCAGCAGGTTGACGAGCTTCACGTAGGTCTTGCCCGTCGTGGTATCGTGGACGGTGCTGGCGGCCAGTCGGCGGTTGGCGCGGTCGGGGCCGTCCATGCGGATGGCCGTCGGCAGGTATTCGTTGCCCTGCGACTGTCCGCAGAGGCACTGGACGTAGTAGTCCACGGTGGGATATACGCGCTCGTTGTCGAAATAGATGAGGTCGGGATTCCACTGCGTATGTCCGTGCTTGGCCAGCAGGGGTGCATAGCTGCTCATGGCTACGACATCGCCGTTGCGCTCCAGGTTGCAGATGTGCATAGCGCAGGTCAGGGCCGTTTGTATCGTGGACTTGCGGCCGGGGCCGTGGCTGGCGTACTCGCCCAGATAGACCTTCGAGGCCGAGCGGTCATACTGGTCGTAGAAGTGCTGGTTGTTGATGTACCATCCGGGTGCGACGTAGTAGTGCTCGTCGACCATGTCGATATGGTTGTCCTTGGCCAGACGCCATCCCTGTTCGTAGTCCGAACCTTCGAAGAAGGGGCCGGTGGTGCCGCAGACGGTAATCTCGGGGTAACGCTCCTTGACGGCCTTAATCAGCGGCAAATAGCGCTCGGTGAAGACGTCGCTGATGAGGTCCTCGTTGCCGATGCCGAGGTATTTCAGGTTGAAGGGTTTCGGGTGCCCAGCGTCGGCGCGCATCTTGGCCCACTTCGAGGTCTTGGGGTCGCCGTTGGCCCACTCGATGAGGTCAAGCAGGTCTTGCTTGTACTGTTCAAATTCGGGTCCGAAGGGGATACCCCCCTGCTGTCCGCCGCCGCCCGTGGAGCTGTTCTGGCAAGGCACGGCAGCCGGCACGACCGGCAGTGGTTCGCAGCCCAGGTCTTCGCAGAACTGGAAAAACTCGTAGTAGCCCAGGCCGCGAGACTGATGGTAGCCCCAGATGTTGCGCTGCGGTTTGCGCTCCTGCATCGGGCCGATGGTCTCCTTCCAGTGGTACATGTTGCCCAGACCGTCGCCGTGGGCCACGCATCCGCCCGGGAAGCGCATGAACTTCGGGTTCAGGTCGGCGAGGATTTGTGCCAGGTCTGGCCGCATACCGTTCTTGCGACCCTTGAAGGTCTCCTGCGGGAACAGCGACACCAGGTCCACGCCCACGCGCGTTCCCTTCAAGGGGATGATGGCCAGGCGTGCCTTCGTGTCCGATGCCTTGGCCGTCAGCACGGTGGAGAACCGTTTCCAGTCGCTGCCGCTGGTCTTCAGCGTGCTCTCGGCCAGCACCTTGCCGTCGGCGCCCACGAGTTGGATGCGGATGTCCTTCTTCTGGCCTCCGGCGAAGACAAACATCGAGAAGTCGTACTTCTTGCCCTGACGGACGACGATGCCGTCCCAGCCCTCGTTCCACAGCGTGTCTCCGAGCAGGACGGCATAGTGCGGGTTGTTGGCGTGCAGGGGATGGTCGGTTTTGATTTCGATGGGTCGGGCAGCGTGCCAACCGGTGGTGGCATTCCACCCGCCGTGGTCTCGCTCGTTGTATTCAAAGTCGCGGTTTTGCAGCAGTTCGGCGTAGAGTCCGCCGTCGGCGCTGTAGTTGATGTCTTCGAAGAAGATGCCTATGAGTTTGTCGCTGATGGCCTTGCGCTGGGTTCCGTCGATGAGGACGGTGGCCTTCAAGGGACGGTCTTTCAAGTCGGCAAAGCGGGTGACATCGTCGGCCAGGCTCTCGCCGTTTCGCTGTCCGCGCTGGGCGGCAGCATCCTTGGCCGCCTGCATGGCCTCGACCTGGGTGTAGGCGACGCGGTTCACGCAGCCGCAGAACTCCCGTCCATTGACCGTGACCGTCTGGTACAACCGTTGCTCAGCCTCGTCGAACTGCTTCTTCACGGCCTCGAAACTCTCCACGTAGGGATAGTCCTGCGGCTTCCAGTGGATGAGGTCGGGCGAGGTCGCGATGGCGTACTGCGGTGCGCGGTCGTTAACCATGAAGGTGAGCTGCCACGTGCCGTCGGCCGTGCGTACCAGCATGGGGCGGTGCATCTTCTTCTCGCGGCCCCAGGTGCCGTAGTCGCTGCTGACGAAAGCAGCGCCGTCAGCAACAGAAGTCCAGGTCTTGCCGTCGGCCGAGTAGGCAAAGGCCAGGCCGTGGGCGGGGCTGGCATTATAAGAGAAGAGGTAGACGGAATCGGGTTGGTTGGCCCGCACTGGGCTCACGGCGGCCACGGCCGCAAGCAAAAGGGTCGCAAGGAAAGGTTTGTGTTTCATAGGGAGAGAAGTTTGTGCGTTCGTTCCGGATTATCAGTTCGCGGCCTTTTTCGGGGCTTGTTGGACGACGGGAATGCTGTCGGCCACGCCGTTGGAGACGAGGACGAGGGTGTCCCTGCGCTCGGCCGTTGTCGTGTTGGCGGTCATGGTAAGGTAGACGATGTGCTTGTCGGCTCGTCCCTCGGCCGTGGAGAGTGTCAACCAAGGCTCGGCGGCCGTGGTTTTCAGCGTCCACGTGCTATAGGTGCGGAAGCAGACGCTGTCACGCTCTGCCTCGGCAGCGAGGGTCAGGGTATAGAGGCTGTCGGTCATCAGATCCGAAGAGACGAGACGCTGTGGACGGGTGATGCCGAGGTAGGGAACCTGAGCGTAGGTGGCTCCGTTCCGGGACTCGCCGCCGTCGATGCTCAGGATGGCATAGCGCGTCTGCCCCGTCGTGTTGGGGGTGAAGGTCAGGAACATCTTACAGGAGAGCCACGAACCTTGGTAGGGGTTTTCTACGTGCTTGTACTCCGGGTCGAAGGTGCACCAGTCCGCACTGGACGTTAGCCACCAGGAATCAGTAGAGGCGAAGACAAGGCTGTCCGAGGTCTGATCGGCCATGACCACGGCCGCGTGGGAAGACGGGTATAACATTTCGATGTAGTGCATCTCGTTGCCATCGCCATCGCCGCAGGAAGCCAGTGCGAGGGCGGCAGCGGCGAAGAGGAAAGAAGTCTTTTTCATGTCCGTAAGTATATTTGCTTAATGTTAACGTATTCCAGGGAAGTCTTGCGCCCGCTTACCAGCGTATCTGGTTGCTGTAGCTGCTCTGCTTGCGCCATTTCAGGGCATCAGCCAGCGTCGAGGCGTTGCACGAGAAGACGAAGTTGAAGGAGGTGTAGGGGCTGAGTACCATGCTGCACGACATGCTGAAGCAGTGGAGGTCGCGGCTGAGGGAGGCCGTGGTCATCGAGAGCTTCTTGTAGTTGAAGTCATAGCCTGAGGACCAACTGATGTCCCAGCCTTCGGCAATTTGCAGATGGCCGGAGAAGTTCAGCGTGTGGGTCAGCTTGTAGGGATAGCGCATCCTACGCTTGTTGAACGTGCCGGCCGTGTTCTCGCGCATGGAGACGCCGTAAGAGATGGAGAAAGACCAAGGCAGCGAGAACTTCAGGTATCCGTCCTCGTCCAGCCCGTTTTCGCTGGTCTTATGCTTGCCCCGCTGGCCTGCCATCAGGTCGGGGTCGAGGTTCGTATCGGTGTTGATATCCTCGTCATCTTCGTCCTCATCTTCGTCTTCTTCGTCGTCCTTGCTCTTCTTGTCGTTGCCGCCTCCGAACCACTTCTTGAAGGTCTGGTTGTTGAAGGTCTGGGAGAAGTTCTGGCTCATACCCTGGAAACGGCCGAAACGACCATAGCTGTACTCCGTGCGGTTGCCGACGTAGACGCGGCCGTTCTCGTCGATTTCATAGGCGTAGGTAGCCCATTGGGCGTTGAGCGAGTAGGTCTTGCCCTTGCCCAACTTGATACGTAGGCGCGTGTTGAGATCACTCCAGGGGCGTACCTTCGCGGCCATATTGTAGGACATGGACGCTCCCAGCTCGTCGATGATGCTGATCTTCTTCAAGGAGTCGTTCTTCGTACGGATTTTCATCTCGATGTTGTTGCCGATGTCCATGGAGATGCTTCCCGTCTTGCCCTGTCCCGGTACGCCGTAGAGCATTCCCTGGTAGGGCGAATAGTTGACGGTGCTGACGTTGCCGTTCTTATCGGTCTTGACATAGGTATCCCAGTAGCCGTACCTGGCCGCTCCGAAGTCTGGAGCGTAGGAGAAACTGACGGTGGGCGTGAACACGTGGCGGATGGCCTGTATCTTCTTGCCGAAGAGGGGGGTAAACATACCATATATCTTCGTACTGGCCGAGACGCTCATGTTCCAGTCATAGACGTTGTTGAAACCGTAGGTCGTATCGCGCACCTCGGCCTGATTCTCCGTATCCCACGAGCGGCGCACCTTGTAGGTGTACATGCGGTCCTGAAGGTTCAGCGACGGGGTGACGTTGATGTAGTTGAACAAGGCGAAGGAAGCGCTGATCGGAACCGAGTGCTTCATACCGTTGCGCCAGTCCTTGATGAGGTTGGAATGCAGGAGCTTGTCCTCCTTCGTGGATATGCTGTTGGAGAAGGTACCCGTATAGCTCATGGCAATCTTCTCGTACCAGCGTTCGGCGCCGACCATCTTCTTTCGCTTGAAAGGGTTAAAGCGTGCCAGCGAGATGTTCAGCGAGGGCAACGTCATGGAGATAGAGCTGTCGCGCACGTTCTGCGAGATGTTCATCGTCGTGGACAAGGTCAGGCCGATGTCCGGGAACATGCGGCTGTAGGAGACGGACGACGTGCGCGTGCTCTGGGTGTAAGCCTGCGGGTTGTACATCGAGGTGAGGTTGTTGCGCTCGTAGCTGGAGGTTGCGTAGTTCACACTGGCGGAGAAGGTCTGCTTGGGATTGGCCTTGGAGTCCTGGCGGTGGCTCCATTGGATCTTGAAGCTCTTGGCCACGCTATAGTCGGGCATATTCTTCTCGCCCTCGACGGTATACTGGTAGGCGGCGTTGAGCGAGCCGCTGTGGCGATAGCGCTTGCGGTAGGTGCTCTGCAGGTTCAGGCCCCACGAGCCTTTGGTGTAGATTTCGCCGAGCACCTTGGCATCGATCTTGTCGTTGATGGCAAAGTACCATCCGCCCTCACGCAAGTAGAAGCCGCGCGTCGTCTCGTCGCCGAAGGTGGGCATGATGAGGCCGCTGCTGTAGCTGCTGGTGAAGGGAAAGAAGCCATAGGGGATGGCCAGCGGCAGGGGGACGTCCTCCACGACGAGGTAAGCCGGACCGAAGACGACGTCCTTGCCCGGACGCACCTTGGCGCGGGACAGGGAGAGGTAGAAGTGGGGGTGGCGGGCATCGCAGGTGGTGTACTTAGCCTTGGCCACGTACATCGTACCGCTGCTGTCACGCTTGCTCTCGTCGCTGGTCATAAAGCCTTCACCCTGCTGGGTGAAGACATTGTGGATAAAAGCCTTGCGGGTTTTGAAGTTATAGGCTATCTGGTCCGGCTCGTACTCGTCGTCGCCTTGCTTGAAGAGGGGGGGCACGGTGACGTTGCCGAGCGAATCCTTGGTGCCGAGAGCATGGACGATACTGCTGTCGATGCTCATGGTGATGAAGTCGGCCTCCAGCTCCAGATTCTGGTACTTCACGTCGGCCGTGCCGTAGAAGCTGACGTGGTTAGTGCGGTAGTCGAAGACTAAGGAGTCCTGGGCCTTGAAGTCAACGGGAGCGTCGAGTGCGCTCTTGCTCTGCTTGGTGGAGTCTATGTCGAGGGTGTCAGGACCCGTATGGCCTGCGCGACCGAGGAACACGGTGTCCTCGCCCACGATGATATAGCGTGCCGTGTCCAGAGGCAGGGAGTCGGCCTTCAGGGAGTCCAGCGACAAAGAATCGCGCAGCCAGCGGTGCCCGCGGACGGGGACAGGACTACCCGCCTGAGCCAGCAGGAAGCCAAGCGAGATGACAAGAAGGAATATGACGAAACCTTTTCTGTTCACGATTCAGAGACCGGGACATGAGAGGGGATGCCCGAAAACGTGTGCAAAAGTACACTAAATCGTGCGAGGGTGCAAGTATTTTCAGTTTTATTTAGGCTTCCTGCGGCGTTTTATGCGAAAATTAGCTAAAACGCCGTATCCACCCGCGCATTCGCTCCAGTCCCTCCGGGCCAAACCTCTCCAGGCTGAGAAGCACTTGCTCGGGTGTGCGGGTGCGTTCAAGGTGGGTTTTCGAGAAGAATTTGTCGGCATAGCAGACGATTTGCTCCTCGATGGTCTCGGGCAGGAAGTCCTGCTCCGGCAAGGGCAGTCGCTGGAGGCGGATGACGTCGGCGGTCAGGCCCGTTCCCGTATGGCGCTCGGCCACGCGGGCATGACGTGGATAGCCTTCCTCGCGAAGCAGTTGGCCACCAAGCAGTCCGTGGCGCATATAGTGTTCGGTGCCGTAGCAAAAGATGGCCGGGGCGTTGGTGCGGAAGATGCCGATGTCGTGGAGCATGGATGCCTCGCGGACGAAGTCTTCGTCAGCTCCGAGTTCGGGATGGCGGCGGACGACCTCCACGGCCATGTCGGCCACGCAGCGGCTGTGGGTCACGAGGATGCGACGCAGTTCGGGCGTGGCGGCGTAGTACTTGTCAATGAGTGCTTCGACCCACATATTTCTTTCCTTTTTGGATGAATAGCCGGCGGTTCCCGGACGGGGCTGGACGCCCAAGGACGTCGTAGGCGACGCCCGACTCCGTGCCCTTCAGGTTGGTGATGCCGTCGGTTGTCGGGGTGGTGAAATCTGCTTCGCGCTGGATAGCCCAGGGGCAGCGCAGGAGGAGGGTATAGTGTGTGGAGGGCTGGAGGTGGCGGAAGGTCTTGACGACCGTAGTATCGGCGCCTCCGGGCAAAGAGAGTACCTCGTAGTGGCGGGTGTCCTCGTCGGGGTGGTCGTCGGAACGGAGGCATAAAGTCACAAGGTCGCCGCTGTAGCCGTCCGAGGCCTGGTTCCTGACGGAGGCGGAGACGCGGACGGAGGAGCCTTCGTCCTCCAACTGCCACTCCAGGGAACCCCATTCGAGTTTACTGGCCACACCACGGACAACGGTGATGGGTTGCTGGAAGGGAATGGTCACGTCGTCGTGGGAAATGCCGATGATGCGTTCGCCGGGGACAGAGAATTGGAGGTAGGTGCGCTGGGTGCGGCGTTCGCCGGGAGCCAGGGTCATGCCGGCCAGCCCCACGTAATCTGCCTGCCAGAAAATGGCCGTGTCGGTGGGCAGCCACGTCATCACCTCGTAGGTGTAGGTAACGGTGTCGCGCCCATGGTTTACGAATTGGAAATCAGCACCAATGCGTCCGCGGGTGTCAGCCTGACGGGTGAGCTGCAAGCTCTCCAGCTCCACGCCGAGGTCGGCCAAGTCCAAGGTGTCGGGCATCAAAGGGGTGGCGTCGGCTGAGGGGTGCATGAAGAGGGCACTCTGGTTGCAGAAGAAGCCGATGACGTAGCCGTCTGGCGTCATGTCCTCCGGCTCAAAGGGATTTAACCAGTCAAGGTCGTACCATCCGTCGTAGCTGCCGTTGTAGCCCCAGTTTACGTGGTAGAAGCCTTGGGCGTCAACGCCGTCGATGTTGAAGGCATGGCCTCCGATGTCCATGTTGTGACCTGCGTAGACGATGGGGCGCGAGGCTTCGAGCTCATGGCGCAGCATGGCGTGCCAGCGAGAGGGCGTGTAGAAGACGCGGTCGAAGTACTCTGCCATGCCATAGCCGAAGGCCCTATGCAACGGTTCTACGGCGCGGAAGACGCTTGCACCCGAGGATTTGAGACCATAGCCCATCTCTACCGCCATGCCAGCGGCAAGGCTCACGAGGGCAATGGCCTGGCCCTGGGCGGGAGTCCAGCCGTCGCGATAGTCGAGGAGGTAGTTGTCCCAGTCGAAGCGGGTGCCGGGCAGCATGTCGGGAAGGGTGTAGTTATCTGTCTCCCAGCCGAAAAGGGTGTCGCGCAAAGCCTCCGGGAAACGGTAGTAAGCCATCACCTGTTCGATGGACGTGGCCACACATCCGCTGAGGCAATGAGCCTCGCTGACGGTGCCGTCGGCGTAAGTCCACTGGGGGCAGAGCAGGTTGTACGGTTCTTCCTGGTCGCGGATGCTGAGGAGCAGGGGGCCGATGGTGCGGGCGTCGGCCCTCATCTGTCCGCGACGGCGGGCACGGGAGAGGGGACGACCAGACGGGGCCTCGTCCTGCATCTGCCAACGGCGCGCACCGACCATCTGCCGGAGGGCTTCGGGCATGACGCTGGTTCGTCCGACGCCATGAGCGAAGACTTCACCCTCCGAAGTCAGGACGTGCTGGCCGTAGGCACTGACGCCTGCGAGGAAGAGGAAACAGGTAATGAGCTTTCTAAGCATAAGTTCTTAAAGAATGGCTGCAAGCCTCTCCTACTCCATTCCCAGAAGCTCGCGGCCCTCGTCGGAGAGGAGGTCGCGGACAGTGTCGAAGGGAAGGATGCCAGAGGGAAGGCCGCAGGCATAGGCGGCAATCTCGTACTGTTGGTAGACATAGCCGATGCCCTCGCGCGTCACGCAAGGAGCGGTACGGGGAAGAGGAATCCCATACTCCAGTTCGTTCTCGGGTGTATCAGGGTCGTCCCAGAGCTGCAACTGGTCCATGAGTTCCTGTTCAGGGATGGGGTCGTTCTCCGGCTCGAAGGCGAAGTAGCTACGCAGCGAGAGCTTGATAGCCTCTACAATCTCAGCCTTCTTGCTCATGTCGAAGAGGTCCCAGCCCATGCGGTGGCCGTCGCTGCGGCGGAAGGTGACCGAGCGGGAGAGCCAGAGGCCGTGGGCACCGCCGGTGTAGATGGAATGGGAGATGTCGTAGGTGACGTAGGCCGGGGTCTGCAGGACGACGGAGGCGTTGTACTCATTCTCGAACCCCGGTGCCATAAACCCTTCTTCAGCAGCCTCTTGTGCGTCGCTCACCATGAGCGTCATTCCCTCGCCTGCATAGGCTCCGAGGTATTCCTGTTCCTTGCCCAGCTCGTAGGTGAACTGCTTCGGCATCTTTTCGCCTTCGCCCACGTTGGGCCAGCAGTTTTGGGCAATCTCAGCGGCCAGGAAGGCACGGAGGCTGTCGGCCAGCACGCCGGTGGCCTCGGGCGTGGGGAAGTCCGCACGCATACTTTGGCTGAGGTTGGACTGGCCCACGGTCAGGGTGTCCTCGTACATGACCGTGCAGAAGACGAGGCTGTCTTCTACGTCCAGCGAGTCGGCTCCCTCGCCTGTCTTGACCTTGGAGAGGAAGTCGCAGGATTGGAAGCTCAGGGAGGCGGCCATCAGAAGGGCTGCGCCCCATGCAAAATGTCTTTTCTTCATATTCCTATACTGGTTAGTTTTGGAACCCGTAGAAGTTCATGCCCGAACCCTTAAGGGTTCGGGCTGGAACCCTTAAGGGTTAGGCGGTGAACCCTTAAGGGTTATAGCGTGAACCCTTAAGGGTTTGGAAGATGCCCTCGTGGGGTTGTTTTCCTTATGCCTGGCGCAGTTCGGCGATAATGTCGAGGCACTCGCGGCACTTGTCGGTGACGTATTGCCAGTCCTCGGCAGCCACTTTGTCCTTGGGGAACAGCTTCGAGCCCATGCCTACGCAGAAGACACCGGCCTTGAACCAAGCCTTCAGGTTCTCAGCATCGGGAGAGACGCCGCCCGTGACCATGATCTTGGACCAAGGCATCGGAGCCATCAGACCCTTGACCATGTTGGGTCCGTAGACGTCGCCGGGGAAGAGCTTCGTCAGGTCGCAGCCGAGTTCCTGTGCCTTGCCTATCTCGCTGACGCTGCCGCAGCCGGGGCAATAGGGCACCAGGCGACGGTTGCAGACAGGGGCTATCTCGGGGTTGAACAGCGGGCCTACGACGAAGCAGGCGCCCAACTGCAAGTACATGGCGGCGGTGGGAGCATCGACGACCGAGCCGATTCCCAATGCCAGCTCAGGACATTCCTTGGCGGCGAACTTCACGCACTCGGCGAAGACCTCCTGGGCGAAATCGCCACGGTTGGTGAACTCGAAGGCACGCACGCCTCCGTCGTAGCACGCCTTGATGACCTTCTTGGCCACCTCGGCGTCCTTGTGGTAGAACACGGGCACCATAGGTGCCTCCTTGATCTTGCGTAAGACCTCTAATTTATCAAAACGAGCCATCTTAATATTTATCTAATCTTTAATCCATAATCTTTAATCTCCAATCAGCGTTGTACGCGGCCGTTGGCGTTTCCGCCTGCCAAGGCTTCCACTTCTTCGGTCGATACTAAGTTGAAATCTCCGTTGATGGTGTGCTTCAGGGCACTGGCAGCCACGGCGAACTCCAGGGCTTCGCCTTGCGTCTGCTTGGTCAGCAGGCCGTGGATGAGGCCGCCGGAGAAGCTGTCGCCACCGCCCACGCGGTCGATGATGGGGTTGATGTCGTAGCGCTTCGACTGGTAGAACTCCTTGCCGTCGAAGATAAGGGCTTTCCAACCGTTGTGCGTGGCCGAGAAGCTCTCGCGCAAGGTCGAGACGACGTACTTGAAACCAAACTCTTCGCGCATCTGGCGGAAGATGCCTTCGTAGCCGGCAGCGTCGGTCTTGCCGCCTTCAACGTCGGCGTCGGGCTTGAAGCCCAGGCACAGCTCAGCGTCCTCCTCGTTACCGATGCAGACGTCCACATACTTCATCAGGGGGCGCATGATGCTGATAGCTTTCTCGCTCGTCCACAGCTTCTTGCGGAAGTTGAGGTCCACGCTGACAGTGACACCGTGGCGCTTGGCAGCCTCACAGGCCAGACGGGTCAGCTCGGCGGCCTTGTCGCTGATGGCGGGGGTGATGCCGCTCCAGTGGAACCAGTCGGCACCTTCCATGATGGCGTCGAAGTCGAAGTCGGCGGGAGAGGCCTCGGCGATGCTGCTGTGGGCACGGTCGTAGATGACCTTGGAGGGACGCATCGTGGCACCCGTCTCGGCGTAGTACAGTCCCACACGGTCACCGCCACGGGCCACAAAGCGCGTGTCCACGCCGTAGCGGCGCAGGGCGTTCACGGCAATTTGGCCGATTTCGTGCTTGGGAAGTTTGGAAACGAAGTAGGCATCGTGGCCGTAGTTGGCCAGCGAGATGGCGACGTTGGCTTCGCCACCGCCGGGGATGATGCGGAAACTCTCGCTCTGGATAAAGCGGTCGTTGCCCTGAGGAGAGAGGCGAAGCATGATTTCGCCTAAGGTTACAATCTTGGACATACAAGACTTGGTCCCCTCCCGTCCTCCCCCAAGGTGGAGGGGTTTTTAGTTATTGTTGGCAGTTCCCGCCTTGGGGGAGGTCGAGGGAACTGCGTCTTCATTATCGGGCGCAAATATAAGGAGAAATCTCTGAACAACAGAGCTTCGGGGAACGTTTTTATAGGAAAAGAGGGCGTTTTCGCTACTTTTACGGCCTAAAACAGCGAAATGTCAAGGAAAAAGCGTACCTTCGCGCCATGAAGAATGGTCTCCTTGCCCTCAGTCCCATCGCCGTCTTCCTGGTCGTGTACGTCGCCACGAGTATCATCGCGGGCGACTTCTACAAGGTGCCTATCAGCGTGGCCTTCCTCATCACCAGCCTCTACGCTATTTCCACGTGCCGCGGACTGCCGCTGCACGAACGCATCACGCTTTTCTCGCGCGGCGCCGGAGACTCGAACATCATGCTGATGATCTGGATTTTTGTCCTTGCCGGAGCCTTCGCCGCCTCGGCCAAGGCCATGGGGGCCATCGATGCCACCGTTAACCTGACACTTCAACTGCTTCCAGATAACTTGCTGTTATCCGGTATGTTTATCGCCGCCTGTTTTATCTCGTTGAGCATCGGAACCAGCGTCGGCACCGTGGTGGCCTTGACGCCCATCGCGGCAGGCATCGCCGAGGCCACGGGAAGCTCTGTACCCTTCGTCGTCGCCGTCGTAGTCGGAGGAGCGTTTTTCGGCGACAACCTCAGCTTCATCTCCGATACCACCATCATGGCCACCCGCACGCAAGGCTGCCGCATGAGCGACAAGTTCCGCGTTAACTCCCAGATTGTTGTCCCCGCAGCGGCCGTCGTCCTCCTCGCCTATGTCGTGCTTGGAACCCAGATACACGCTCCACAGAGCGTTCCACAGGTCGATGCGCTGAAGGTGCTGCCCTATGTCGTGGTGCTCGTCACGGCCATCGCCGGACTCGACGTCATGGTGGTACTTGTCGTGGGACTCTTGCTCAGTGGCGTCATCGGCATTGCCTATGGCAGCTACGACGTCTTCGGCTGGTTCGCCGCCTTGGGAGAAGGTATTCTGGGCATGGCCGAGCTGATCATCGTAACCATGCTGGCAGGCGGACTCATGGCCCTCATCCGCCACGGCGGAGGCATCGACTTCATTATCCGTCGGTTGACGCGCCGCATCCACGGACAACGGGGCGCGGAACTGACCATCGGTGGCCTCGTGGCCTTCACCGACGTCTGCACCGCCAACAACACCGTAGCCATCCTGACCATCGGACCTATTGCCCGCGAGATAGCCACCCGCTACGGCATCGACCCCCGCAAGAGCGCCAGCCTGCTCGACACCTTCTCCTGCCTCGCTCAGTCCCTGCTCCCCTACGGCGCCCAGCTACTCATGGCAGGCTCCCTCGCCGCCCTCTCTCCCGTCGAGATTATACCTTATTTATATTATCCCTTCTGCATGGGAGCCTGTGCCCACCTTGCCATCCTCCTCCGCAGACCAAAATTAACGCCCCAAGATGGAATTGATTGAAAAATACTTCCGGACCCTCACCTCCGAACAGCGCGACCGCTTCGCCGCCCTCGATGCCCTCTACCACGACTGGAACGCCAAGATCAACGTCATCAGCCGCAAGGACATCGACAACCTCTATGAGCACCATGTCCTCCACAGCCTCGGCATCGCCAAAATTATCAACTTCCGCCCTGGCACCCGCGTCCTTGACCTTGGCACAGGCGGCGGCTTCCCCGGCATCCCTCTCGCTATCCTCTTCCCCGAGGTGGAGTTTCACCTTGTAGACTCCATCGGTAAGAAAATCCGCGTCTGCAACGAGGTCATTACCGCCCTCGGCCTGACCAACGTCACCACCCAGCACGCCCGCGCCGAAGAAATAAAGTATGCCCCCAACCCCAAAAAGCTAAAGAAGTCCCAACCTTCCTCCCCCTCATTCTCCCTTTCCCCCTCTCCCTCTTCTGTCGGGTATCCCGCGTATTCG
>Ga0310696_10000334_pt1 | contig 78089 bp, 73 predicted proteins | sample AusTroGonzalo_MG_4_FD_203885 | JGI IMG/M metagenome (GOLD analysis project Ga0310696, IMG submission 203885) | Bovine rumen microbial communities from tropical cattle in Woodstock, Queensland, Australia - Gonzalo_02 (v2) (version 2) | ecosystem: Host-associated > Mammals > Digestive system >...
GAATGCATTGTCACTGGTGTGATAATTTTTTGCCTGAAATTGCGAAAGCCCAGTTATCAAAAGTTGCAAATTATTCTGGTTTTTAATCTCTGCATCATTGGCAAATTTACCAGCAGATTCAATAAAATCATCATTTGCAAAAGATGCCCTAACCGTTTTTAAACCGGCGGTTGTTACATCCGCGCACCCCGCAATAAAAACAAGTCCTAAAAACACCCAGATAAAATTTTTCATAAAATTATTCGGCTAAAACTTTTATTGTTTTTGTGGTTGGGTCCATGAAACGGATTGGGCCTGTGTATCCCATTGCTTTACAATGTGATGGTACTAAAAATTCGGGCAGTGGCGCACTGCGACCCATTTCAACCTTGGCATTAAGTCTTTTTTGTGTGTCAGACTTATCCATGTAATATCTTTCTTGGTCTGCTTCAATTGGTCTGTTATAAAAACCTTGGTACAGTATAATTTGTTTTTCTTTTGATATAGTCGTAAGATCTTGTGGCGAATAAAGTGGTTTTGGTGCTTTGGTTTCTTCGGTTTCTTTTCCGTCTTTGTCTTTCTTTTTTTCTTTCTTAATTTCATCACCAATCATTTCAGAGAATTTCTTGGCTGTTTCAAAATTGTTTAAACGCATAATAATCTTGGCCGCTGTGGTGGACATTAATGTCTCTACTGCTTCGGCATTATATTTATCCCTTATTTGTGCCAAATCTTGGGCAATCAACATATATGAAACCAGCTGTCCACGTCCAAGCGCTGGTCCATTTAGAACTGCATCTAATTTTGGCATAGTTGGAAATTCGTCTAATGAAAATAGTATAGGATACGGCCCCAATGTTTTACCATTTGTGCTTACGGTGTTTGGTTTGTTTTCTAACAGATATTTTGACATCAGTTCAACAAAAATACCTGTAATTGGGTTGAAAGCCAATGCATCGGCTGCACTAACAGATATATAAACTGATACAGGTTTCATTTGCCCATCGCGTGGGTCAATCATTCCACGCAAATCTTCGAAATGGAAATCGGAATGGCTGGTTCTGTTACGAACAGCGGCATTACGGAATATTCGCAAACTGGTTGTAATCGTAGATAACACTGAACCGCGTTCTTTATCCGGTGTACTTGCTAAATCTGTTAATTCTGTAATGGCACGATTTACATAAGCAAATTCTGTGGCTTCGTTCACAGCTTTTTCTAGAACATCACGCATAGGATCGGCCAGTGCAACCATTTGGTCGCCTTGACGTTTACGTTCTTCCAGTTCTGCACTGTTTGCTAATTGTAAAGAAGTCAACCAATCCAGTAGCATAGATAACGAGGCTTCTTTACCCAACCATTCATTAGGAATATGTTGCCATGTTCCAACATGTACATAATTCATGGCATTTAATTCGCCACGTTGTAATAATCCCATCGCAGCATAAGCATTTGAATTGCTATACATTTGCTGATAATAATTCATTAAAACATTAGCGTCTTCTTGGTCGAATTGACCTGATTGTAACCTTGCATAAAAATAATCGTCTGCCTTGGCGCGTTCGATTTTGGATATAATATAATGTATCAAACCTGTCAACACAGCGCGCCCTTTGTCGGACCAGTGTGGGTCGGCACTGCCCCTGGCTTCGGGAACTAATATACTGCAAATTGAATCAATATACGTATCACGTTGTTCTTGCGAAAAAGGAAGGTTTTCTGGGGATAATGGATTCCAAGATGGATAATATATACCCCTTTCTGGGTCGTCTTGACCGCCCCAGTTGATAATAAATACAGGCCCAACCGTTGCACGATACCCAGACGTATCCCTATCCAATTCTGGTTTAGGGTCATAAATAATCATGGATACATTATCACATTCCAGAATTGTTGGGATAACAAAACCAACAGATTTACCAACCCCCGGAGGCGCCACACACAACGAAGATAAACATTCATCGAATCTTAACGGCTTTAATACACCTTTGTCTTTGAAATATCCCAAAACCATCATAAATCCACCGAATAATCCATTTTCATTTTTATAATCTTGACCCATTTTTTTAATATCTTCGGCGGTTGCCTTACGGGCAGATTTTTCATCATATATATCTTTGCCATGTGGGTTAAATTCTTTGGTTAATGTATCATCAGACACAAAATAAAAGGCAATAATTGGTAACAGTGGTATAACACACCAAAAATCAGGCCGTATTAACATACGGGCAACCCATCCGGGAATTGCCGCAACCACGGACATTCCGCATGTTTGAATCATATCTTTGAAAAATATACTGGCCCAACGTGCAGATGCCGGTGACCATCCATAACGAAAAACGTGTTCCAGCACAAAAGCCAAAGCAAAAGCCGCAGCACAAATAAGCCACATAGAGGCATTCCAACGGAATATCCAAAACATTTGTGCCATTGGACCTTTTTCGTGCTCTTTATAAGCCGTAGATTTGAATATGTTCAAACCTTTCGAAGTTCCACCCGCAGATAAAATATTGAATTTTTCAACCATGGTGTTATTATTATAACAGAAAATAAAAATTAAATAAATCACGAAATAAAAAATATTATGAAAAATATACCAAGAATTTTTATCAACGGTAATCTAAAAACTGGTAATATAATACCGGTTGATAAATCTGTGGCTCATTACCTATCGCATGTAATGCGCCGAAATGATTGTTTAGTTTTTGGTGATGGAAATGAATATAATGCCGAATTATCCGGAGATGGTAAATCTTTATTGGTTGGTGAAAAAACAAATCACCCAGATCCATCTGGGGATATAACATTATATTTTGCCCCGATAAAACGATTGGATGATATGTTAAATATGGCGACACAAATGGGTGTAAAAAAATTTGTGCCTGTGATAACAGAACGTGTTCAGTCCAATCATATAAACTGGGAACGTATGAAAAAGATAGTAATAGAAGCGGCCGAACAATCAAATCGTAATAGTGTACCTGAAATTACATCACCCATCAAATTTATGGATTTGCCGTTTAATGACTTGGTTTTTGCAGATGAACGTGCTGCATATGGTGCCAATATGCCAAACAAATACAAAAGTGTAAAATGTGTGCTGGTTGGTCCCGAAGGCGGCTTTTCTAATACTGAATTTGAAATACTGGATAAAAATGGTGCGCGTCCATTATCATTGGGTAAAACAATTTTACGTGCAGAATTGGCGGCGCCAATCGCAATTGCAAGGTTGACTGAATGAAAACAAGAATCGCAAAATTTATAGCACATACTGGTATTGCTTCGCGCAGGGATGCTGAAAAATTAATTGAATCTGGGGTCGTGGCGATAAATGGTGTTGTGATAAATTCGCCGGCTATAAATATTGATGATGATGACGTTGTAACGATAAATGGCAAAGTAATCAAAGCACAAAATAAAACAGAATTGTATATTTTTAATAAACCATTAAACGTAATGACGACTGCGCATGACCCAATGTCGCGCAAAACAATTTACGATGTGTTACCAGATGAATATAAACATCTAAAATATGTTGGTCGTCTGGATTATAAAACCACTGGTTTATTGTTAATGACAAATGATGGTGATTTGGCTCGTAAATTAACATTGCCGACAAATAAAATTCCACGTACTTATGTTGCCCGTGTTGGTGGTACAAACCCAAATTTTGATATTGCGCGACGTGGCGCAACAGTCGATGGTATTCATTACAGACCAATGGAAATATGCGAGGTTTCACCCGGTAAAGTTCGCGTCACTGTGACCGAAGGCAAAAAGAATGAAATAAGAATAGTTTTACGCGCATGTGGTGCACCGGTTCAAAAGTTGCACAGGGAATCTTTTGGAAATTTGCATCTAGGAAACATGGCGTCGGGAAAAATTGTAAAAGTGCCACAGAAAGATATTGACGAACTTGTCAAAACTCTTTAATATTTATGGTAAGAGAACAAATCAAGGGGGGACCTCAATGCGCAAATTAGTCATCAAAAACAATAAATTAAATAAAGCGAATGCCGCAAAAACCACGGGTTCTACGTGGTCTACACCAATTTATGTGTATTGGTTTATAATTTTATTTTTTATCGCTGCGACATTCTATATTTTAGGGCGCAGTCACGGGATGTTACATAACCCTGCAACATTAAATGAAGAAATTTTGATGCAGGCATCTGATTATTTTAATTCTGGTAAGGAAAAGTTAGAGGCCGGTGATATCGAAGGCGCAATTGCGGATTTGACGGCTGTGGTTGATTCTGGTGCTGTATCTGGTTCCGCATATCTTGCACGTGGCGAGGCATATTTGTTATTAGGTGACACTAAAAAAGCGATGGCTGATTTCGATTCTGCTATTGAACATGACACAACAAATGTTTTGGCTTTTTATGACAAGGCATTGTTGGAAATGCGTTTGGAAGATTATGATTCCGCGATGGTCGATATAAATAATGCGCTGGCTGTTGCCGCGACAAATCCTGAAACAACGGTTCCTTTACGTGATTTATATGCGAAACGTGGCCAGTTAAATTTATGGCAAAAAAATTGGGATGGTGCGATTGCTGATTATACAAATTCCTTGGCACGCCCAGACGGCACAGTAACACCAAGTGTGTATGCTGAACGTGCCGAGGCATATACGGCCAAAGGTGAATATGCCCAGGCAATCGTTGACTATGCATCCGCTATGCAGGTTATTAATGAACAGTTGGCCGGTATGGATGCTGACGAAGGTGAAAGATTATCACACGATGTTATGGCGTACACAGAAAAAACAGCTGCTCTGTATTTGAATTTAAATGATAAAGAATCTGCGTTGACCAGTTTGCAGGCTGCATATCAAATTGCGATTAGTTTAAATGATACAGAAACAATCGACAGATTAAGTATTTTGATGTCTGATTTGAGTGCATCTATTGCTGCGGATAATGCTGCGGCCCAAGAACAACAATCTGGTAATGTGGTAACCATGGACCAGGTTCAAATACAAGAATAAATTTTAGAAATTATAAAGACGGCACCAACAATCGTTGGTGCTATTTTTTTTGAAATAATAAAAAAACAACCACCAAAAACGGTGGTTATCTTTTTGTATCAAAATTATTTTCTCAAACCTAATTTTTTAATCAAAGCTTCGTAATCAGATTGACTACGGCGTTTGATATAGGCCAATAATTTTTTACGACGATTCACCATCAACAACAAACCGCGTTTACTGTGTTCGTCTTTGTGATTATTTTTCATGTGTTCTGTTAAATTACGAATACGTTCAGTAAGAACGGCAACCTGGGAAGCCGCACTACCGCCGTTATCTTTTTCAGACACTTTGAATTCTTTAATCAATTCAGTTTTTTTTGCTTTTTCAATGGACATTATATTTTCCTTTTATATTGTGCGCACAGGGCGCAATTGTTTATCGGTTACAATACCAATTCCAACAAATTCAGTGTTATGATAAACACGGAACAAGCCATCAGGCATTGCAGTTTTGATAAATCCGCCATTTTTATAAAAAATGACATCTTTATCATCCAGATTCAAAACCGGAATGTCCCCCAGTCCAGAATCCAGTGGCATCAAATATTTATTGATGTCCAGACCATTATTAACCAGATTTTCTAAAAAATCAAGTGTGACAGCATTTTTTATATCAAAACCATTGGTATGAACACGTCTAATCATATCGACCGTTGCGATGGCACCACACTTTTGTGCAATATCGCGCGCCAGGCTTCGTACATATGTGCCAGTGCCGCATTTAACATAAAATTGCCAAGATTTAGAGTCAAAACCATTATATTTTAAATCGTATATATGAATCTTGCGTGGTTTAATTTCTATGTTTTCACCATTCCGGGCAAACGTATACGCCCGTTTACCATTTATATGAATTGCGCTGTACATTGGGGGTACTTGTTCTATATCGCCAATAAAATCACGTAATGCATTGTTTATTTGATCGTCTGTTGGAATAATATCATTGTGTGCGACTTGTTTGCCTGTGATGTCCAAAGTATCTGTGTCTATTCCAAAACGCAAAGAAAACAAATATTCTTTGATTCCGCCAGATGCTTCTTCGACAAAATGTATCATTTTTGTTGCATCACCCAGTGCAATTGGCAAAACACCACTGGCCATCGGGTCCAACGTTCCAATATGTCCAGATTTTTTCACACCAAACAGCCGTGCTACTTTACTAGAAGCAGTTCTGCTGAATAACCCCGATGCTTTGTCTAAAATAATCCACCCAGACATAATTTATAACCCAAATAAAGATAATTGTGATGTGTCGTCTTTGACCTGCATTTTTGATTTTGTAACATGTGCAGGTTGTGCTTTTTCTATTTTGATTTCATTTGCATGTGCGTTGGTATTATTATTTTCTAAATCAGCCAACACCGCTTCTGCACGTGCAACCACGGATTCAGGCATCCCAGCCATTTTTGCAACATGTATTCCATATGAACGATTTGCAACCCCTGGAACAATTTTATGCATAAATATAATTTCATTATTATATTCACGAACATCAATGGTTAAACAAGATACGTTTTGTAATATACCTTTATTATCCCCAGACAATGATGTTAATTCATGATAATGTGTTGCAAACAGTGTGCGTGGGGTTAAATTGTTCAAAAACTCTAATACAGCCTGGGCAATTGCCATACCATCGAATGTCGCAGTTCCACGGCCAATTTCATCAAATATAATAAAAGAACGTGTTGTTGCGCGCCGCAATATATTTGCGGTCTCGCTCATCTCTACCATAAATGTAGATTGTCCAGCAGCCAAATTATCGGATGCCCCGACACGGCTGAATAATTGATCACATATGCCAATGGTTGCAGATTGGGCAGGTACAAATGAACCTAAATGTGCCAAAACAACAATCAAAGCATTTTGACGCAAATATGTTGATTTCCCCGCCATATTTGGACCGGTTAACAATGCAATTTTTTTACCGGATAAATCACAGTCATTTTTAACAAAATTATCACCATGTGCGCGCAATACATATTCAATCACAGGGTGTCGTCCACCAACCACACTAAATTCAGTATCGTTTGTGATTTGTGGGCAAACCCAATCGTATTCAATGGCGCACATTGCTAACGCAACCCATACATCCAGGTCTGCCAATAAATCAGCAGTTGATAATAAATCATCGGCAATAATACGAATGTCGCTAATAAATCTGTTTATAATTTCATCTTCGATTCCAGCGGCTTTATCAACTGCACTGCGAATATCATTATCTAAATCAATCAGTTGAGATGTCGTGAAACGCATATTCCCAGCCAAAGTTTGACGATGTATAAACCCAGAATCAGCACGCATCATATCATCAGCTTTGGATGACGGAACCTCGATAAAATATCCCAGTATATTATTAAATTTAATTTTTAATGTATTAATACCTGTTTGTTGAATATATTGTGCTTGTAACCCAGCGATAGTATTGCGTGCACCATGCGAAAGTTCGCGCATTTTATCCAATGATATATCAAACCCATCGCGAATAACGTTGCCGTCACGGAAAAATGTAGGCAATTCATCATTTAATGCTTGTTTTAACTTTGATGCCAATTCATCGTGTGTTTTAATTGCACCCAAACGTTTTGAAAAATCATTGTCTAAACTTTGTGCCATCATCTTTGCATTCGGCAGATTTAAAATAAAATCTTTGATGTGTGCTAAATCACGTGGGGTGCCACGTCCAGACATCAATCTTGCCAAACTGCGCCCAACATCAGGCATAGATGCTAAATCGTGTGCAACACTGACCAGGGTGTTTCTATTTGAAACAAAGTGTGCGATATGCATCTGGCGCAATTTTATTTCATCAATATTCCCAGATAAAGCACGCATATATGCACGTAGTTTACGTGCCCCAGCGGCAGTTTTAGTTTTGTCCAGCACATCAACTAAACATGCGCCACCATTATTTATTGGTGCGTCTATTTCCAAACTCTTCCAAGTGGCAGAATCGATTAATAATTGTAAATCTTTGTTAAATTGCCGCGGTGCCCGGAAAGTTGTTGATGCCCCACGTTGCGTATTAAATAAATATCCAGCCAATAAATATGTTGCGTTATCCATATTTTCAGATTGTGTATCGCTGATTGTGCCACCAAATATACGCGCAACAATTTGTGTGATGTCTGAACGTATATATAATTTTTCATAAACAGGTGTTGTTTTAAAAATTGTACGCAAATGAAATATCGTATCGTGTTCCGCATACGAAGATGGATAAATAACCTCTGCCGGGTTTAAACGCACCAAATCATCAATTAAATTATTGGCTGTTCCAATAAAAAATTCACCTGTGGAAATATCACATCCCGCAATATCAAACTTGGAATCTTGCAGTGGTACAACGGCAACCAAAAAGTTAGCATTTTTTGGGTTTAACAAATTTTCATCGGTTAATGTCCCGGGGGTTAATACGCGAATGATTTTACGTTCGATAAATTTATGACCGCGTTCTTTGGCCTGGGCCGGTGTTTCCATTTGTTCAACCAGTGCAACTTTGAACCCAGATTTTACCAAACGCCCAAAATAATTATCGGCCGCATGCCACGGAATCCCGCACATAGGAATATCTGCACCCGTCCCATCTGTACCACGATGCGTTAAAACCAGACTGAGACTTGTACTAATTGTTTTTGCATCGTCAAAAAAAGCCTCGTAAAAATCACCTAAACGAAATAAAAGCAATGCATCTGGATTTTCTGCCTTCATATCCAGGTATTGTTGCATAACCGGTGAAAGTTTGTTTTTATCCGCCACGTATATACCTTTAATCTGTGACTTTCAACGTTTCGATTTTCAATTCTGCTTCTTTTAACAATTGTTCACAGTATGCTTTTAATTTTATACCCTGTTCATACGCAGCCACAGAATCAGCCAATGGCAATTCCCCAGATTCCATTTTTTTAACCAATTCAGTTAATTGTTTATACGCTTCTTCGAATGTTAATTTTTTGTCTTCTGCCATTTTTTTACCCTTTCTGTTGTCCCAGACAAAATACACGATAAAAATCAAACTTTCAAGAATTTTTAGTTTAATTGACTTTTGCGGATGAAAAGCCTAAGATATGGTCACGTTAGTAAAATTTAAGGGAATTATAAAATGCCAGAAAAATTACATTTTTATAATACAATGTCACGCAAAGTTGATGAAATCGTACCAGTTGATGATACAGAATTCAAAATGTATTGCTGTGGGCCAACCGTGTATAATTATGCACATATTGGAAATATGCGTATGTATGTATTTGAAGATTTATTGGCAAAAACAATTCGTATGGCTGGCTATAATTTAAAACATGTAATGAATATCACAGATGTGGGGCATTTAACCAGTGACGCTGATGCTGGTGATGATAAAATGTTATTGGCTGCGGAACGTGAAAAAATGGCGGTATTGGATTTGGCACGTAAATACGAAGACGCATTTTTCGCGGACGAGGCTGCATTAGGTATAACCCGTCCAAATATCGTTGCGCGTGCGACTGAACATATCGAAGATATGATTAAATTTGTAAAAAAATTACAGGATTTAGGGTACGCATATATTGCAAATGGCAACGTTTATTTTGATACGGCTAAATTTCCAGAATATGGTAAATTGTCCGGCCAAGACCGTAGTGAATTAAAACATGGGGCACGTGTCGAACAAGATTCCAGTAAACGTAATCCATCGGATTTTGTGTTATGGTTTACATCATCTAAATTCGGTAACCAAGTATTACAATGGGATTCCCCATGGGGGCGTGGTTATCCTGGTTGGCATATTGAATGTTCAACAATGGCGATGAAATATTTGGGCGAACATTTGGATATCCATTGCGGCGGAATTGATCATATACCGGTGCATCATGAAAATGAAATCGCCCAGAGTGAGGCATACCTGGGACACAAATGGGTGAATACATGGATGCACGGCGCATTTTTACAGGTCAAAGACGGCAAAATGTCAAAGTCATCAGGTGAATTTTTAACCGTTGATGCGTTGCGTAAAAAGGGTTATAAACCGGAACATTATAAATATTTCTGCATAACGTCACATTATCGTTCATCTGCAAATTTCACTTTCGAAGCATTGGATTCTGCAAAGAATTCTTATGAGTCTTTGATTGCAAAAATCCGCGAATTTAAACGCATTGCCAAAGATGATACTACTGAAAATAATGAAGCATTGGAAAAATATATCCACGATTTCAATGCGCATATGTTTAATGACCTGCACAGTCCTTTGGCATTGGCATTAATGTGGGATGCGGTAAAAAACAACGACATTCCTGCCAAAACAAAATTAAAATTTTTGGAACACGTGGATAAAATATTCAGTATGTCATTAACCAAAGAAATTAATGCGGCTGATGACGAACTGGAAATCACCGATGAAATTAAAAAAATCATAGATGACAGAAAAATTGCACGCGCAAATAAAGATTGGGCTGAATCAGATCGGTTGCGTGACGAATTGGCCGCCCGTGGCATTATTATCAAAGATATGGCCGGTGGCGAATACCAGTTGTTACCTGTGCAAAAATAACCATGTGTGTTTAATAATCAAATTTTTTGGTAGCCTTGTTGGCAATTCTATAAAAAGGCCGCACCAAGAAATTCAATTTATTTGTGGCACAAATCATCTCTAATCGTTTAAACCTGGGATCATTTGGATCCATTTTTGGCGCATTTATCGATTGTAATTTTTTGTTGTTTCGCAATGAATAATGACCAATATGTACAATGTTTGGTAAATCAAGGGATACAAGATTCTTGTTATGTGGCAAGAAAAAACTACCGATATTTTCGACTTTTGGTAAATTGATGGTGGATAGTTTTTTGTTATGTTCCAAGAAAAAATCACCAATGCCTGTAACATTAGGTAGACCAATAAAGGTAAGATCTTCGTTTTGTTCCAAGAAATTATCACTGATATGCGTGACATTTGGTAAATCAACAGACGTCAGTTTTTTGTTTTGTTGCAAGAAAAACATACCAATGTCTTTGACTTTTGGCAGACTGATAGATGTAAGATTTTCGTTGTCTACCAAGAAATTATGGCCAATTTTTGTAACTTTTGGTATGTTGACACTCCTAATAATTTTATTGCCTTGCAAGAAATGAGAACCGATTTCTGTGACATTTGGCAAATCAATGGATGTAATATAGTTGTTGTTACACAAGAAACAGTCACCAATTTTTGTGACATTTGGCAAATCGATTGATGGCAGTGTTTTGTTGCTACACAAGAAATCATGACCAATTTCTGTGACATTTGGCAAATTAATAGATATAAGGTTTTCGTTATATTCCAAGAAAGTATCACCAATTTTTGTAACGTTTGGTAAATCAATTAATGTAAGATTTTGGTTATATCTCAAAAAACCCTTATTAATTTCTGTGATATCGGGCGACAAATTAATATATGATAATTGTTTGTTTTTTTCCAAGAAATCCTCACCAATTTTTGTGGCGTTTGGTAAATCAATGGATGTAAGTTGTGTGTTGCATTCCAAGAAATTATCACCAATTTCCGTGACCTTTGGCAAATTAATAGAGGCCAGATTTTCGTTGTGTTGCAAGAACATATCATCAATTTTTGTGACATTGGGTAAATCAATGGATGCAAGATTTTTGTTGTGCATCAAAACAGCGAAGTCAATTTTTGTAACATTTGGCAAATCAATGGATGCAAGATTTTCGTTGTTACCCAGGAACCCGGCAGTAAGATGTGTGAGTTTAGGCGATAAATCAATAGATTCCAGTTTTTTATTGTGATTCAAAAAATAAGGCGCCATTTGTGTGACATTGGACAGATTGATATATGTCAGTTCGCCATCCTTGACCGTTGCAATATGTGTGCCGTCTGCAAACAATTGTTGACCAGATTTACTCTTTTTTTCCTCTATCTTTTTTCCTTGAAATAAATCCTTCAATACAGGAAAACAACTATCATCAGCATTGCCAGGATTATAAACTGTCCCTGTTCTTTTATCTAAAATAAAACAATCTAGCATAACCTGGAAATCTTTATTTAACCTGGTAATGTCGCTGCCGCTGAAATAATAATTTGGACCAAAATACACATTATTGATTTCTTGGTTATATCGTACAAATTGATCATTTATTATACAAAAATTACTTGGCATAGGTTTTTTTGCCGTATTAAATTTAACATCAAAGTGTTTTTGTAATGAATTTGTCAATCCCAAAACTATGTTATCGGGGTTATTATCAAAAGTACTATCTGGGTTATCTACTGTATGATTATAACGGTTTTTTATTGATATACTCCCGCCAACCTTTGGAATTTGAATCGATATAACCGATGTTCCATATGGATCTTGGCGTTCTGGATTGTTCGATGGTTTGATGTGCCATTTACTTTCTGGTAACTTATCATCACCAACAACTTCCTTTCTTACTGCATGTATAATATAATGACTGTCAAAACGGTTTGCACCATAATCAAAATTTGAATAAATCGTGCACAATAATTCACCATGCTTTTTATGTTGGCCCACATTTGTTCGTGGATGGCCGCCCGTCATGCCTTTGTCCACAGCCTGTTGTGAACGAAAATAACCCGCAATAGAATTTTGTTGCTTTTCATTTTCAACATACCAAGCCTTGTATCCGGCTTTATCCAATAAAGTCAAAGGATCTTTGTTTGTATTATATATAGATTCTTCATGCTGGTTATAAATTTCATCAATAATTGGTCGTAACATCTTTGCATCATCAGGATTACGGCCCGCAAATTCCAATATATGCACGATATTTGGCACCTCACACAAATTACCATTATGATCCCTGTCGCCACGAATAACCCGTGCAAATTCTTCGCCATGTTGTTTTTTTAATTTGTTAAAAACTTCATCTGTATTAATTTGTGTCATTTTAATTACCTTTGTTATCGTGTACTATTATACCATAAATTATGATATTAAAAACATAAAAAATGCCGGCAAGCGCCGGCAAAATTTTCACACCAAACCACATTAATACATTGTTTGCAATATATGTTGGTTTTTATCCAAACTGGATAACATTTTACCACTGCCGCGTGCAACGCAGCCCAATGGTTGGTCGACCAAGAATACCGGTAATCCAGTCGCAGCACGTATCGCGGCATCCAAACCACGCAATAATGATCCGCCACCAGTCATTGCAACACCTAAATCGGCAATATCGGCTGATAATTCTGGGGGTGTTGCCTCTAATGCGATATGCACTGTATCAACGATTTTTGCAACTGTTTGTGAAAGTGCAGATGCAATTTGTGATTCTGTGACGATTGTCTCCCTTGGGGTCCCAGACAACAAATCACGTCCCTTTATCTTCATAGATAATTCGTTTGTTTTATCCTTGGGTGCAATCGCACAACCAATTTGTTTTTTTATTTCTTCGGCGGTATTTTCACCAATTAATAAATTCTTAGTTTTACGAACATAATCAATAATATCTAAATCCATTTGGTCGCCGGCGGTGCGTACCGCGTTTGAATACACAATTCCACCCAATGACATAACTGCAACCTCGGTCGTGCCACCACCAATATCCAAAACCATAGAACCCACAGGTTTTTCAACTGGTAATCCCGCGCCAATCGCGGCAGCAGTAGATTCTTCGACAATATATACCTTGCGTGCACCAGCGGCATCGGCGGCTTCTTGAATTGCACGACGTTCTACCTGGGTTGCGCATGATGGTACACAGATGATGATAAGTGGGGCTGCTAATAAATTACGATGATGAATTTTGCGAATAAAATACTTAATCATTTCTTCGGCAACTTCAAAGTCCGCGATAACACCATCGCGCAAAGGACGAACGGCCGTAATCGTGCCAGGTGTACGTCCAAACATTTTTTTAGCCTCGGCCCCAACAGCCAAGATTTCTTTGCGACCCAACAAACGATTTTCAGCAACCGCAACAACGGACGGTTCATTCAAAACTATACCGCGCCCTTTGACATAAATTAGTGTGTTTGCAGTGCCTAAATCAATCGCCATATCAGCCGAGAAGAATTTCATAAGCCAGTTATACATAGCATTCCCCTTAAAACCATATTATTCTTATGTGCCAACTATAAAACGTGATATGTAAAAAATCAAGTACAGGCATCAAAAATGTTTTTATTTGATTTCCTGTATAATTTGGTATGATAAACCTTATGAGAAATACGATAAAGTCACATAATGATTTTAAAACAGATCGCAATTTTCCGGCTGCGGTAACGGAATTGTTCTCGATTCGTACAAAGCCGGCAAAATTTCCAGACGACCCCAGGTATGGACTGGTCGTCAGTAAACGTAATTTTCGTTTTGCGGTCAGGCGAAATCGTGTAAAACGCTTGTTGCGTGATTGGATTGCATATGCCAACGATTATATGTGTCCTGAACTGGATTACGTGTTCTTTGCCCGTACCGAGATTTTAAATGACAATATTACGCGTGAAATTGGTCGTGAAACAATGGTGCGTGCATTACAAGAAATAAAAAAGAAAAATGACATTCCCCACAAATAAATCGTTTTTGCAAAAGACAGGTATACGTTTGGTTCGTTGTTACCAGGCCTGCATTTCGCCTTTTATTGGTGGGCGTTGTGCGTGTCGTTTTATCCCGACGTGCAGCGAATATACAGCCCAAGCGATTGAAAAATACGGCTTTTTTCGTGGAATATGGATAGGAATGGGGCGAATTGCACGTTGTCGCCCTGGGGGTGGTTGTGGGTATGACCCGGTACCTTGACTTTTTTCGTATTTGTGATAGAATTTACTTAAAACGTATAATTGTATAAAGGATTTGAAAATGTCTTTTCGTGCAACCGTTGAATCTATGTCGAAAATCATGGATGATATGGGGATTACAGAACTTGATTTAGAACGCCAATTTTTATTTGGCGTGTATCGTAAACATATTCACTTGTCCAAGGGCGCAACCGTTACTATGCCGAGTTTCCCTGTGGATAAAAACGTTAAAAATTCAACAACTGCTGGGAACAAAGAATATGCAAACGCATTAAAATCACCGATGGTTGGTGTTGTGTATTTGGCAACAGAGCCAGGCGCAAAACCTTTTGTAAAGGTTGGTGATACGGTGCATGCTGGGGATACGGTGGCCTTGGTCGAGGCTATGAAAACATTCAACCCAATCAAGGCAACAGCAGATGGTGTTGTCAAAGAAATTTTGGTAAACGATGCCCAGGCGGTTGAATTTGACCAACCATTGATTGTTATAGAGTAATAAATGTCTCAAATAAAAAAAGTTTTGATTGCTAATCGTGGTGAAATAGCATTGCGAATAATTCGTGCATGTCGCGATATGGGAATTCGTACTGTTGCGGTGTATTCTACGGCTGACAGAAACGCAATGCATACACAATTGGCGGATGAATCTGTGTGTATTGGGCCTGCGCCATCGCGTGATTCTTATTTGAATGAATCTGCAATTTTAACTGCTGCATTATTAACTAATGCGGATGCAATTCACCCAGGATACGGATTTTTATCTGAAAATGCCGGCTTTGCGCGCAAGGTTGAATCACATGGTATGATTTGGATTGGGCCATCCCCTGATATGATTGTTCGTATGGGTGACAAGGTTAACGCAAAAAAAACAGCAATCGCATGTGGACTGCCAGTGGTGCCGGGTTCAGATGGTGCGATAAACACATTGGATGAAGCCAAGGCATGTGCCGAAAAAATAGGATACCCGGTTATGTTAAAGGCTGCATCTGGTGGCGGTGGTCGTGGTATTCGTGCTGTGCACAAGGCCGAAGATTTAGCCGAGGCTTTTGCAACCACCCGTGCCGAGGCAAAATCTGGTTTCGGTGATGAAACATTGTATATGGAAAAATTATTATTACATCCACGTCACATAGAATTTCAAATATTGGGTGATAAACACGGTAATGTTGTGGTACTGGGTGAACGCGATTGTTCGCTGCAACGTAAAAATCAAAAGGTTATCGAAGAATGTCCTGCGGCTATATTGTCACAAAAACAACGCGATGATATGATTGAAATTTGTAAAACAGCCGCTAAAAAAATGGGATATTTCAGTACCGGTACATTTGAATTTATGTATGAAGATGGCAAGTTTTATTTCTTGGAAACAAATACCCGTTTGCAGGTTGAACATCCAGTTACCGAAATGGTTTACGGAATTGATTTGGTGCGCGAACAAATTCGTATTGCGGCCGGTGAAAGATTGGGATATACCCAGGCAAATATAGTTCCACATGGTCACGCAATTGAATTTCGTATTAATGCCGAAGATCCTGAAACTTTTACACCAAACCCTGGTACAATATCATTGTATGCACCATCTGGTGGATTAGGTGTGCGTGTGGATTCTGCTGTCTATACGGGATATACAATTCCACCAACATACGATTCTATGATTGCAAAATTGATTGTGCATAACACATCGCGCGCAACATGTATTATGCGTGCAACACGTGCGCTGGATGAATTTGTAATCGAAGGGGTAAAAACCACAATCCCATTGCATAAAAAATTGTTAAACAACCGCGATTTTCGTCAGTTGAATTTTGATAATCATTGGTTGGAACAATATTTATCAGCCGAGCCCAACCCTGATGATGAAATTGTACCAACGGATGATAAACAGGAAGAAGAATAATATATCAAAAAAAATAACAAAAATACCGGCAAATGCCGGTATTTTTCTTATCAGGTTCCGCAAAATTATTTGTAATTTTGTGGGAAAAACTTAGAAGCCTTTTGGAGTCGCCATCTTGACAGATGATACTTTCTTATTCAAAGCATTAACAACTTCATCAGTGATATCTAAACCTTGGATGCCGGCACCTGTTCTTGCAAAACGACCGTCGATAACCAATGACAAATTCTTTTTAGCAATAACGCCTTCCATCACTGGATCCAAATGTTTTGTTTGCAAATCATTCAAAGCTTTTTGATATGATTCTTCGATGCTTTGTGCGCGTTCTGTCAAACTACGTTGCAATTTAGCAACACGGGTTTGATAATCAGCAACGCGACGTTGTAAAGCCTCTGGCGACAATACATCTTGTGACTTTTCGATTTCTTTCTTTTCTTTTTCTAATGCTTTTTGTTCTTTTGTTAATTCATCACGCAACTTGCTTTCATATTTTTCTTTTTGTGCGCGTAAATTTTTCAAAGCCGCAGCATCAGTTTGTACGGCATCCATACGAATAACCGCAACACGTAAATCAGCACCAGATACAGCATTTGTTGATACATTTGCAATAGCATCATTAACGCTTACTTCGTGACGTATTGATGCAATGGCCCATATACCCAATACCGCAACAACCAAAACGATTGCAGCAATAATACCAGTTTTTTTATAATTTTTGACAGTTATATTGTTTTCATTTGTTTTTACCATGTTGTCCATCCTTTTTTTGTTATTGGCTGATGTCAGTATAACAATAAAAAAAACAAAATAAAAGAGAAATATTAGCGGGCCGGGGCTATACGAATTTCAACCCTGCGATTAGTGAGCCGTCCAATACCATCTTGGGCTGCAATTGGGCGCGCGGCACCACGACCAACAATAAACATACGCGCAGGTTTAATTTCCTTGCGGGATAAAAATACCCCGACACGTTCCGCCATATCTAATGACATTCTGCGTGCTGCATCTGCGTCACGCATTGCGTCGGTATACCCAGCAATTTCCAAATATGTGGCATCATATTTACGCAAAATACGTGCAACGGTTCCTAATATATCTGCACCATTACTGGATATGTCTGCGGCATTACGTTGGATGATTGCGTCGCGAACCAAAATTAAAACAACATCAGTCCCAGCGCGTTCAACAGATACACCAGCGGTGCGCAGGGAATCATATAAATCATATTCTAACTCTGCCATATAACGTGTGGCGATAATATTGTCATTTGTTGCTTTGTCGCCGTATTCCATCTTTTTTGATGTGTTGTCAGCCGTCGCCGTTGTTAATAATTTTCCACCATTACCTAAAAACACAGGACGCTTCGCAATTTTTGATGTTTCTGTCATATCCATAAAACTGGCATTATGCAGATAATAATCCCATGTTGCACGTTCAGGACTGGTGTATTGTGTACAACCAAACAAACAAAAACATAAAAATAAATATTTTAATTTCATACTATTCAACTATGATTGATATTAAATTTCTTTGTGCAGATAAACAACTTTCGCTGCCGCTATTTTCTATTTTATTAACAGCTATACCTTTTGCCCATTCGATTTTTTTTGTTGCGAAAAACACACAATCGCCATTGGTTAAATTTGTTAAATTAATAGCAAAAGTCTTACCATCTAATCCAGCTGTGACCGACCAATCACTTCCACCAATTGGTGCGGTTGCATCCAACAGGGCGCCCGCTTTTACCAAGTAATCTACAGAAACACCTGTATAATCGCCACGCGTTTCCAATAATATTTTTGTATTACGTGCAATCTGTTCAATTTCCGACAGTGCCAAATTACGAATCTGGTTAGTGCGTAACATACTGTACGTACCGTATGCAGCAGCGGTTAAAATACCACCAATCGCCAATACGCCCAACATTTCAATCAAAGAACGTCCTGATTCAGATTTCATAATATCCCCCCATTTTTATATTTTATTTTGATACCTCTACAATTTCGGCGCCTTCGAACAATCCCAACGCTTCGGCCATCATAGGGTCCGCTGTTAATTCTTGTTTTTGGTGTTCAATTGCAGTTGGCATATTGCACGATTTTTCGGAACGAACCAAAGTCCAAGGATGCCCAGTATATTTTTCCAACCATACGGATAATTTGCTCGCGAAATCTTTACTTTCACCACGATCAAAATAATTTATTTTACCGTCCGCAATTTCACAAATCTCGATGTTTTCGGAAAAATAAGTGTACAATAAAATTTGTTTATCAGCCTGCATCGCTTGCCCCAATTCTTGTGCGGTTGTGATAGTGTTAACAGGCTTTTTTACAGGCTCAACCGGTTTTTGTGGTTGTGCAACGTTGTTGGTTTGATTGTTTTTAAGAATTTCTTGCACAGACGGCATATCTGCAATATGCATCATACGCACAACCAACATATCGAAACATTGTTTTTGATTCCCAGACATTTGCATTTCAGATACAGCGGCAACCATAACTTGCCAAATTCTGGACAATGTGTTCAAAGAAACGCGGGATGTTATATTGAGTGTTTTTTCACGTTGATCCGCGGTGTATGGTGAACTGGTCACATCCCCAGCATTAATAGCCGGATGCATACGTGTTGCCCAATGCGTCCATTCCATCATATCAGATAATAACATCAGCAAGTCTGCACCATTGGTATAAATCGTATCGACCATATCCAATGCTTTTGATGTATCCCCAGATAAAACGGTGTCCATAAAATCAACTATGACATTACGGTCTGCGCGTTTTAACATATTCATCACAGATTGTTCATCGACATGGCCACCAGTTTGTGCAATTGCTTGGTCCAGTAATGACAATCCATCACGTACAGAACCATCGGCCGCACGTGCCAATAATTCATTTGCAGCATCTGTTAAATCAATTTTTTCCTGGGCGGCAATCCAAGCAAAATGTTTTTTTAGTGTTTCCACAGGTACACGAACCAAATCAAACCGTTGGCAACGTGATAATATCGTAACCGGCACTTTGCGAATTTCGGTTGTTGCCAAAATAAATATAACGTGTGCGGGTGGTTCTTCCAGTGTTTTGAGCAAAGCATTAAATGCCGCCGTGGATAACATATGAACTTCGTCGATTATATAAACTTTGTAACGACCATTTGTTGGACGATATTGCGAAGCATCCAAAATATCACGAATATTATCAACCCCAGTATGTGATGCAGCGTCGATTTCCATAACATCAATATGTTGACCGGCCGCAATAGCACGACAATTTTCACAAACACCACAAGGTTTTGCGGTTGGACCATCGGACGACAAACAATTCAAAGCCTTGGCCAAAATACGCGCGGTACTGGTTTTTCCAGTTCCACGAATCCCGGTAAAAATATACGCATGTGCAATGCGTCCAGTGTTAATAGCCGTTGTTAATGTTTTGACCAAAACATCCTGGCCAATCAAAGAATCAAAATCTTGACTGCGATATTTGCGTGCTAATACTGTGTAATTGTTATCCATAATAAACTTTCCTTTGGAAAGAGAATACCAAACAAAAGTAAAATTTCAACAACAAAGTAAAATAGTTTTAATTCAAATTTGTAATAAAATCTGGAAATACTATTTCTTCATCTTCTTCGGTTTTTGTTGCAGCATCTTCGGCTTCATTTTTTTCTTCTGCAGCAACCTCGGCCTCGGCCGCAGCAACCGCCGCAGCTTTTTCTTTTGTATCACGCATAGAATCGATTTTTTCTTGTTCTGCGTTCGTCATACGCACACAATGTTCAGCCGCTTGGAGCAAGCGTTCGCGTTCAATTTCATCGGACGTAGAACGTGCTTGGTCGGTTAATTGTTTACGGCGAACACGCCATTTGTGACAACGTTGAATCATCAACCCAACAGAAGACTGATTTTTTTTATTTTGCATTTTTTTTCTTTTACAACTTTTATTTTTAGGAATACACGGTTGATATAATTATTTCTTCAAATCAACCAACAACAAAAATAATATAAAACATCTTAAAACTGATTGCAATATTTTTTTTCTATTGCTAACCTAAATACATATTAATAGAGAGAGGGTGTTGTTTTGCGCAAAGAAAGCGGAAATTTTTTATTACAAGCATTATTGGCAATATCGTTGCTCTTTGCGTTTATGCCTGTGTTAACTAACCGTTTGATTTTAAATGACACAGATGCAAAAATGTATTCTTCGGTGCATCACATAGATATGGCGCAAACGGCGGCTCGTATTTTTATTCGTGAAAATGTCGATAGTTTGCCTTATGGTAAAACAACAATCAGTGGTAATGATTTTGCAGATATTTTGGAACCTTATGGTTTACCATTGGGATACATTCCAATTACGGCATTTAATCAAAATATTTATCTGGTTATCGATAAAGATGAAAACGGTGTAATTGGCAGCTTGTATGTCGACGGTGGCAAATTAACAAATATCCAAATTGCAGAAATGATTCGTCGAATTGGTTTTTATGCCGACAGAACGGCCGATGGATTGGTGGTTGGTGTGCCATTAAATACGTTATATCAAGATGTGGTTCGTCGTAACGAGCCTGATATAGATAATTCTGCGTTTTTAACAGATTTAGATATGAATAATTTTTCAATAGAAAATACAAGCGATGTTGTTGGACGAAATCTGGTGGCGAATGTGGCTGATTTTGATATATTGGATATCACGGGGAATGAAACAGAACGCAATTCGAAAAACAAAATAAAAATATTAAATGCTGATAAAAGTATCTTTCAATCTAAATCTGGTGGTTCGGCATTGGCATTAACACGTGGCGCATTAACGGCAAAAAGTGTTTTTGGAAAAACGGTTTCTCAATATGGCAGTACAGGAAACTTTGAATCTGATTCTGCATCTGTGTATTCCTTTGATATGACCGCGGGGTATTCCGGTTTTACCGGGCCGGTTACATGGGATGTTCGTGGTAATCTGGAAACAGAACGTATAGTTTTAGGTGTTGAAAGATTAGAGGTTGGTTCGTATTTGAATGTGAGTGGTGGTGGTGATGTATACCTCAGCGATGATTCAGGGGATGTGACATATAATTCTGCAAGTGGCATCTTTGTGGACCAAATTATTGCTTCGCATATTACATTACGCGATCAAACATCCAAGGCATTAAATGCTGGTGACAGTGGCGCTGTGATTGTTGATATTCGTCCAGCCAGTACAACGGTATTGCCAGATGTTTCTGTGTCCGGGATAAACAATGATGGATTTGCAATTTTGAAAAATCCAAAAGAAGACGATAGTGAAACAATCAAGTGCCAAGAAGTCATAGATGCACTGGGTGAAACATACAGTTCTACTTCTTTGGCACAACACGTTATATGTGAATATTTATTCTGGGCCAGATTAGAACAACGAATAAATGCAAAACAATGTTTAATGGCAGGTGGCAGTGACTGTATTTAAAACAAAAATTTTTGATAATGTATCACGCGGTGCGTCATTGCTGGAAGTAATTCTGGCGATATCTATTGCGGCCGTTGCTGCACCATTTATGTACAAGCAGATTCAAAATACATACAGTGATATTGAAAATGTATCTGTGGCGCAAAAAATTGTTGATTTGCAAGATAATGTTTTGAACTTTGTGCGCACACATCAAGAAGAATGGGATGAAAATGCAGAAATACATTTAACACCTGATGATATCCAAGAAATATCACCAACAATATCATATGGTATCATAGATAAACGTCAATTTCGTGGTACGACAATTACTGATATTTACTTGGCATTTGATATATCTGATTCACTAATGAGAACGAATCAAATTGCACATCAAATTGGTGGTGATGCTGCGGTGGTTGGTGATGATGGTATTGCATACGGAAATACATGGGCGGTATCTGCACCTGATTTTAAACCCGGTAATTTAATATATCGTATATCGCATAATTTTTCCATCCAAGACAGAACGAATTTTTTACATCGTGGTGCATCGGATACAATTGCAGTGACAGACAATTCGTCAAATAAAAAAGCTGATAAAAGTAAGAAAAAAGCGGTTGTTAAACAAAACGATGAAAATTCCGCACAAAACAATTTGAATGCCATGTTGCGTAATTTAAATATGGGTGGCAAAGATTTATTAAATGTTGGTACATTGGATACAGAATCTGTGACTGTTAAAAATATTAATGCCACATTTATCGAAGCCGAAGATGTAAATGCTGATTCTATTTATTTTTCATCTGGTGCAAATGTCCAAGGTAACAGTGCAAAAATAGACACCATTCGTGTACTGGGTGATATCAGCGGTTTTCGTAATATAACTGCGAATAATTTAAATGGAAATACATTCAGTAACACTGGTACAATTATTGCTGATCGTGCGACGGTAAAAAACTCTGTTAAAATTGGTGATATGTTTAAATTAAAATCAGGCACGTCCAGAAGTATAAATTCGTTTACTGCAATTTCTTCTAATTATGTTTATACACCATATGTGTCGGCAACAGATATAGAATTTTATGGTGATTTTGGTTTAACTGTGTCTGGGGAATTATTAATGTCCAGAACAGCACCATTAAAAATTGGCAATTGGGTTTTCCCATCAACTCAAATGCCAACTTTTTCTTCTTTGACTTTGGGCCGCGCGAAAATATCGCCAACACCGAACAAAGATGAATTTAGTGCGATTATGTCCAGTAATTGGCAAACAATACAAAGTGTGAATCAATAGATGAAAATTAAATATAAATCTTTATCGCATAAACAACAAAGCGGAAATATGCTTGTAGAGTTGTTATTGAGTGTATCTTTGGCGATGCTGATAATACCATTTGTATTTAAATATCAACGTGGTGCGATTGAACGTCGTGAAAATATCACTGTGACTAAACAGATGGATGAAATACAAAGTGCATTGGAAAGGTATATCATAGAAAATCGTGAAACAATGTTACAACCATACGGTCGTCATATCACACGCGTAGAAATTGCTGATTTGGAAAAATATGGTTTGAGTGACGGTATAATAAATAACCCAGATGTTAAATATCAATTGCGTGTGGTAAAATCCAAAGATTTTAATGGTCAATCGACTTTGCAAGGTGTGGTTGTTTATGAATCTGATAAAATAACACCGTTTCGTACACGACAAATTGTGAATCTGGCGGGCGGACATGTCGGGTTTGTCGAAGGCAATCAAGCATACGGTGCAAATGGAACATGGCGTGCCAGTATATCTGATTTAGGAATAGATTTTAACAATGGTATTGTCAGTACAACAACAATCAGTCGTGATAATGCGTTGTATCTGTGGCGCGTTCCGTCAAATGACCCCGATGATGCCACAATGCGTTCATCCCTAAATCTGGGCTTGCATGATATTTTGAATGTAAAAGATATGGGATTCATAGACGGCACATTTGATGAATTTTTAACAATAGGTAAAGTCTCAACACGTAACCTGGTTTTTGATAATCGCACAACAATCGATAGTGATTTTTCTACGAAAAGTGCAACTGTGTCTGGGGCATTAACATCGGATTCCAGAAATTTTGAAATCCAAGGCCGTTTATCTTTGACTGATACGGGAAAATTTTCATCATTTACAACAAATGATTTATTGGTCACGAATTTAACACTACCGAACATCAGTATAGATAACCCTGATGATAAACCTGTTATTTTAACGATTAATGGTTCGTTACGTATGCGTTATGGCAGTATCAACGCAATGCACGTAACCGTTGGATACGCGGGGTCTATTACACCCCAGTTATCGGTTACAACACTGATAACAGACCCGTCAAATTCAAGATATTATTGGGATGCGTCTAAAAAGGAGGCAAATTTTGCTGATTTATACCTTGGGGATTTGAACCGCATGATGAGTTATATGGCAAAATCTGAATTTGATACATCAACGGTTGTCGGTCGTAAAATCAGTGCGATTGTCAGCAATGCAAATGCCACGGTTTCTGATTACATAAACGCATTAAACAGTGCCGCCGCGGAAATCAGGGCAAAATATAGTTTGTTGCAATTACAATAATTTGTGCTATAAAAGGTATTGATATGAAAATAAAATGTAATTTTTGTAAAACAGAATACACGATGGGCAAAATTCCTGCGATGCCCGTAAAGTGTGCTATTTGTGGTCATACATGGATGGTAAAAACACCAAATAAAAAGAATCAATTTTTTGTGTTTTTGGCGGCATTATGTGCTTTGTTATCCGCAATAATATTTTCCATCGTTGTGGTTACACATTATCGTTCGAGCAAAGAAACCAAATCTCCATTAATTGCTTCGATTGTTAAAACAGAATTGGCCCCAGACGGCAACGGCGTTAATCATTTCATTGTGTCTGGTATAATTGAAAACGTCAGTGATGAAATTTATGGCGCGCCAAATATCATACTATTGACGTATGATGGTGACGGGAAACAAATAAATTCCGCAGAACAATTTAATCCGCCTGTGACATTATTAGATTCTGGGGCACGTGCTGGCTTTGTTTACACTTTGCGTGCACCTTCGGCGGGTGTTAAAAAAATAGTCGTCAAATTGGGGGATTTTGAAAAATGAAGAGAGTAATTGCGTTATTATCTGTTTTTTGTTGTTTGTCTGCTTTCGCAGATACTGGAATTTTACCACCACCTGTGCAACGTGTCAGTTTGTTTTCAACAACGGTTGATTGGCGTGGGGTCACAGGATTGTCTTTATCACAATATACGGGTAAATTCGTTGGGCAAAACAGATCATTGTTAAAAAATGGTTTGGTTTTGTATTACTTGGATGCATTCCCTTGTTATGGCGAGGCAGACAGTGTTCGTGTTTGGATATCACCCATGGGCGATGTAACAGGCACATTACGTTTGGTCTGTGTTCATACACCAGAAAAAATTAGTTTCGCATGGCGTAATGCCCCCCAAGATGCCGAACAGGCTGAAACGACCGGTCTTTTAACTTGCCCGGTCAGTGGCGATTATGAATTACAAATTGATTTATCAAAATGTGAAAAAGGCCCAGATTGGAAGGATTATAACTAAGGGGTATTTATGCAACGTGAATTTATCGTATCAAATGATGACGCAGGGATACGACTGGATAAGTTTTTAGCAAACAAAATGCCCGAATTTTCACGGAGTGAAATTCAAAAATTCACTGTTTCGCGTGGTGGTGCATCCGTAAAATTTTCTGATAAAGTCCGTGAAAACGAGTTGTATATCGTAATTGTCCCAGATATTAATAAAACAACCGCCGCTGCGGCAAATAAATCATGCGATTTTGATTTAGACATTTTATACCAAGACGATGATATTATTGTTATAAACAAACCACGTGGTGTTGTTATGTATCCTTCTGCGGGGAATAAAACAGGCACATTGGTTCAAAATTTACTTTGCTATACATCTTTGTCGTCATTGGGTGGTGACATTCGTCCCGGTGTTGTCCATCGTTTGGACAAAGACACATCCGGGGTCATGGTGTTTGCCAAATCAGATGCGGCATATCGCGAATTAGTCAAGATTTTTTCGAACCATGATTTAACCCGTAAATACGATGCTTTTGTTTGGGGTGTACCAAATTGGGAAAGTGCGACGATAACTGGCAATATTGCGCGTTCATCACGCAATCGTCAAAAAATGACAATGGTAAAATCTGGGGGTAAACCGGCCCAAACTGATGTGACTGTGGTGGATGTATGGTCGCGTTTCGGTATTTCGCATTTCAAGTGCAATTTGTTAACCGGTCGTACCCATCAAATCAGGGTTCATTTGTCGGCGCATGGATTCCCAGTTTTATGTGACCCCGTGTACGGTCGTGGCGCCACCCGTTTAGGCAGTGTGCGTGACCCAGAATTATTGGAATTTTTAAAAACGCACAACGGCCAAATGTTGCATGCGTCATATTTGTCATTCAAACACCCCACAACCCACCAAGTTGTCACGTTCAAGGCCCCATTACCAGACGATATGTTGGAATTACGTGAAATTCTGGAAAATTCTTAAAATTTGTGATTTGTGAATAAATTCCTTTTTGTCGCGGGGTGGGTTAATCAAAAAACATACAAACAAACCATTCTTTTCGCTTTTCTTTTTTTCGTAAATATGATAAAATAAATTGAAAGTATAGGAGAATGGAGATGCATTTTTTCAAAAATTCTGTTAGTTTTATCGCGGTAATGTGCGTGTTTGGTGCGGCTTGTGCTGCAACAACGAACAGTCGTGTTGGTGTGATTACGGGTGCCGCATCACGTCGGTTGCCATCATTGGCGAGTATATCCGGGGTCAGGACGATATCTTCCACGACGGACACAACGTCGACATCGACCGGAACAATTGTGTTGAGTGACACCGAATGTGTTGAAAATTATCGTGATTGTATGAAGGCTGAAAGTGCCTGTGGCCCAGAATTTGAAGAATGCACAACAAACGTTTTATTCCATGGACATATGTCTGAATGTTTCAGCACCCTATACCAATGCTCTTCTGCTGCGATAAATGATTTGTTCGGGACCAGTAATCTGGCTGCATTATCCACTGTTAAATCCTATGTCGACGGAACGGTCAAAAAAGATTCCAAAGGTAATATTATCGAGGGCGAGGTTGCACGTTATACATACCCAACTGATGGTTCTGTAATGGGGATGGATATTATCGGTGCCGCGACCCGCAACAGATTATCAACCGCAGATTGTGTTAAAAAATATAAAAGATGTTTGAACAAAGATAACGTCTGTGGCGAAGATTTTGAATTATGCACAACCGATACTGAATTTAAAAAGCAGGCACCAATGTGTGATTCAACTTTGTCTCGTTGCCAAAAGGAGGGTTTCCAACAATTATTTGGCGACAAACAAACGGTAAAACCTGTGGGCAATCAATTAAAACCAATGGATGGCGGCGCCATAAGACAATGGGTTGACGAAGGCGCAACATTGGCGGCGGCAAATGCTGTGAATACATGTTACAAGGTTGTTGATAACTGTTTTGCGAATGCATGTGCGAAAAATCCATATCGTTGTATTGATGGTGTTTCAACTGCAACAGTTGATGCTGCGGAAAGTGTTACAGATGCGGATAATGGCACATTAAATGTAACGGTCCGTAATGATGATGGCACATTATCGTACGGTACAACAACGGCGACTGATGTCCGTCGGTTCTTCCGCGCTGCATGCGAAAGCACAATCGGTGAAAACAAATATTGCCAAATGACATTCTTGGGACGTATGCCGACCAAGGCTGAATTAAAGGGCGAAGATGCCCAAGATTTGGTCGAAGAAATCTTTGACGATGCATACGCAACCCGCAACAACAAAAATATTTTGGGTGAAAAGGTCAGCACCATGATTCAAAAATTTGATACAGATGCCAAAAACAAATGTATCGACACATTTAAATCATGTGCGGTCCGTTCATGTGGCGGTGGTTCTGGCGCGGTATGCTATTCACGTGTGTTTGGCCAAGGGACATCTTTGCAAAGTGTAAACGACATGCCTATTGTGCGAATAGAAAATGCACAAAATACGATAAACGGTACCAATACATATAATGATATTAAATCTGGGTGCGCAGGTGTCGTAAATATGGATAAAAATTGTATCTATATGGCCACGGTTGATACTGATGCTGGTTATACATACGATTTTGATAACAGTGGTGTGTTTGGTAAATTATTCCCGCGATACACAGGTGGTGTTGCCACACAGCCAATTGTTGTTACGGCTTTGAATGCTGAATTATCGACTGCATACAACGCGGTTGCAATTGAACAGTTGAAAAAACAATGTCAAAACGTTGTTTCGAATTGCGTAACATCAATGTGCGGCAAAGATTATCAAAATTGCTATCGTAACCGCAGTGATGTCACTGTGAATGTATATAACTCTGATAACGCATCATTCAATCAATCTATGAACCAAGTTGGCGGAATTTTAGATTACACAATTATCCAAGGTTTATGTGCATCCACGGTCACATCGTCTGACGCATGTGCGGAAAGTTTGGCAATTGCCAAAGCTGATATCCGTGATGGTACGACCGATGTAACTGGCGGATGGCAGAACGCATACAATAACACACTCAGTTCTGCATGGCGTTCAACAAATAATATTAACACCAACAATATGGTTGCACAAAAGGACGCCAATGGCAGAGATTTATGCCAATGTGCCGATGGTACAACAGAACCCCAGGTTTGTGGTTACGCAGAAGGTGGCAATGCCAATTGCACAACACCGTACAAGGTTTCAGTTGCCAAGGCAATCGAAGACCAGGCTGTGGGAACAATATTCAAAGAGGTTTTGACCAATGTTGAATCTCATGCCCAGGCAGTATACAAGGCAAAGTTGACCAAAGAACAAAGTATTTGTATGTCGCAACAGGGCTCCACAGCAAATCCAAATCCACCATTCGTTTGGGCAAGGCTAGCAAATAATAACAAGATTAGTGATAAATATGAAACATATGGTTTGGGTGCCAATGGTTCCGTCCCCAGCAACGATTTGTATGGTTCATTCTGTCGTGTAATGGTAACATTACATTCCGAAGACCAAGATATCCAAAAATTATTAAATGGTGATGAACTTGTTTTGGATGAATTGGCCGGTGTGGGTATCGCGGGTGGCAAAAAAGCTAAAACAACAATTGCTGGCCGTACATCTGGTGATACCAGGGCATATTTCGCGGTTGGCGATGCATTCACTTGTGGTTCATGGGTATCCAACGACACATTGGATGCAATCAGTAAAAAGGTTAACTATGATGCACAAATCGCCGCGGGTCGTGGTTCACAAAGTGATAAAAATGCCCGTTTATGGACAACATTGGGTCTGGGAACGGCCGGCACATTGGCGTCATATTTTGGCATGAACGCAATACAAAACAACCCAAATGCAACATTGGGTGGATTGTTAAAGAAAAATAATGCGGTTACCGATAGACAACGCACTAACGCCCAAACTTGCATTACAAATGTCGACAGAGCAACAGATGTTTTAAATACATTAAAGTCTGCTCCAACCGCCGAATTAGTAAAACAGTTACAAACATACGAGGATACCGCAGTATCTGCCGCACGGACGACAAAAATGGTTGATGTGTCAGATATATCATTCGGCGGTCCAGTAATAACAACTACGTATGAGTGGAAAGAAGGTATGAATACACTAAAGACAGAGTGGCAAAATTGTTTGAGCACCATAACAGGAAACACCAATGAGGACGTGGCTCAAAAAAGATATATAAATCAGGTGATAGGTTGGTTTGATGCAGCCGCGGATACTGCGGTTAAGCAGCTGAGCAGTATTGTTAGTGTATCGAATAATGTGACTAAATGTGATAGTGTAGCAAAAATTGCCAATAAAATAGACACGTATTTCAATACTACATACACTAATGTAAACGAATGGAAAAAACAAAGTGTATACGATCCGGAGGAACGTAGTTTGAAGACATTGTTAGACAGATGTCAAAAGGTTGTGGATACCAAAACAACCGAACGTACAAATGGGCAACGTTTGACCGCAAATATTGCTGCTGGTGTTTTTGGTGGTGCCGCAACAACATTGTTGGCAAACGGTATTATGGCCACAACACAAAGGGCACAGTATGAAAATGCTGGAGATGACGCGGTCAAAGAATGGATGGATGATATCGGTTCAAAAATCCATTGTTATGTCGGCGGACAAAAGGTTGCTGACTTTGGCCAAACCATCAGCATCGACATAACCGAAGATTAATTCCTGGGTTAAATATCAGGAAATTAATATACAGATATAAAAATGGGGGTCATCCCCCCATTTTTTTAATTCCCCTTCTTTATGAAAGAAGGGGAATATCCTTGGAATGGGTTATTGGGTTTATTTATGTAATTCATTTATTTTATATCTCATATATGTATCGATAGCGAACAAACCTTTATCTATACAATGCAAAACATCAAAATTATCAATATGTAATACCGTCAGCCCTAAACTGTGCAGATATTCATCACGTTTTTTATCATGTTCATATTTATTATCATGGGAACTGCCGTCTATTTCTATGACTAATTTTAACCCTGGGCAATAAAAATCTACTATGTAATTTCCAATAACTTTTTGACGATGAAACCTGAATCCAAATGCTTTTTTATTTTGCAGATATTTCCATAACACAGATTCTGCGAGTGTAGAGTTCTTGCGTAAATTACGCGATAATTCAGTCAAAGATTTATTTTTCGGCAACTTCATATCAATAAAGAAAATAACAAAGACAAATAAAAAATCAATGTATTTTGGTGATTCCCCTTCGCTGGCGAAGGGGGGGACCAACGAAGTTGGTGGGGCAGTGGTATAATCATTATAAAATTACCAATCATATGTTTCAGGCACAATTACCCCGTCACCTGACGGTGCCACCCCTTCTTTCATAAAGAAGGGGAATATCATGCTGGGTAATTCCCCTTCGCTGGCGAAGGGGGGGACCAACGTAGTTGGTGGGGCAGTGGTATAATCAGTATAAAATCACCAATCATATGTTTTAGGCACAATTACCCCGTCACCTGACGGTGCCACCCCTTCTTTCATAAAGAAGGGGAATGTCATGCTTGGTAATTCCCCTTCGCTGGCGAAGGGGGGGGACCAACGAAGTTGGTGGGGCAGTGGTATAATCAGTATAAAATCACCAATCATATGTTTCAGGCACAATTACCCCGTCACCTGACGGTGCCACCCCTTCTTTCATAAAGAAGGGGAATATCATGCTGGGTAATTCCCCTCCTGTGGAGGGGGGGACCGCGAAGCGGTGGGGAGGGTCCCCATCACCATCACAGGGGAATTCCACCCATTATTTGCACTTTGAATTTTGCGTATCGCACTTTAAATAAAACTTGCATTTCGAAAAATACCATGTATAATTTCTGGGCTTTATATATAAAACAAAGGTAAAAACAATGAAACAAGGAATTCATCCAGAATATCACAAAATTAACGTCACAATGACTGATGGTAAAACTGTGGAAATGTTTTCTTCGGTCAAAAAAGACTTGGTTTTATCAACTGATAACTTGAATCATCCTGCATGGACCGGTCAACGCAGTAATGTTGATACCAAGGGTCAACGTGCCGCTGATTTCAAAAGCAAATTTGCTGGCTTTAAATTTTAAGTTTAATCGCTTTTTTTGACCAGGGGGACAAAAAATGGATTTACTTATCAAGGGATCTACCGAATTAAATAAAATGTTTGCTGCGCTGGAAAAAACAGCGGCCGGCCTGCGTCACGATTTTGGCGAGGTTGAAAACCTGCAACAATCTTTGCGTTCGGCCCGTGATTTTGTAACCAAGGCAACCACCCGTATCGAAGAAAGCATTTTAAATGATTTATTGTTGGTTCGTCCATCGGCCGGGTTATTAACACCCAATATGTCACGCGATGGTGACGGTCGTGACGAATTCGTATTGGCAATATCGGGGGCGGCAAATTTTGTGCGTGCCAACCCGAATTTTGCTATATCTTTGGCATTACGTTCAAACGGCGAAACCAAAATCGCACTGATATATGCGCCAATTTTGGATAAATTATATTATGCCGAGGCCGGCGCCGGTGCATGTATGTTTTCTGTATTACATTCTACAAAAATTCGTGTGTCGCAAATCGCAGATGTTGCGGAATCTATGATTGCATATAACACAAATGACAATTCTAAAAGATTCGGTGATGTCCGGATGAGTGGCTGCCCGGCACTGGATTTGGCCGGGGTTGCGTCTGGCAAATTGGACGCATTTGTATCGGATCCATTGGATTTCGCAGAAATCGCGGCCGGTGAATTGATTGTACGCGAGGCTGGTGGAAAAATCACCATGGGTACAGAATTGGTCGCAACCAACAACCATATTGAATTATAAAAAAACGCCGAACGGCGTTTTTATTTTCTTTTTAATTCCCCACACAAAACTACACCTAAATTCCCCTTTGTGGATGTGAAACTGCAAAGCCCACCCTTAAATTCCCCTCCTATGGAGGGGGGGACCGCGAAGCGGTGGGGAGGGTAAAAACATTTGCATAATACATTTTGTATGATATTTTATAATTCATGCATAAATACAATAATAATTTAACGTCTTTTGCACGTGCCAACCGTCGCGCAGGTAATTTGTCCGAGGCTTTGCTGTGGAACGAGTTGAAACAATGTAAACTGGGGGTCAAATTTACAAAACAAAAACCTATTGGGAATTATATTGCCGATTTTTATTGCCCAGAAAAAAATCTTGTAATTGAGGTTGATGGTTGGACACATGATGAAAAAGTTGAATACGATAATGCACGTGATGAATATATGCAGGCATTGGGGATATATGTGTTGAGAATTTATGATATTGATGTAAAACGTGATATGTCTGGTGTTTTGTATTTGATTAAATCTGTATTGGATACGTTGTAACCCCCTCCACCAACTCCGTTGGTCCCCCGCCCCTGTGGGGCGGAATTAAAAAATTGCAAATTACAAAAACTTATAATATAATTAATCTTATGAGATTTAAAAAAATTTTTAAAATTTTCTTGAATATTATATTTTGGTGCTGTACTGCGTTGATTGCTGCATTGGCGGCATTGGTATTTATTTATGGTAATGATTTGCCTGATTATAAAAAATTGGCAACATATGCGCCACCGGTCGCAACCAGGTTGTACGCCGCAGATGGCAGTTTGTTGATTGAATATGCCCAAGAACGCAGGGTTTTTATCGATTTTGCTGATATGCCACCACAATTGGTTAATGCCTTTGTCGCGGCCGAAGATCAAAACTTTTGGACGCATCCCGGCATTGATGTCCAGGGTATTTTGCGTGCTACAATGAACAATGTTATGCATACCTTGGGATTTAATACCAAGTTTTCTGGTGCATCGACAATAACTCAACAGGTTGCCAAGAATTTTTTCCTGTCATCTGACCGTACCATTTCGCGCAAGGTCAAAGAGGCGATATTGGCACTGCGTTTGGAACGTTCGTTTTCCAAGCAACATATTATGACATTGTATTTAAATCAAATATTCCTGGGCGCACGTGCATATGGTGTTGGGTCGGCTGCGTTGATGTATTTTAACAAGCCCGTCAAAGATTTAACGTTGTCTGAATGTGCGTTTTTGGCATCTTTGCCCAAGGCACCAAATAACAGGGACAAGGCCATAGAACGTCGTAACTATGTTTTACGTCGTATGTTGGACGAAGGGTTTATTACAAAAGACCAGGCAGATGCCGCCGCCGCCGAAGAATTAAATATAAACAGTGGATTCACCGCCCAGATGGAGGATACTTTCCAATATTTTGCCGAAGAAGTCCGTCGTCAATTACTGGAAACAATCGGTCGCGAAGATTTATATAACCAAGGTTTGTATATCAAAACAACAATTGTTCCTGAATTACAACGTGCGGCCAGTAATGCGTTAAATAAAACACTGGATACATATAATGCCGGGCGCAGTGGGGATGAAAAATTACAAGGTGCGATTATTGTTATGAATCCTTATACTGGGCGCGTTTTGGCTATGTCGGGTGGACGCAGCTTTGCCCAAAGTTCATTTAATCGTGCAACCCAGGCTATGCGCCAGATTGGCAGTACGATAAAGCCTTTTGTATATTTATCTGCACTGGAAAAGGGTATGTCCCCAGAGGCGATATTGTTGGATGCACCCATTGTTGGATGGAAAGATGCGTATACAGAATGGAAACCAGAAAATAATGATAAAAAGTTCTTGGGTGATGTGCCATTACGTTTGGCATTGGAAACATCGCGTAATGTACCGACTGTGCGTTTGGTGGAACAAATTGGTGTTCGTGATGCAATTGATGTGGCAAAACGGTTTGGTGTGTATCCAGAAAGTATGAATGATGTTAATTTATCGATGGCTTTGGGGTCTGGGGAAACAACATTACAAAATTTGGTGTCTGGGTATTCTGCGTTTGTAAATGGTGGTCATGTGGTAAAGCCACGTATGGTTGATTATATCCAAGACAGATATGGTCGTACGATTAATGGTGACGGTATAAAAATCGAACAATGGCGCGATGGCGCATTACCACCGGACGACGAAGATTTGGGGCCTGCATTATCAGATCCACAAAGTTTATACCAGTTGATTTCTATATTACAAGGCGCAGTTGAACGTGGTACCGGGCGCCAGGCTATGGTTCCAGGTCACACAATTGCCGGCAAAACCGGGACAACAAATGATGTCAAAGATGCGTGGTTTATCGGGTTTACTAAAAACTTGATTGCGGGCGTGTACCTGGGGTACGATACACCGCGTCCACTGGGCAAAGGAACCGGGTCATATACCGCCGCACACGTATTTTCTGATTTTATGACAGTTGCGCTGGCAAATCAAAAAAATCAGCCGTTTTCGGTCCCAGATGGTTTGCACTTTGTGCGTGTAAATCGTGCAACTGGTGTTGCCGCCACACGTGACCCAGATGGTGTTATTATTACCGAGGCTTTCAAAGCAAACCAAGGCCCAAATACCCCGGCTGAGCCAGAGGTTATCGTTATAACCGTAGACGGCGAAACAATTAAACAATCAGCCCCCCAAGTTGGCGGTGTGTTTTAATCTAAATTTTTCTGGAAATCAGTTTGTATTGCATAGATTTTATGGTAAAATGTCAGTAACAGGGCAAAGGAGTTTTTTATGCTGACAGATTACTTTTTAGCACAAGGCGCATATTTTTTTGCAAGTGGATGGACACAATTCGCGGCGGCATTTGGATGTGCTTTTTTAATAATGTTGATTTTTGGTCGCGGTTTTATTCGCTGGATGCATGCTTTGCAAAAAAAAGGTCAACCAATCAGTGAAAATGTCCCTGAATCTCATCGTGCCAAAGCGGGCACACCAACAATGGGCGGAATTTTAATCTTGTTCGCGGTACTGGTTGCGTCCATTTTATTTATGCCATTTGTAAACAAGGCGGGTTGGATTGCTTTACTGGCATTGATTATGTTTGGAATGCTGGGGTTTGTTGATGATTATAAAAAAGTAACATCGCAATCAAAAAAAGCAGCAAATGGATTAAGCCCATCTTTTAGATTAGCGGCCGAGGCATTATTTGTCGTGGTGTTGGTATATTTAATAAACAGAACAATGCCACCATATGTACCTGATATGTCTATTGTGATTGGGTCGTCGATTTTATGGCCATTAAATTCATGGGGAATTGGTGAAATCTGGGGGATGCCGATAACGCTGGGATTTTTGTATTATATATTTGGGTATTTTGTTATTTGCGGCAGTGCCAATGCAACAAATATCACAGATGGTTTGGACGGAATGTTATCAAAATTGTATTTACCAGTATTGATTGTTTTGGTTGTGGCACTGTATGGCGCAACCAGAATAGGTTTTATGGATAGTGTCGTGTTTTTACCCGAAGCCAGCAGCCTGTATGCACCGTTGGGGGCGATGGCTGGCGCTGTTTTAGGATTTTTGTGGTATAATGCAAAACCTGCATCAATTTTTATGGGTGATGTCGGTTCTTTGGCACTGGGTGGTTTTATGGGAACGGTTGCGATGTTATTAAAATCTGAAATTATTATGGGAATTGCTGCTGGTATGATGGTTTTGATTTTACTATCTTCATTTATGCAAACAATGTTCTTTAAAATCACCAGAAAAATAACCGGTACCGGCAAGCGTATATTTTTACGCGCACCATTACACCATCATTTTGAAGAATTAGGTTGGGCTGAAACCAAGATAGTTGAAAGATTTTTCATAATGTCAATCTTGTTTTCTGGTATTGCCTTGGTTTTATTAAAATTCGCATAAAGGGTGAAATATTATGGCGGGTATTCAAGATACTTTTAAGCATACAGATGACAGTCAACTGACCGATTGGTATTTTGGTACAGACAGATGGTTGTTGTTATATGTCGGTATAATGATATTTGTTGGTATGATTGCTGCTATTTCTACGGGGAGTGCCAATTCTATACGTATTCATGGTGCATTGCCGTGGTATCACTTTTTTGTGAAAATGTTTCCGTTTTATATAATTGGTCTGGGTACGTTATTTGTGACCAGTATGTTTAATAAAAAATGGGTGCTCAGGATTGCATGGTTAAATGTATTAATTTGCATACCATTGTTATTATTCACGTTTATTCATCCCCAGGTTGTTAATGGTTCTGCGCGTTGGGTTGTAATGGGTGGTGTAAAGTTAATGCCATCGGATATTATGAAACCAGGATTTGTAATAATGACCGCTTGGTTTTTAACACGTATGAAAAATAAATATGGCGATAATATCTTTTTGAATAAAGAAGCATGGCGTTTTAATTGGTCTTCTTGGTGGCCATATGCGTTAACATTTTGTGTTGTGTTGGGGATAATGTTTAAACAACCAGACGTTGGAACATCATTGTTGTATTTCTTGGTGTTGGGAATAATGTTGTTTGTTGCTGGGTTACCTAAAAAAATTCTTGTGATATTTGGCGGTGTTTTGGTTGGTGGCGGTATCGGTGCATTTTTATTCTGGCATCACGTTCATGAACGAATTATGGATTTCTTTAAACCATTGGATCCACTCAGCCAGGTTGGATATGCTGTAAACGCAATTCGCCAAGGTGGTTTTTTTGGTATGGGTGACGAGGCTTTTGCTGCGGAAAATTTGCCGATGGCCGAAAACGATTTTGTATATGCGGCATTGGTCGAAGATTTTGGTGCGTTGGCTGGATGCGCATTATTATTCCTGTTTATATTAGTTATTAAACGTTTAATTAATTCGGCAACGGCGGCCCGTGATAAATTTGTGCTGTATGTTATAACAGGGACCACGGCATTATTTTCTGTCCAGGTTTGTATGAATCTGGCGACAACATTACACATAATGCCGCCAAAAGGAATGACATTGCCATTTATTTCATTCGGGGGCAGTTCATTTTTAGGGTTTTGTTTACTGTTTGGATTAACATTGGCATTAATTCGTGAAGATAAATGGAAATAAAAGGGGCTGATAAATGAAAATATGGATTGCAACAGGTGGTACAGGCGGACATGTATTTCCAGCGATGGCGGTGGCAACAGAATTAGCATCGCGTGGTCATAAAATAACTATTTCTTGTGATGGGCGCACTGACAAGATGGTACATGATTCTGCCCCTAAGAAATCAAAAATTGTGCATATATGGGCATCTGGGGTTGGTGCAAAAAGTAAATTAAAACAAATGTACGCATTATTCAAAATTGGTATGTCGGCGCTGGCGCTGATATTACGTTTTGTTTTTTGCCGTCCAGAACGCGTTGTTGCGTTTGGTGGGTATGCATCCGTGCCAGTTGTGTTTGCTGCGCATGTATGGAAAATACCGACATATTTGCATGAACAAAATGCGGCGATTGGACGTGCTAATAAATTTAGTATGCGCTGGGTTGAAACTTTGATGACCAGTTTCCCAACTGTATCTGGTATGCCGGCCCAGGCAAAGGCGCGGGTTGTTTATACGGGATTGCCGGTGCGTAGCGATTTTTTTGCGGTTGCAGGTAAAAAAATTCCAAAGGCTGGGCATTTGTTGGTGACCGGTGGATCGTTGGGTGCACAAATACTAGACGAAGTTGTGCCAAATGCGATTGCGTCAATGAAAAACAAAAAGATTTTCGTAACTCATCAAACCCGCCCAGAAAATGTTGAAAAATTACAGCGTTTTTATGCAGAGCACAAAATTCATGCGAATGTGTTATCGTTTATTCGTGATATGGCAACCGCAATCGCCGATGCAGATTTGGTTATCGGGCGCAGTGGTGCCAGTACAGTAATAGAATTGGAAACGGTTGGTCGGCCGGCAATTTTGGTGCCGTTAAATATTAACCCAGACCAGGCGGCAAACGCGGCATCATTTGCAAAACTGGGTGGTGGATTTGCGATTGAGCAATCTAAATTTACAGAAAAATGGTTGGCATCCACATTAACGGAATTATTTGATAATCCAACACGATTGGAAAAAATGGCTGAAAAATCATTGGTTGAAAATTTGGCCGCTCAAAAAATTGCCGACACAGTAACAAAATAAATAATGCCACCCTTTTGGGTGGTGTTTTTTTGAATACAATTGATTTTTATAAATTTGTATTGTACATTAGATTACAGGTGTTGGGGGCAGGGGAATAAAATATTAATGGGTATGCAATATGTTTGATAAATCATCGTCACCAGAAGTTATCGCGAATAAAACAGGTGTTGAACCCGACCAATATTTAAAAGATAATTTAACAGAGTTAAAAAAGTCTTTCCCATTACAAAACTATTTAATGCGACATTTTAAATTTGGCAAATTGATGAGTTATTGGTTGCCTTTGATTCCTGAATATTATCGCAAAACATTGGCGGGTGATTTGCAATTGGGAAATTCGTGTTTTTGGGGACATAATATTTATCCTGTGCCTGAAATCCCACAAATACATATAGATGATTGTGATACGTCCCCAGATATAAAAATGGTTTTTGATGAATTCCCATTTTTTACATTTGGTGGTGTTTCGTTTAAATGCACACATGAATATATATGGAATGAACCTAAAATGGAAAATGCGCATGCCAAAGATATGTTTGAAATACGTTACGGAATAAAATTGAGCGAAGTATATATATCATTGAATGAATTGAATAGTGTTGCATCGTGGGGGGCTCTGTTTTCTGTAATTGATGATTTTTTTGTGACGGGTAATCATGATAACACGGTATTAACTGTGCTGGATAATGATTTGCCATATGGTGCCCAAGGATCCACAGATAAACATGAATGTCATTTTAAACCTGTTTTTTGTATAGACCAAGGCATCCCTGTTAAATATATAAAAACGGTTGCTGATGATAAATCGCTCAATTCACGACAATACATGGCGGAACAGCGTCATAGATATGCCGAACAACGGACGCACACTTTGAAAAAACTCGGTGAATTTTATAAAAGTAATAATCTAAATGATAATTCGGTAATTGGTTATCCAACCGACCAGGATTTTATTGTTAAAACAGGTTTGCGTGAATTTTGTTTCCTTTCTTATGATCGTTCATCGGCCAAAGGTAATTTTTTTATCACAAATGTTCGTTATGATAACAACGGCAATGATTTAAAATATATAATCAAAAAATGTAACATACGGCAATTGCCCCAGATAATAAATACAATACAATGTGCCAGGGCACAGCATTTTAATAAAATGTATGGTCCAAAAGGCCGATAGTCTAAATCGTTTTTGTAAAGAAATTAAAATATTTATTCAAATTTTATGATATAATCAAAAAAAGGAGATAAAAATGATAACGGATGCTTTTGATAATGTTCAGTCTGCAATTATAAATCCGCCACCCAGTACGGATGCTGTGGTTGTTGATGCGTGTATTGTGACTTTTTCTTATAAAATAGAAGAATATGTATTATCAACCTTTAAACCAAAACAAATTGGCGAACTGCATTTTGCAACAGGTTTTACACCCGTATGGTTGATTGAACGAAATGGGAAAAAATTTGCATTTTTCAAAACTTATGTTGGTGCGCCGGCATGTGTTGCTTCGATTGAAGATTCTTTTGGGGTGATAAAAACCCAAAAGTATGTTCTGTTTGGTGGCGCCGGATGCTTAAACAAAGAAATCGCACGTGGCAAAGTAATGGTACCAAACGCAGCATGGCGCGACGAAGGCACTTCTTACCATTATATGCCTGCAAGTGATTGGGTTGAAATTCGTAATTTTGAAAAAGTAAGCGATTTTATGAAACAAAGCAAATTACCATTTGTGGTTGGCAAAACATGGACCACAGATTCTTTTTATCGTGAAACACGTGGTAATTTTGAAAAACGCAAAGCGGCCGGATGCATCAGTGTCGAAATGGAAAGTGCCGCTGTTCAGGCAATGTGTGATTTTCGTGGGCTGGATTTGTATGTGTTCTTTACCAGTGGCGATTTATTGGACGCACCCGAATGGGATGATAGACATGCTTTCCGTGGCCAGGTCGCCGGCACCCAACACGATGCTGCGCATTTTGAAATTGCATTAGAACTGGCAGAATTTATTAGTTAATCTATTAATTGTGTTGAACAAAAACGAACAAACACCGCTTTACGCGGTGTTTATATTTTTGGCAGGATATATTTACAATTTTGTAAAGAAATAAAAACATTTTTGCCAATTTTATGGTATAATGATTTATAGAAATAACGGGGTCATAAACATGATTTATTATAATGAAAATGATATATTGGTTAGAGATTTAGTAGAATCTGATGCAGAAAAAATTGCACATGAAGAACAGTTGGAGGGTTTAACAGATAAAAAACCAGAAAGATATTTACGTAGACTGAAAGACGTAGCAGACGGAAAATGTGTCGCATTGGTTGCTGAATACAAGGGCAATGTTGCTGGATATTTCAATGTTTATCCAGATGCAAAATGGGGACCTTTTGGTAATAGGGGTTGGCCAGAACTAATTGATTTGCGGGTGCTTAAAAAATTCCATAAACATGGAATTGGTAATATATTGGTGCAAGTTGCCGAAGACATATCGAAAAAATATTCGGATACTGTGTATTTAAGTGTAGGGGTTAATAGTAATTATGGTTCTGCGTTCAGAATATACGTTAAACATGGATTTATTCCGGACGGTTCTGGTTTATGGCAAGGAGACGACCATTTAGAAAATTATACCAATATAAAATATGACGATGGACTTACTATTTACATGACAAAAAAGCTGTGAAACATGTCAAAAGAACAAGATTGTTTGAATATTATTAAAGAAACATTTCCAGAATTGTCTATTCAAGATTTTTCTGTTATTGGTGGTGGCAAATTGGCTGCGGCATGCTTGGTAAACAAAAATATTGTTTTTAAAATCACAGATTCCAGCGAAAAAGCGCTAAAAGACACAGAACGTGAAATTTATCTTTTGAAACGAATAAATCAAAAATTGTCCTTTGATATTCCAAAAATTTTATATGATGGTCGTATAAATAATGGTCGTTGGGTTTTTGGTGAAACTTTGTTGCCAGGTATCACATATTCCCAGGAATTACACAACAGTTTTAATGAAGAAACCAAAGCAGATATTTTACGTCAGGTTGGTAAAATTATGCGTGAATTACATTCTGTTAAAGTCAATGATGACAAGAAATTGTTATTCGTGGGTGATTATAAACAAAATATCGCTATGTTTAATGAGTTTTTTACAGATGAAGTAAAGAAATGTTTTAGTCCAGAAGATATAGCAAAAATAAACGCGATTTATGAAAGATATGAATATTTATCAACACATTATCCGGTTGAATTGGTCTTGGTTCATGCAGATATGCATTTTGGAAATATGATGTTTGATAAAAAAACAAATAAAATTACGGGATTATTGGATTTTGGCGCAGCACATTTTTCAGAACCAGCACGAGATATGCATTATTACTATGGCGATGACGCAAAAGAGTTATTAGCTGGTTATGGTGATAATGGTGACCCGTATTTATGGGAACGTCAAAAGTTTTTATCGGTTATAAATTTCTTGGACGCTATTTGTGATGATATAAAATCTAAAAAATCACCTGAACAGAATATAAATAAACTGTTGAGCATTTTATAATAAAAATTTGAATACAGAAAGGAGCTTTTAAATGAATCGCGCTATCAAATTCAAATTAAAAAATGGTAAAGTTGTCACTATCCGTCGTATTCGTGGAACAGATTATGATGCGATGATGAAATTCTTTGATAAATTTGTTCGTGACCCAGGTGCAAAATACACAAGTCAATATTTGGGCCAGCCCAAAAAGAACAAAGAATCATCTATAAAAATGTATGACAGCCCGAATAATTTGTTTGTTGGCGCGTTTGATGGGGATAACTTGGTTGGTGAATCTACAATTATAAAAATTGCACCAGAAAACCCAAAATTTCGCGGTTTAACAGGCGAAACCGGCAGTGTAATCTTGGATAAATATACATCTCAAGGACTCGGTGGAAAACTTAAAATGATTGTTGAAAAATGGGCGCGCGAAAATGGTGTTCATAAACTGTATGCCGAAGTTTTTCATAAAAACATTCGTTCTTTAAATAATCTGTTGAAACACGGATATAACATTGTTGGTATAAAACATGATGCCGCAATAGTCGATAAAGAATGGATGCATGTGTATATCCTGGAAAAGATTTTAGAAAAATAAAAACAGGATATCGTGATGTTTAAAATAAAATCTATCAAAACATTAGAAAATGAATTATTAAAAGATTCCAGCCTGGATGACATTCATGGCGCATTATCAAAAAAACAAGATCCAGACAGAAAATTAAGTGCAGATGATGTTCAACATGATGTTTCTGTGTTGGCTCGTTATTTGATACGTGCTTATGCTGGTTGGCCCGTTCATAACAATATTACTAAAAGAAAGGTTTTAAATCGTTTAACAAAAATATATCAATCTGCACACGATATGACTGCTGCTGAATTGTTTGAATCTCTTGAAATAGTAATCGGGATGATTCCGGATAATCATATTTCTATTGATTTTAACCATGTTCATGCAAAGACAAAATCTGAAAGGAAACATAAAAATGTTGGAAAAAACTTTGCTGGTCGATCGGCAATCAAACATAAATTACGTAATGATAATATAGCAATCATTGGGTTTAACGCAATGCTGAAAGATGATGAATTTCGCGACGCAATTATCAAGTTTCAAAATGAAGAACTGCCAAAATCAAATGCATTAATTATTGATTTGCGCGGTAATAGTGGTGGTAACAGTTTTTATTCTGATAAATTCGCCCAGTTTTTATGCGGGGCGCCCATAGATAGTGTGAAAAAGACATATGTGCGAACCACACCAGAAGCACAAAAACTGCAACAAGAGACTTCGCCTAATGCCAAATGGAAAAATTTGCCGAAATCAGAAAAATTGCAGTTATGGATAAAAGGCAAATATTTCAAGGTTGATAAAAATCACGCTTATATGAAACCTATATTTATTTTGACCGATGAACACACAGGTTCCAGTGCAGAAATGTTTTTATTGCGTATGCTCCATCATCCTATGGTTACAGTTGTAGGGGATAATTCTGCTGGAATGGAAGTTTATGGTAATATGGGACATGGTTTTCTGCCACACAGTAATATAAACATACATGTTGGTATGAACTATCGTATTTTGGAATATAAAAATTTTGAATTACACGGCTATACACCAAACATAATGTGCGATGACGGAATAGATGCGATGGATATGGTTTTTGCAGAACTTGCAAAAGTGCATAATATAAAATTAATATCGCACATAAATAGTTTAGAAAAATAATTTAACAGGTTGTAAATGTACAAAAAAATCACCCAAACGGGTGATTTTATTATTTTGGCAGTCCCAATGGGAATCGAACCCATGTTACCGGAATGAGAATCCGATGTCCTGGACCGCTAGACGATGGGACCAAAACTTTTTATGCCATTTACAATACATTATGTTTTATAAAAAGTCAATATTGTTTGGTTTTTTATACTTTTTATATGGCAAGAAAAAAATAAAAAATTTTTTCATAAAAATTACTTGCAAAAAAAAAGTTTATATATATAATCATTAAAGTTTTTAATGATTTTTGAAAGGTAAGAATATGTCCAAAAAAGAATATATATCTTTGATCGAAGAAAATGGTATGATTTTGGAACGTTTGTTGGCGCGTGTCCAGCAATACCCGTCGCAAACCGTTGGATACAGTCGCCAACAATTAATGATATTATGTGATTTGCTGGTGTGTGGTAAATCTAAATTAAAAGAAATTGCGCATCGTCAATGTACGCCAACCCCAAATCTGTGTATAATGTTTAGAAAATTGGAAACCGAAGGGTTGGTCACCCGTACTGTGGATGAACAAGATCGTCGTAATACTTGGTATTCTTTGACGGCGCGCGGACAAAAAACAGCCAATCAATTCAAAGATGCAGTGTTGAAAACTATTGAATCTTTTTTCTGTGGGTTATCCAGTGCAGAAGAAAAAAAATTAACAGAATGCATAACGTACATGAATAAAATTTTACAACGTGTGGAGGATCAAAATGCGTAAATGTAAATTGTTTTTCGCTATTGTTTGTGGCGCGATGGTTGCAAATCCATTATTTGGTATGGATTTATCGTTAAATGATGCGGTTACACGTATTATCGCGGAATCAAACGATGTCAAAAAGGCCGAGGCAAATGTTAAAAAGGCCCAGGCTTCACTAGATTCTGTTAATGCAAATCGTTGGGTAAATATAAATGCAAATGCATCCTATATGAATATGGTTGATGTTGAACACCCAACCAGTGACCAAGGTATCAGGTTGCCACCAGAATTGGGTGGAATGTTGGCCCAGGCTATGAACACAGATGTGTCGAATATACAAATTCCTGATAATATGTTTATGGCGGGTGTGTCTATTGTTCAACCAATTTACACTTTTGGTAAAATCGGTAATGCCGTGGACAGTGCGCGCAGTGCGATAAATATGTCTAAAACCAGTCAAGAATTAACCCGTCGCGAGGTATCATACAGTGCGGCTGATTTATATTGGACTGCAAAAATGACCGATGAAATTGTAAAACTGGCTAAAAAAGATTTGGATAACGCGAAAGTATCAAAATCTAAATTGACGGCCACGGGACGTGCAAATCGCGGTAATTTGGTTAAAATCGAAACAGATATCGCGTCCAAAGAAATCAATTTGTCTGATGCTGAATTCAATCGTGATACTGCGCACAGAATGTTAAAAATTTTTGCAGGCTTGGATTTGGATGAAGAGTTAAATTTAACAGATGAATTTCCACAAGAATTTTCAGCCATGGATGAAAAGAAATTATCATCTTCGCCACAATGGGAAATATTAAATGAACAGGTAAAAATGTACGAGGCCAAGGCATCATCCACACGTGCAAACAGTTATCCAACATTGGCGGCTGTGGGTGCATATGACTATATGACAATGGGAAATGATGTTGGTCATATATTTGATAAAAAAGGTGGTCAATCGGCTTATTGGGGTTTATCACTCCAAGTTCCATTGTTCACGGGTGGGTTAAATCGTGCTAATGCAACTATTGATGCCATGAATGCCGAAGCCGCACGTCAAGATTTGGACAAGGCTAAAAAATTAACCACAGAACAGTATAATACCGCAATTCGTCAATATAATCATCTGCGCGATAATTTGTCTAATATGCAAAATGCACGTGATTTAGCAGCAAAAGCATATAAATTTTCACAAGACAGATTTGGCGCCGGACAAACATCTGCGGTTGAATTAGCCGAGGTTGCATCCGGTTTATATCAATTGGATATCGCGTTATTAAATGCGAAATATAAATTATTGATGTCTGCGGAATCTGTAAAAAAATTAGGTGAGTAAAATGAAATACATAGAAAAACTTTTAAAGTTTAAAAAATGGTTTTACGTATTTGCGATAATCGGTATTGTTTTTTGGATTGGTTTCAGGGTGTTCGCATTGGTTGCGCAACATAATCAAACTGTGTTCAACATGTCGCGTGATGTTGAAAATAACGGCATACCTGTATTAACTGTGGTTGCACAAAATTCTTCGGGGGCATTACACGAACCCATAACGGTTGAAAATAATCGTGCTTATGTTACTGGTAATCGTGTGGGGTTGTTTCGTGCAGGTCAAAAAGTTGGTAATGGAAAAATTACATCTGTGTCACAAAAGATAAATCTGGATACAGGAATGTACGTTATAAAAACAGAAAATGTTGAAAATGGTTTACAATACGTAGAATATACGCGTAATGGTTATTTTGTGCCTGTTTATGCGGTTGTGGATGATAATGTTTTTGTATATGAAAATGGTACGGCCACATTGCGCAAAGTTATTGTGGCACACAGTGATGCTGATGTTGCGTTGATTACCCAAGGGTTACATGATGGTGATATTGTAATATTATCAAAAGTATCAAATGGTGAAAAAGTACGTCTTGTACAAACAAACGAATAATGCAGGAGAGTAAATTATGTTGAAATTTTTTGTGCGCAGACCAATTACAACAATTATGTTTGTTTTATTTTGGGTGGTGTTGGGATTGTATTCTTTTTCGAATATGAATATTGAACGTACCCCAGCCTTGGATTTCCCATATGTGACTGCATCTTTTATATATCCTGGGGCGGCACCTTCTGAAATAGAATCACAAATTTTAAAAAAGGCCGAAGACGCCATGTCCGAAGTTGCGGGCTTGAAAAAAATTACATCCCAAGCATACGAAAATGGCGGATATGTGATGGCTGAATTTAATTTGGGGGTAAATGTTAATGATAAATCGTCCGAAGTAAAATCAAAACTGGATGCTTTATCTTCGGAATTTCCTGATGATATGAAACAACCTGTGGTGGAAAAATTAAATCCATTACAACAATCGGTCATAGATATTGCTATATATGGTGCAGACACGCGTGATTTGTATGAATATACTGATGAAGCATTATCAAATAAAATCACAGGTATCAAAGGTGTTGCAAACGTTAATGTGTTTGGTGGATTACAACGCGCAATCCGTATAGAAATGTCACCTGATGAAATGGCGGCACGTGGTGTTACAATTGTGGATATTGTATCTGCGTTGGGAAATAAAAATTTAAATGTGCCTGGGGGAAAAATAGAAAGTGGTACAGGTTCGTCAAATGTTCGTTTTGTCGGTGAATTTGCGAGTGTTGATGAAATTGAAAATTTACAGATAGTTACAGCCGAAGGTCAAAATTTTAAATTATCAGATGTGGCATCTGTGCACGATTCTGCACGTGATATAGACAAAGGTGCGAAATACAATGGTAATGATGTTATTGTTGCATCTGTTATCAAAGCATCGGATGGTAATGCTATCAAAATTTCAAAATCTTTGCGTAAAATGATGCCAGAATTACAAGCAGAAATGCAGGATAAATTCCCTGGCGCCCAAATGGAAATAGTTGCTGATTCTTCGATAACTGTATCGAATGATACATTTGATACAATCAATGGAATTTTACTCGGTATTCTTTTCACAGTTATTATTTTATTGGTGTTTACACAAAATTGGCGTTCTACCATTATCGCTGGGGTTGTGATTCCTGCATCATTGATTGCTGGGTTGTTTTTTGTTAGTTTCAGTGGATTTACCATCAACGCGATGACATTATTGGCATATTCTTCGGCGCTGGGGACATTGGTGTCTAATGCTATTATTTTGATTGAATCTGCATTGCAAGAAATGCGTAGTGGCAAAAATCCCGAAGATGCCGCTGTGGATGGAACAAAACGTGTTGCGGTATCTGTGTTGGCCGGTGTTGGTACGAACGTGGTGGTGTTCTTGCCGTTGGCATTTATGGGCGGAATTGTCGGTCAATTTATGGTTCAATTTGGTATGACCGTTGTGTATTTGACTTTATTGTCTTTGTTGTTCTCTTTCACTTTAACACCTATGATGATTGCAAGGATTTTGCGTTTAACAAAAAATCGCAAAAATCCAGATGCGGCACCTGCAAAACAACAAGAAACACATACTCGCCTGCGTCGTTGGTATGATTATCAATTTGCTCATTCAGGACGTGTTATTTTGCTGGGTGTTGTGATTTTGTTTGGTGCAACCCAGTTAATGAAATTTGTTGGTAATGAATTTCAACCATCAACCGATGCAAATAAAATAACATTAAGCGTGCGTGCACCAATGGGATCAACTTATGAAAAATCTGCGGATGTTGCAGGAAATATCGATAAAATTATACACGAATTTCCAGAAGTAGAATCAACCGTTGTAAAAATTGGTGAACGTGGGTTACAAAATATAACAATCACAACAAATTTAATTGATAAATCAAAACGCAGTATATCCGATAAAAAATTAGCCCAGGCTATATTACAAAAATTATCAAATATTCCTGATGCTGAAATTCAAATTCGTGCCGGTGAAACAACCAGCAGTGGAATATCATCGGATATGGTTATAAATGTCTATGGTGATGATGACACTTTGCGTGAACAATATGCAAATGAATTAATCAAACAAATCAATACTATTGATGAAGTACAAAGTGCGGTATTGGCGCAACAAAAACCGAATAATGAAATTCGTTTTGTTCCAAACCAAGAACAAATGAGTGCATGGGGAATTAAAAATTCTTATGCGGGTTCCGTGTTGCGTACAGCCATTTATGGAAATGATTCTTATAAATATAAAGAAAATGGCAAAGAATACCCAATTGTATTGGAATTTGCGCGTCCATTTAAAACAAACTTTATGTTTAACAGTGTGTTTGTAAATTCACCACGTGGTATGGTCGCGTTATCAGAACTGGGCGAAATTCAAAATGTGCCATCGACCCCGAATATCAGTCGTTTGGATAAATCACGTGTTACAGAAATTGATGTGAATATCGGTAAATCAACTGTGGGCCCGGTACAGAAAAAAATCGAAGCACAAATTGCTGAATTAAAATTAAAACCAGGATACAAAGTTGCGTTTGCTGGTATGTCTGAAATTCAAAGTGAAACGACCGGTGAAATTGGAATGGCGTTTATATTGGCATCTGTTTTAACGTTTATGTTATTGGCTGCGATTTTGAATTCTTTGACACATCCGCTTACAATTGCAACATCTATTATTACCAGTTTTATCGGTGTGTTTATATTGTTGTTCTTGTCTGGGGCATCTATGAACGTTGGTGCAATGTTGGCATTTGTTATGTTGGTGGGTTTGGTTGTGAATAATAATATTTTGGTTTTGGAACCAACGGTTAAACGTGTCAGGGCCGGTGAAAAACCATATGATGCATTATGGACAGAATTGATGTCTAAACGTAACATGGTGTTAATGACGTCTATTGCGGTTATGGTTGGTATGTTGCCACAATTATGGTCAACCGATGGTATGAAGACTGGTATGGCGGCCGTTATGATTGGTGGTATGTTTGCGAGTCTGGTTTTGACATTTACACTGACCCCAGCATTATTCTTTGCTATGGAAAATTTACGTAATACAGCGCGTAAAAAATTACATATGCAAATAAAATTACCAAAAATAAAACGTAATAAAAAATAAAAAAAGCCCTGATATATTTCAGGGCATTTTTTTATGCATTTTGTGCTTGCGTGAAATTTACGATTTGTTCTATGATGTGTACAAGGAAGGAAAGGATGATGCATTCAAAATTTGTATGTATGCTCGGTTTTTTCGTTGTTTTGCCGGCTTATTCTGCGGTAAATTTACCGATTGTTAATGTTACGTCTGGGGGTGTTTCTGCACGTTCTGCATTTGGTGATGTGAATACTGTGCATGAAAATGTATCTGTTGCGCCTGCGCGAAATGTTGTTGCACGTCGGGCAAATAAACCAAGTGCTGGTGTTAAATACACCGCGAACAAGACAGAGGTTGATGTTTTATCACCTAATTTGCCGAGTTCGAATTTGTGGGCTGAAAATAATATTCAAATTGATACACCACTTCGTATGCCCAGAATGGACGAAATAGCGGTGCTGGATAATGATTTTGAATTGCCTGATGAAAATATAAATCCAACGTTTGCTGTCGTAAAGGATGATAATGTTCAAACCGCCCAGGTTGCACGCGAATTAGAAACGACAATGAATCGTATGGCGGAAATAGATGCCCAAATTGCAAGGTTGGCTGAATTACAACGTCGTGCAGATAACAGTGTTAAACGTCAGCCTGTTGAAAAAAATAATACTGGTGATGTTAAAATATCGCGCATGGTTGTACCAATGGATGAACCTGATGTTTTAATACGCAGTGTTGAAAAACATAGTGCGAATAATAAACCTGCAAAATATACCCAAAATGATTTAGGCGATTTGAGTCCTGATGAATTACGCAAGGCTTTCCGTAAAACGTTCTTGTCAGAAAATAAACATTTGTCGGCTATGAGAACCGCATATGCTGATGACGATGATGATACAATTGTCACCAAAACTGTGGCTGGGTTTAATGTAGAAAAGGATTTTTCCAGCGATGATTCTGGTATTGGTGCGTTTGAAATAAAGATTAGTTTCCGTAATTTTGATTCTAGTTTATCACGTGATAATTATGATTTGTTATCAACTTTTGCTGGCGGTATTTTGCGTGATTCTAAACGCGCAGTTCAAATCTTGATACCAAACGAGGCAACTGTGGATCGTGATGATCGTAAATTAACGGCGCGTCGTTTGGCGATTATTGAACAGGTTTTACGTGAATCTGGAATCCCAGAACAACGTATATTACCAGTTTTATCAAATCGTGATGATGATGGTGGGTTGGTATTGCGTAATATTGATAATACCCAGTACGAAATATTAACCAAACAACAAAAAAATAAATTTGGTAAAACAACAAATAAAACATATAAAAGTATGACGTGGTAATTTGTCGTAAATTTTTCCAAAAAGTATTGGATTTTATATATCCACCAAAATGCCCATTGTGTGATGCAGATGTGGCAGAACACGGAATTTTATGTACAGATTGTTGGGCGGCTATAAATTGGATTGATGGTCCAAAATGTTCGCGATGTGGTTATCCGTTTATTGCTGGTTACGATTTTGATTCTAATGTTTTATGTCCAATATGTGCATCTGGTAAAAATGAACTGGATTGGATTCGCAGTGCCTGTGTTTATGACGATGCATCAAAGCAGGTTATGTTGCCGTTTAAACATTGTGGAAAAATCAAATATGCGCACTTTATGGCAAATGCCATGATTTGGGCAATGCGTGACATAGATTTAAATAGCATAGATATTGTGATGCCGGTACCACTGGCATGGCGGCGATTGTTTCATCGTGGATATAACCAGGCGACGTTACTCGCGCGACCGATTGCACGTGCATTGGGGGTAAAAATAGATTTTGATTCTGTGCGACGTAAATATCGTACTGATATGGGACACAAAACTGCGGCCCAACGTGCCAAGAATATTCGCGGTGTTTTCAAGGTGGTAAATCCCGGTAAAATTCGCGGAAAGCATATTTTATTGGTTGATGATGTTATGACATCTGGGGCGACTTTTGCAGAATTATATCGTGTATTAATGCGTGCCGGTGCCGCGTCGGTATCTGGCGTATCTTTTTGCCGGGTTGTCCGTGCATTATAAATTTGTGGAAACACTTGATTTTGCTTTTATTTGTTGTAAAATTCAATTCGCAATAATTTTCGAAAATCATAAGGTAAAAAAATGAACATAGAACTCGGCAAAAATGCGACACGTGAACTGGAAGCCAGAATCAAAGAATTTTGGGATAAAAATAATTTCTGGGATAATGATGTTAATTCACCCAAGAAATCGTTTTGTGTGATGATGCCACCACCAAATGTGACTGGTAATTTGCATATGGGACACGCATTGGATAATGTGCTGACTGATATTATTTGTCGTTATAAACGTATGAACGGGTTGGATGTTTTGTGGCAACCGGGCACTGACCACGCGGCTATTGCTACACAATTATTGATTGAACGTGATTTGTCAAAAAGTGGTATAAATCCACATAGTTTAACATTAGATGAAAAATTAGATTATGCCTGGAAATGGAAGGCGGACAAGGGTGGCCAAATTTTAAACCAAATGCATATTTTAGGTGTGACACCAACTTGGCATCGTGAAAGATTTACTATGGACGAAGGTTTGTCACGTGCTGTTACACAATTGTTTGTAAAAATGTATAACGAAGGTTTAATTTATCGCGATAAGCGTTTGGTTAATTGGTGCCCAAAACAACAAACGTCTGTGTCAGATTTGGAAATTGATACGCGCGAAGAACATGGAAAGTTTTATTATTTTAATTATCCGTTGGTTGATGGCGGTTTTGTTGAAATTGCAACAACGCGTCCAGAAACATTATTCGGGGACAAGGCAATTGCAATTCATCCAGAAAACGAAAAGTTAAAACATTTGATTGGTAAGAAAGCAATTATTCCATTAACCGATATCGAAATTCCAATTATTGCTGATGAGCATGCTGATCCAGAAAAGGGTACAGGCGCAGTGAAAATTACACCTGCGCATGACTTCGATGACTATGAAGTTGGACTTCGTCATAATTTGGAACCACTTTGCATTTTGACATTGGATGCGAAATTGAATAATGAATCAGTGATACCTGAAAAATATCGTGGTATGGACAGATATGTTGCGCGTAAGGCGATTGTCGAAGATATCGAAGCAGCAGGATTGATGACCAAAATCGAAGACAAGGTTATTCCAACACCATATTCTGAACGTGGCGGTGTTCCTGTTGAACCAATGTTAACAACACAATGGTTTGTTGATGCCAAAAAATTAGCTGAACCTGCAATCAAGGCGGTCGAAGAAGGAAAAATAAAATTCTTACCAGAACACAGATATAATTTATTTATGGCATGGATGACGAACATACGTCCTTGGACAATTTCACGTCAATTATGGTGGGGGCATCATATCCCAGCATGGTATGACGAAACCGGAAATGTTTATGTCGCAGAAACCGAAGCCGATGCAATAAAACAATCTGGTGGTAAAAAATTAACACGTGATCCAGATACATTGGATACATGGTTTTCATCGGGGCTTTGGCCATTTTCAACGCTGGGTTGGCCTGATATTACACCTGAATTAAAACGTTATTATCCAACTGATTATTTGTGCACAGGTTCGGATATAATATTCTTTTGGGTTGCACGTATGATTATGATGGGTATGTATGTTATGAACGATGTTCCGTTCAAAACAGTTTATTTGCACGGTATGGTTGTTGATAAATTCGGCAAAAAAATGTCTAAAAGTAAGGGTAACGGAACAGATCCATTAGATGCGGTTGAAAAATTTGGTGTTGATGCTGTGCGCTATTGGATTGCAACTGCACCAATTGGAACAAATTTGCCATATAACGAAGACGAGGTTAAACGTGGTTCTAAATTACTGACAAAATTATGGAATGCATCGAAATATGTTTTGATGAATTTGACCGATTTTGAACCAAAAACCGCAAAACAAATTCCTGTCGCGGAAAGATTTATCGAAGATAGATGGGTATTGGCTGAATTAAACAAGGCTATTGCTGATGTGCGCCGTAATCTTGATAAATACGATACAATGAATGCACGTGCTGCGGCCGATACATTTTTCTGGGAAATATTCTGTGATCAGTATTTGGAATTTATTAAAGATCGTTTCTGGTCGCCTGAAAAATACAGTGCAGAATCTAAATTGTCTGCACAATGGACTTTGTATACAGTACTGCGTGCGATAATTGGTTTGTATGCACCATTTGTTCCATTCGTCACCGAAGAATTATGGCAAAAGATTTACAAAGATGACGAAGGTGGCGAAACATTACACCTGACCCAATATCCTGAAATAAAACCAGAATATGATACAGATGTATCTATGATGCAAACGGCGTTGGATATATTAAAAACCGTTCGTGGTTTGCGCACAGACAGAAAGATTGGTAATGGTGCAAAATTGGAAACATTAACAATCCCAGCGGATACGAATCCTGTGCTGCACGGCTTGATTAAATCTGCGTCACGTGCTAATAATATAGTGTTGGGGGACGGCATAGATTTTGTTGTTGCTGAAAATACAGAGAGTAAATAATGGAAATCAAAAAACATATTGAACACATCGTTGTCCAAGCATATCAATGTGACAGGTACGGTTTTTTACGTCCTGTTATGTTGATGAATTTTTTACAAGGTGCGGCCGAAAGTCATGCCGAAGAATTGGGTGCCGGGCGTTCATATTGCACCGCGCATGGGTTTGCATGGGTTGTTACACATAATATGGTCGATGTAATAAAGTTACCACGTTCAAAACAAGAAATTACACTTGTTACATGGCCGTCTCGTCATGATGGATTGCGTGCATATCGTGATTTTGAAATTCGTGATGCAGATAATCAATTGTTGGTTCGTGCAACCAGTCAGTGGGTTTTGATAAATCTGGAAACGCGTCGTTTACTGCGATTGAGTGATAGTTTAGAAAACTGGGGCAGTATCGATGAACGCGCGTGGGATGTTCCTTTTAACAAAGCACCAAAATTTGATGTGGAAAAAACGCACGAAATTAAATGCCGTTTTGATGATGTTGATGTGAATCAGCATATCAACAATGCGGTGTATGCTGTTTGGGCAACCGAAAGTGTTGGTTTTGAATTCCGCAATACACACGAATTATCTGGCATTGAAATTTATTTTGAACATGAAATTCCGGCTAATTGTCCAGATGTCCAGGTTGGTGTAAAACTGGAACCGGACGTTTCATATCATAAAATTTTGTCCGGGGATACACAACATGCAACGGTTGTATGCCATTGGAAATCTAATTAGTATTTTGAAACAACTGCTTTTTATGATATAATACCCTGTATAGAGAATATAGGGGTTTTATCAATGAAAAAAATTTCTTTTATTTTTATGCTGTTGCCATGTATGGCGATGGCTGGGACCGACGCGGAAAACGCATTGGATAGTATTGTAAGGAATGTTCGGGTTAATTGCGATGGCATATCCAACGATTTGACATCATTAAAGAAAATGGCCGGAATTGGAACGATTGTGAATGCTGCGGGAACTTTGGCTGGTGCTGGGGGTGTGGCCAGTGGTGTGGCTAAAATGAATGCTGATTCTAATACAGAAGAATTGTTGGTATTGGAACAATCAACTAAAAATCAGGCTGCATTGGCAAATTTTAAAAAGGCAATTCCAAATATAGATTGGAATGCGGTTGAAACACATTTAAACCAGTTAACAGAAGAAGATAAAAATCCAGATAATATAAAAAAGCAAATAAATGCCAGCCAAGAAAAATCCGACAAATATGGTAATATCAGGACTGGTTTGTTTGCTACAAACACGGCGACCAGTGTTGCTGGGGCGGTGGTTTCTTCCAAGGCCAAAGTTGATGAATCATTGGAAGAAAGAATCAAAGCATGCACACAAAGTTTATCAGGGTTAAATGATGCCATTACACGTGTTCGTGTCGAAGACGGTGTAAATGCAAATACAGAAAAATTAACAAAAAGTAAAAATATCTGGGACAAATGTGGCCAGTACAAAAACGTTAATACCGATTCGTTAAATAAATTGGCAAAAGCCGCAATGGTATCTGGTGTTGTCGGTGGTGCAACCGGGACGGCGGCAACGATTACCAGTGTTTCTGGGACGAAAAACAAAATGTCGGATGTAGATTTAAATTCAGCAGATGCTGCAAACGACATAAATAAAATCGAAAATATAAATGTTGCCAGTAACGTTTTGGGTGGTGTAACAGCGGTATCATCATTAACTGGTACAATATTGAATGCTGCACAAAAGAAAAGAATACAAGAAGTTGTAACAATAGCTGAAAATTGCGAGGAGGCATTACAATGATGAAACAATTAATATTGGTATTATGTTGCGTATTACCATTATCGGCCATGGCCGCCCCATCACCAAAAGCAATTTGGAATTATAAAGGTGGCGATGTAACACACTTTTTGAAATACGACCATTTAACTTATGGGGTGTTGGACGAAACACCTTTTGCATGGACTATGATAAATCCAACAAAAGACTGTAACTCTGGAAATATCGATGCAATACGTGAAATGTTAGATGTTGATCCGAAATTAGCAAATTCGCGGAGATACAACCCCAGTGATGGTACCGTCCTATTTATTCCTGCTAATAATTGTTGTATAAACAGATATGATACATGTAAAAACAATATGGCCGAAATTGCCGAAATATTATTGGATTATGGTGCGGATGTAACTGAACTGGGTAATCCAAACCACAGACCACAAGGTAATCGCACAGCATTAGAGGTTTTACGCGAAGCGAGATCAGCCCAAACATGCCATAATACATCTGTATGTGATTCAATTGAAAAAATGTTGTTGGAACGTGGTGGTGCTGTGGCATATAATACTACACCAGATATTACACCAGATGCAGATACATCAGGAACAGTTACACCAGGTGTAAATGTTGGTGATGGTTGTTTGTTCGGGTCGTCGTGGTGTATGGAAGAAGCAAATATTCCATTGGATGTCAAAGTGTTGCAATCTGTTATAAATCAGCCAGAATTTAAAAAGAAAATGAGTTATAAATTGATGTTAACATCATTTTTGAATGGAAGTTATGGGATACCATTTTCTATTCGAAATTTAAAGGATTATTGTGAGTATAATATGAAAGATACAACTGGTCATTATGATGATGATGGCACGTGCGCCCAATTTGCCTTGACGTATGTTCAAGAGCTTGCCGCGACACATCGTAATAAGTAAACATAAAAAAATCCGGCGATTGCCGGATTTTTTAATTGATCGCGGATACCGCCAAACGGGCACGGCCCTTGGCACGACGACGATTTAAAACATCGCGTCCGCTTTTTGTTGCCATTTTTTCACGAAACCCATGTGTTTTAACACGACGAGTTTTTGATGGTTGATATGTTCTTTTTGTTGCCATGACTAAATCCTTTTGCCCATATATTTAAACATATTTTTATAAAAACGCAACCTTTTTATTTAATTATTTAGATTTTGATGAAATCAGCCCGGCTTTATTGAGTAGTTCTGTGAATAAAAACCACACAAATAATGCCAAAAATAACTTCCAAAATGGTATAAAAAATTTGCTATGCATAATAAACTGCCTTTTGTTTTTATGTTTTATATGATAATACAAATGTATTGTTTGTCAATGTGTTTTTTTGGCTTTATTCCTTGACCTTTTTACCAAAAATTTGCTATGTTTTATATACAATAAATAGGGGAAAGTAAAGTATGTCAGAAAATGAAATAAAAGAAATAAAAATTCCACAATCTTCGTTGGAACATGAAATGCGGACATCGTTTCTGGATTACGCTATGTCTGTGATTGTTGATCGTGCATTACCGGACGTCAGGGACGGGTGTAAGCCGGTGCATCGTCGTATTTTATACGTTATGAATGATGTTGCGCCTGCAACAAAATCGACTGTGAAATCTGCGCGTATTGTTGGTGATGTTATGGGTAAATACCATCCGCACGGGGACAGTTCAATATACGAGGCAATGGCCCGTATGGCCCAAGATTTTTCCATGGGTGAAACATTGGTCCAAGGCCAGGGTAACTTTGGTTCGCGCGATGGTGATAAACCTGCGGCTATGCGTTATACCGAGGCGCGTCTTTCAAAACTGGGCGCATCATTGATGGAAGATATGGACAAAGATACTGTCGATTGGCAACCAAACTTTGACGGCACTTTACAAGAACCTGTGGTTTTACCAACTAAATTCCCAAACTTTTTGGTAAATGGCGGATCGGGTATTGCGGTTGGTATGGCAACAAATGTCCCAACATATAATTTAGGCGAGGTTTGCAACGGAATACTCGCAATTTTGGATAATAAAGATATTACTGATGATGAATTGTTTGATATTATCCCGGGACCTGATTTTCCAACAGGTGCGGTCATTATGGGGCGTGCTGGTGCATACAAGGCGCACACGACTGGACGTGGTTCTATCATAGTTCGCGCAAAAACGCACAACGAAAATATTCATGATCACGAGGCAATCGTTGTTGATGAAATTCCGTACCAGGTTAACAAGGCGCAAATGATTGTGAAAATTGCGGAACTGGCCAAGGATAAAAAAATCGAAGGTATTGCCGAAATCCGTGATGAATCTTCCAAGGAAGGTTTGCGTATCGTTATTGAATTAAAACGCGATGCTATTCCTGATGTTGTATTAAATCATTTGTTCCAATACACTGAAATGCAGACGAATTTCCCTGTGAACATGATGGCATTAAATCGTGGTCGTCCAATGTTGTTCACGATTCGGTCTGTTTTGGATGCATTCATTGAATTCCGTGAAGAAGTTATTCGTCGCAGAACTATTTTTGATTTGAACAAGGCACGTAATCGTGCACATACATTGTTAGGATTGTCTGTGGCTGTGGGTAATTTGGACGAAGTTATCCAATTAATTAAATCCAGTGCGAATCCAGATGATGCACGTACGGCACTTGTTTCACGTGGTTGGCCGGCATCTGATATCCAAAATTATATTGAATTAATTGATGACCCGAATACAGAATACAAAGACGGTATGTTTTATATGTCCGAAGACCAAGCCCGTGCAATTTTGGAATTACAGTTGCATCGTTTAACAGGGCTGGAACGTGATAAATTGCATGCTGACTTGGTGGAATTGGGTGCAACAATAAAAGATTTGTTGGATATTTTAGGCAGTCACGAACGTATCATTCAAATAATTCGCGATGAAACGACATCTGTACGTGATAATTGGTCATCTAAACGTCGTACAGAAATTTCCGAGGCATCAGTTGATATCGATATCGAAGATTTGATTGCACGCGAAGATATGGTCGTAACTGTGTCTAATACTGGTTATATTAAACGTGTTGCGCTGGATACGTATCGTGCACAAAAACGTGGTGGCAAAGGACGCAATGCAATGACAACCAAAGATGACGATTATGTTGTCCAGGTGTTTGTTGCAAATACTCACACACCATTATTGTTCTTTTCATCCAAAGGTTTGTGCTATAAATTAAAAACATACAAATTGCCCGAGGCCACAGCCGCCGGCAAGGGACGTCCATTGGTTAATTTATTGCCATTAGAAAAGGACGAGGTTATAACCGCTATTTTACCGGTGTCTGATGAAGATGTAAAACGTGTCCAAGAATCAGGCAAGGAACATTTCTTGATGTTTGCAACTGCATCGGGTACTGTGCGTCGTAACAGAATGCAAGATTTTGATTCTATTCGCGCGAATGGTAAAATTGCTATGAAGTTGGATGATGGTGACAGTTTGATTTCTGTGTTGCCTTGTAACGAAGATCAAGATGTGTTTTTAACAACGTATCGTGGTCGTTGCATACGATTCCCTGTGACAGAAATTCGTGTGTTCGCTGGACGTAATTCAACGGGTGTGCGTGGTTTGTCTTTACAGAAAAATGACCATATAATTGGTATGGCAATGTTGAATCATGGTGAAAGTGATGCAACTGTGCGTGCCGCATATATCAAACAAAGTCGTGCTGCACGTCGCGCGGCAACTGGTATCGAAGAAGATGCAGGTGACACAGACGAAGAAGTAACAGATTTGGTATTAACCCCAGAACAAATGTCACAAATGGCCCAGACCGAAGAGTTTATCTTGACTATTTCTGAAAACGGTTTTGGAAAACGTACATCTTCTTATGAATATCGTACAACACACCGTGGCGGAAACGGATTTACCAATATTAAATTGGGCGGTAAAAATACAGCGGTGGCTGGTTCTTTCCCTGTCACAGATGACCAAGATATCATCATGGTGACCGATGGTGGAAAAATTATTAGGACACCTGTTGCGGATGTTCGTATCGCCGGTCGTTCAACTGCGGGGGTTACATTATTCCGTACCGCAGAAAATGAAAAGGTTGTATCTGCGATTTCCATTGTTTCTGATAATGACGAAGAAGAAACCGTATCATCAACAGAAGCTGTAACAGAGTAATATATGTGGGGAGGGCGCACACATGGATAAAGAATATTTTGTATCAATAAATGATGTTTCAAAACGTTTGTCTGTGCCTGCGCACACCCTGCGTTATTGGGAAAAGCAATTTCCAACGGCGGTTCGTCCAATCACGGGGGCTGGTGGGCGTCGTTATTATCGTCCTGAAACATTGGAAAGGTTGATAATAATTCGTGATTTGTTATATAAAAATGGATTAACGATTGCGGGTGTAAAAAAATTATTACACGATGGAAAATTTCCTCGTTCTGCTGCGGAATATCAACCTGAGCCAGCTGATAATATCACCGTTGTGCCCCAAAAACAGACCACCAAAATTGCACCAGCCGAACCTGTTAAAAATCCGGTTCTGGATAATGTGATTGATACCGCATTGGATTTGTTACGTGGTGCCAAACAAACATTAATTAATCAATAAAAAAAGCGATTTTAAATCGCTTTTTATTTTTCTAACTCGTTCCGTCTTTCAACCAAAGAATCGCGTGTGTGAATCATTTGTTGTCTGTATTGTTCCAAAGAATCTTCGGCCCTAATCATATTCATAAACATATTGTTGTATGCGTTGATAATACTGTCGTTACGCATATATTGTATACGCACAGAATCAAATTCTGGAATGGAAAAATTAGGCACCCCAGGTTGTAATACATTAAATGTTGTCGTTGTGTCTTTATCGTTTTGTGTGCGTGTTACAGAATCTGGTTTATTACTATGTTGAACAATCTGTGTTGAATCATTATTTGGTTGTTTAACATTATTTTGTTCCCACGCACGATTTAACAAATTAATTTCATTTTGTAATACAGCATTTAATGTATCGTTTTCGAAATTTAATACACTTTCTTCCATCGCAACACCGTCATCAAACACGTTGCCAGAATAAAAATTCCACGCCAATTTATTATTCAATATGCAATTAATTGAATCAAAGTCCAGCATTTCAAAAAAGTAAGATAAATCGTGCAAAGAACCTTTGTTTTGTAATATACGACTACGTGCTTGTTCATGGATGAAATCCATACTATCTAAATTTGCGATATGTTGTTGAAACGCGATGATATCTGATTTTGGTAAAAACGCAGATGCCTGGAAATCACGTCCTATACGCGTTGCATAATTATTAAAAGCACGTGTAATTAAACCCTCATTATTCAACATACAGATTTGTAAAGTGTCCGCTTGGTTATTCAAAGAATCTGTGGCTGTATTATACCTGGCCTGGGTGTTTGTTAAATTTGCCGGCATTTTGGCAGTACGAAAATTGCTTGTTCCAGAAATTTCTTTATCCAGTGTTGAAATTTGTGTGTCTAATTTTTTAATCTGGTTTTGTTTTTCCCTGTGGTGACAAGTCATAACCAAAAATGGCAATAACGCAACCATGCAGACATAAGTACGCCTGGTTTTCAAAGAATTAAATAATTTGTTTGTTTTCATAAACGTATATCGCTTTTTTGTTTTTAGCTAATATTTTATACTAAAAAAATTTTATGTCAATAACAATTAAATAGGGGGTTAAAACCTTTGTTGCATTGTGAATTCCAAAGTCCATTTATCATATTCGCGTGTTTTTACATTAGAATTACGTTTAGTATAACTGAATGTCAGTGTTGGCACAAAACCCCACACATCAAATTTATTGTTGGACAAAGATAATGCATAACGTTGTATAAAATCGTGTTCGGTCATCTTTTTTTGCATCAGGTAAGAATCTTCGACGACAACGAAATAACGCGATGCGTCATAATTTGTCCATGAAAAATACGGCTCTAAATACGCATGAAAACCCCAAGGTAATTCAGATCCAAATCCAATAGACGCGTTATATCGCCAATCTGCATAATAATCACGTTTGGCAGTATCCCGATCGACACCACCGCGCAAAATAATATATTTTGTTGCATCTAATGAATAAGAAATACGTGCGCTGGTTGAATATGTTTGACCGTTTAAAATACTGGCATAATCATCATTGTCATATTTGTTATCCAAAACCTTGAAAGACAGCCCTGTTGATAATTTTCGTGTCCAGTCATAGTTTGTATCCAGTTTGGCACCATACGACCAATTATATTTTTCCCATCCATACCAACGACGTGCGGCAACACCAGCCAACCAAACGTCACCATGCGACCAAATATACCGTGGACCAGTCGATGCCGATAAATATAAATCATCATAATCATGATAGTCGTAAATGTTTGCATAAACATTCGCATCGTTTTTCCAACGCCAATGATCGCCCAAGACAAATTCGTAATTTCCACCCAATAACAAATTATATCCAATCGCCTTTACAGGTTTTGCAGTATTTGCACATCCTGAAAAAGCGCCGTATACACCACATAATTCATAATCAGATGCTTGATTTACATTACTATCCGGTGCAGCCCCAAAATTAAACCAAACATTCCAGTTTTTATTTTGGCGTGCAATCCAACGAAAATACATCATCTGCTGCTTCACCGCAGGTGGAATATCGGCACCCGCCATAGCAAGACGTAAATGATAATCTGCACGATACCATTGTTGTTTTGCCATATAACATAATGCCAATTCATAACGAATTTTAACCAGGTCTGGTTGGTCATCTAAAATTTTGCGATATATTTTTATTGCTGTATCATAATCGCCCTGGCGTTGTGCCATTTGTGCAATTAAATACCAACGTTCGATTTCCACAGGCAAATTATTTGTTTGTGGCATCATGGTTAAAATACGTGTTGCTTGGTCATAATCACCCGCATCAACTAATTGGCCGGCAATCTTTACAGCATCCAATGCCGACATAGTAACAGTGTTATCTTTTTTTTGGGTATTCGATTTCTTTTTTTTATTTTGTTCGGTTTTTACATGATCCATATACGAAGATTCCATAACCAACGGAGTATTTGAATTTGCACCCCAGGATTTAATTCCTGGATATATTGTAAATACAGCCAAAGATATAACAAAAAAAGCCCGTTTCATTTTCAAAATTTTATACCCCATATACCATAGCAATAAAAATAATTATTACCACAAAAAAATCCCCGCATTACGCGGGGATTTTTACATTAACACCTTTGATTTAGTGAGCATCAGGTTTCATGCCATAACCGGCACGGAATTCATGTTCGTGCTGAACATTTGTATCCGTTTGGTATGTTTCTTTGAAACGCACAATACCTGCGGCTTCTTCTGTTGCATCAACACCGTAATAACCCATGTTTAACAAACCTTCGTTTTGTGTACCTTCGGTATTTTTGACCAAGGTTCCAGTCGTTGTTGTAAAGTCATCAACAGTCAAACCTGATCCATTATCATTATGGAATTTAAGATAATCTTTCATTTCTATACCAGTATCAAATGCACCACCTTTATCAACTATCAAATGATTTGTGTCTGTATTAGCATATTCATCAAATTTGATTTGGCTGGTACCAGCAGCATTATCTTTTGTAACGGTCACTTTATACCAAGGAACAGCATTGCCGGTGAAATCCATTACCAACGTTTCCTTGCCTGTGGTTGTATTAAATTCCAATGTCGCAGCATCATCGGTCAAAGCAATGCCTTGGTCGCCATGATACTGTGAATCTGATGCGTATAAACTACCAATCGCCTTACCTGTAAAGGTCATGGTTTCTGTTGGACGTTTGCTTAAAATGTCATAACCGCCTGCAAATATTTGGAAGTCATCATCAAAATCGCCATCGGTCACGGTCGCCCATGTTTTATATGCATTTTGTTGGATGATACCACCGCTAGTAGTACGTTGATGTTCTTTTGATTCAGCTAAATCTTCACTACTTGTAATTCCTTTATATTTGCCAAAATTTGTGGTTTGCATTTTTCCAAAATCAGAATATTTCATATTTTGACTTTCATTATTACTTTTTCCGCTGGATGCTATACGCAGTGCTTGGTCAATACGATCCCAACGGCAAACCTTGCCATCAGGACATTTACCAGCCTCAGCATTACTTAATACAGAATAATCTGTTATATCTTCATCTGGGTTATATATCAAGCGAACAAGAGTACCTTTGTCCTTTGCTTGAACCAATTGTTCAACCGTGGCGCCTTCTGTCGCATCAGTTATAACATATTCATACACTATGCCACGAAAATCTGCGGATGGGTTTTCGCCATCGGCTTTACGAATCATCTCTTGTTCCAGGCCCTGCAAATTTGCTGTCAAAGAATCGATTCTACCATTAGGATCCATATGGAATTTTATATATGCATCATCGGCCACGGCACCTGCTGCCATACGAAATTTAACATCGTCCAATCTGTATGAAGTATATGTTTTCCCATCTTGAACAACACTACCTTTACGCGATGTCAAAGGAATTGCAGAACGTACGGCTGTTGTTCCATCTTTGGCAACCAAAACTTCGGATGCCATACCAGTAATTGCATTGTTTGATATTTTTGCGTCTTCGGTTACCGCAGCACGAATTGGGGCTGTGGTGCCACCACCGCCACCGCCACCGCCACATGCGGCTAATGCTAATATAGATGTTAAAACGACGTATTTTTTCATGTTGTATCTCCTTATGTAAACAATTTGTTTAAAACCCTAAACCTTCACACCCTAATTGTACAATATTTCCGCGTCCCCCCGCAAGTGTTTATTCACACAAAAAACCCGTCGTTTGACGGGATTTTTTAGTTTTCATATTGTGAATTAAATTCTTTTATTATTTGACGCAAATGTTGTTTTTTAAAGGCCGGATATTTTTTTGCCTTTTGCGTTGTGCATTGTATTCTGGATGTACGCGGTTTTACATTAAACGCTTTATATTTTTTTAACATTTTATCAAACGCGTTATCGTAATATCTCATGGCACTACGGTACATTTCATACATAACGTATTCTTGGTCTAATAAAAAATCGTGCATTTTAATCAATCCATCGATATGCAAAGCATTTAAAACACTTGCGCGGGCCTCTGCGCGTTTATTTGTGGATACAGAATTTTCTAATTCATATTCCAAAACCAAGCCATGTAAATTAATCGCTTTTTTTGTATTGTAATCATCTGTTGTTTTTGTCATTCATATTCCCTTTATTTACAGTGTATGGGCTGTATCCTAGCACTTAATGTCGCTTAGTCAACAAATAAAATGGGTTTGGTCTTAAATATTGCGCCAATTACCGATTTATAGTATAATTAAACCATCAACAAAAAGGATGAAAAATGACAATGATTTACTGTCGCGAATGTGGTTATAAACATTCTAATAAAGCCAAGGCTTGTCCAAAATGCGGCGCGCCATCAGGGGACACATTGGGTAATAAAATAAACAAATTAGTTGATGGTAAATCAATAGTTGTATATTTAATATTGGCTTGGTTCCTTGGATTTTTAGGTGCACACCGTTTTTATGTCGGTAAAACGGATTCTGCAATTGTGATGTTATTAATGGGAACAATTGGTTGGGTGTTGATTGTGCCGGGAATTGCGGCGGCTGTTTGGGCGTTGGTTGATTTTATTGTGGGACTTTGTCATGTGTCCGATCCGGCCTATGTGCTTTCAAAAAAATAATAAATAAAAACCCGTCGTACGACGGGTTAATTATTTTTGTTTGCGTGTATACAATTCGCGTACCAAATAATATGGGACCCCATAAGATTCTAAAATCCATGATGGCCAAGGCATTGTTTCAATAACTTCTTTTGGCATATTCGCTCCTTTTTTTGGTTAAAATAGCACAAAAACACGAATTGTCAAGTTTTTATATCAACGATTATTTCGCTTTGGACTTGAATGTTTGATGGACCAAATCTTTGTATTTGGCATGTGCCATTTTATATTGTGCCCTGGCACTACAATATTTATTGTTTGCATCTTTATACGGACAATCTTGGTTGCATGGGCGATTTACAGAAAAATGATCACAAAACTTTCTCGCAACAACCCTCAATGTCATATTACCTGATGCATCAATTTGACATATTTCCAAAATACATGAACGCGTTTGTTTGTTCAAATCAATAGGGCAAGATTGTGCCTCGCCTTCGCATATATCACTGTATGCTGCATTGAATTGTCTTTTTAATTTCCGGGTTTTCTTGCGTTGTTTAATAACAGAACTTACTAAATCAAACCAATTTTTTCGTGTGGACATATTGATACCTTTTATATGTTTATACGAAAATCATAACAAAAAAGGCGGCTGAGTCAATGTTTTTGATTGTTTTTATAAATCGGTATTTGATTCAAAATATAACTTGGAATATTCGGCCATCAAATCAACAATTATGCCTTTGTATCCAAATTTATCCCAATTATGCGAAGCCACACGCAAAGACGTTCTAAAATCTATAAAATCTGTTCCTTCCCAATCTATAAAGAAATTTATATCAAAAGTTTTTTCATCCAACATAAAGTTTTGCCAAATATCGCCTTGGAACCAACCGTACAAAAATCCAGGCTGGTCATCTGGGGTTGATTTTAAATCACGAATCTCGGCTGGGTCAGATTTACCAATTACATATAAAAAGTTAGCAATTTGTTTTGCAATATGCTCGCGATGTTGCGCAATTATTTCTGGCTTTATATCCGTTAACAATGTCCCATTGGCAAATTCATATTCACGAACATAAATATCCTTGTACTGAATAATTTTCATTTTTGGAATTTTAATTGGTGAAATATCTTTAAAAGTATCGGTTATACGTTTTTCGCGCAAAGAAATATCACGGCCATCATTCATCAAAGGAAATTTAAACACGTATTTATTGTTCAAAATAACAACAAAATTTTTACATCCATATCCAACCGTTGTTTTTATTTTACATACTTTCATATTCTGGGCCAAACGTCGAACGTAACGCACATATTCGTGTGTTTGCGGATATCGAATCATAATGCGCACTTTGTCACGCAAAGATTTTTTATAAATAAAAGAACTGATAATATTAGATAAAAAATGTCTCATGTTTTATTCTGCGTCTTTTGTTGAGTTATACAAACCAGTTTGCAATGCGACATCCCACCAATATTTAGAAAATACAGGACGTGACCACACCGGTCCCCACGGTTTCATATAATCGGAATAATGCAACACAACCAGGTTATGTTTCAAATCATCCAATTCAACAGGTGGGTATATTTTAAATATGCGCGAACCATGGGATAATTGAAAATTATAACGTAATGGCAAGAAACTGATGCGTCCAACCAATGTATAATTCAAAACATCTTGATCAGGGTTTTTATATTCGTGTGTACGTGATTCTTTAATCCATTTATCATAAATTTTTTCTTTGCGAATTTTTTCAATATCCATTAATAAAAAACCAGAATTAATATATTTGTTTGTTCTGGTTGGAACGGCGGCAATAACATTTTTACCTAAATCCATTTCATATATATCAATCAAATCGTGAAAGAAAATAATATCGATATCAGCATAAATGATTCTTTTTACCGTATTGGGTAATAATTTAGGTAACATCAACCTGTACCACATGGCCACAGGCCAAGTTCCACGCCATGATTCATCGAAATCGTGATTGCCCTTTAAAAAATGAACTGATGAACGTGTGCCCTTTGTAACACTGCGTATCATATCGCACAAAGTTTTATCAACATCGTCGGTAACAACACAATATACATCGTAATCACAACGTCCCACAGACGCGATTAATAAAGATTTCAAAGTAACCGCGGCCTTTCTGCATCCACGTGCATCAAAACAAAATGCCACAGGTATTTTTGTTGGATATTTTTGACGTGGTATTGTATTTTGACCCACGGTTTCAATTAATCCTTTATACCGAACCTTGTCACGATTTAAACGACGTGCAGCCCGTGTTTTTCCAAACATTCCGGCCACAGTTGCACAAATTTGACGGAATTTACTGTATTTATACATAGTATAACCTTTTGCCCTTATATGATTTTTATCCTAAATAAAAAACGTCCACAAGGCAAGTAAAATCAAATAAATATAACATAAATAGGAAAATATTGCTTTTTTACACTATTCTATTATAATGCAAATTACAACGAGAGTGATATGTATAAAATACCGTTTTTTATTGGAAATTTTTTATCATACTTTGTGCCTGGTCGTGAACACAGACGTCGTGTTCGTGGCAAAATAAATGTATTTTTATTTTATATTCCAATCGCGTTATTTGTAAAACGTACTTACCATGTTCGTATCAAAAATATTCATTTTGTCCGCCAGGTCAGCATGAACAGAATGACTTGTGTTGTGAATGACAAATATTATGTTAAAATTTTTAGAAATGTTTCTGTTGCGCGATTAAATGACTATAAATTTTTATTAGATTTTATAAGACCACATTTGAATACACAAATCCCAGAAATTTTTGTTGCCAAACATATACCAATGTATGTTGCTGAAAAATTGCCTGGGACAGATATGCGTGATTTTGATAAACAATTAATTTTGAAAAATGAAACGAAAATTAAAAAGCAAGTAATCGATGTGATAAATGCGTTAAAGAAAATACCTGTTCGTGATATTCCAAATAACGAACGTTTTACATTTTGTGTCGAAGATAAAGAACCCAAGGTTTATAAAACAATTACACGTAATTCTGTGTTGGCGCATCGTGATTTGAATGCGAGTAATCTGCGTCTGGACGATAAATTAAACCTGGTCAGTATTATTGATTGGGATACAATTGTTATTGTGCCGAAACCAAACACAGATTTATACACATTTGAAAAATTATGGAAAATTTATAAAGGCAAAAAATAAATTAACGCCCGGCCTGAACGAAAGGTAACGGATTGACGCTGTAATCGTTCACGTGTTTTGGATTCATCTCTCGACCATAGGTCAGTTCAATCATATTTCCATTTAAATCAAAATATTTTTTACCGTTTCTGGTTATATATTTGCCGTTATAATGTATCTCGTAATGCAGGTGCGAACCATTTTCGCTTATTGTGGCTCCTGTTAATGCGTTACCACCAGTATGCCCAACTGTCGCAATTTGACATCCTGCTTTGACGGTCTTTCCAACATCACTGCTGGATAATAACATTGTATCCAGGTGCATATATCTCGTCAAAAATCCATTTTCATGTTGTATTGCTATATAATTACCTGCGGGTTTACCATTGTCTTTTTGTACTATTTTTACAATGCCGTCAGCAGTAACAAATACAGGTTTGCCTAAGTACTCTATATTACAACCTATATCGATACCACGATGAATATATGGGGTTTTATCTTCATATTTGCCCCTGGGGCCGTATACAGAGCAAGGTTTGTTATAATTATAATTTAACACTGGTTCACCCAAAGGAATTTTTTGGTTGGCCGGAATTTTTGGGTTGACTTGTTGACATAATCTGCCGCCGGGGGTATTTGGTGCGACCGGTTGTGTTGGTGGTTTTGGTTTGTTTGGATTTATTGTTATCGGTTTGTCATTTGTGGGTGTGGGTTCTTCTTCTTTCATTTGTTCGTCAACGGCTATATCATTATTAATAATCAACGATATATCATACGGACTTAAACCTTCAAATGGTTTATAACTTTCTTGCATTAACTCTACATGTTCGGCAAAATTTAAATCTTCAACAGTTTTTGGAAACGATGTCGGCGTTAAAAGGCTGTCAGCAATCACCGCACCAGGTAACCCACAAAGTAATACCAAAAATATCGATTGCCGCTTTGTCATTTTTTATTATTTATTTAGATTCCTTGATTTATATCGCGCCAGAAATTTATTGATTTGCGAATTGTCATGATTGGTTTGTGCGTGTTGTGCATGTTCAATTCGTGTCAGTTTGGTAATTTTTTGCCGTTTTGTCGTTTTGATTGCGTACAGTTCTTTGTTTTCACCAATTCCAGATAAAACATCACGCAACAATTTATCGTATGCAGTTTTGAAATGTTTGTTATGATTGTATAAAAAATCTGTAACTTGCTCTATTAACCCAGAATGATCATTAGCACAGAAATTTTTTATCCTTGAAAACTTACCGTTATTTAAAATTATCAATTTTTTGTCGTCGCCTGCACTAATTTCTATATCATCAAATTTGATACTTTGTGTACAAGCTGCGTCATAAATCATATCAAATAAAAAATCTTGCATAGATTCATAATCTAATTTCCAATCAGGGTATTTCACAGAATTTAAATTTACAGTGCATTCGGCCAAATATGCATGTTTATCGTTTGTTGTATCCCATAAATCTTGGTTTGTTTTAATATGATTTTTGGCACCTTGAACAGTTGTAAAAAAATAATACCCATTACTTTGTCCGCCCAAGGCATTTTGTGATGGGTTAAAATAACCGTTTGATTGTATCTGGGCAAACTGTTTATCTGTAACAGGTACAATGACATGATACAATGTAATCAGTCCAGATTTTACACTGTTTTCTGCATTTTTAAATTTTGATACTTTATCATCCATTACAATAAAACCCTTTTTAATAATCGTTGTAACAATTATATCACAAAACCGGGTAAAAATATAGCCCAGCATTAATATGCCAGGTTACGATTTTCTTTTTATAAATAAACGTAAGAATCTTTTTGAAAGAGTATTTTTAGGGTTATAAACGACACGTTTTTGTTGTATGTATTGTTCTAAAACTTTTGCACCAATATCGGTTTCTATATTTCCATACACACAAATACCACGTTTTTTAAACTCTTCCAGCCAATTTGGTTTAAATCCTTCGTCAAAACCAGTAATCTTTTCAACCATATTCGACGGTACACCAAAATAAACATTTTTTATCCCAGACCACATAATTCCGCCCAAACACATCATACATGGTTCAGCGGTTACATATAAACTTACATCGTGTGACGATAAATCATGAGTTTTTAACACTTTTTCAGCCATCCTTATCGCGTTCATTTCTGCGTGATTGTTACTGCATTTATTATGCATCACGGTATTTACAGTTTTTGCGATTAATTTTCCATTTTTATCGTAAACCGCTGCCATAAATGGCCCATAACCTTTTGCAATACGACCAGGTAATTCACGATATAATTTTAAAATAATTTCTTGTGCCTGTGCCAGTTTAGCACTATTGATTTTTTCATTTGCAATAACAGTATCGAATTTTTTGCGCATATTTTTCCCCTATATAAATCATATACATTGTACAATTTATCAACTGAATCAGCAAGTTTTTTATATCTCGTCCACAATGAATGCCAAGATAATAAATTATAAATAACCAACCATTACTTTTTATGATATAATACGTTTTGGAAAAGGATAAAATATGAATTTTGATGAATTAAAGAATAAAAAAATAAAAGTCGGCGATTTCGTATTGATGACTATTCCGGTCACTATTGAATACGCCAAAGAAATTTTTAAAATTGTATCCCAAGACCCCAACAATATGCTTTTTTGGATGCCAGATGGTTTGTTTGAATCCCCAGAACACGTGTTGATCAGTTATTACAAACGTAATCACGATTCACGAACAATGATGTTTGGTATTTTTAAAGATAATAAATTATTAGGTGAAATTGGTTTTTCAAATATCACATTGAAATCTGGCAAAGTCGATATTGGTTATTGGTTGCGTAAGTCTGCACGTGGACATGGGATAATTAATAAATTGTTGCCCAGAATAGAAAAAATCGCATTTGAACAAGATTGGTGTCATAAAATACAAATACGGTGCGATGCCGAAAATATTGTTTCGAAATCCATAGCAGAAAAAAATAGATATACACTCGAAGGCATTATTCGCCAAGATAGTAAATGGCCAAATGGTTCTTTGCGTGATAAATTATGTTTTGGCAAATTAAAAACAGAATGGAAAAAATAATACGAAAGTACGCAAATAAAACATATATAACAGTTCATGTATGAACCGTTTTGATAATACCATATTCAGTTTACAATAAATATTATAATCTGGTGTTTTTACGTAAATGTTTCTTCATATTCATGATGCGTTTATAAGATTTACGAATTTGCGAGCGTTTGATTTTACCGTCTTGCACTAATTTTACAATAGTTTGATTGACCTCTTCGCCACGATTTGCATCAAAAACGATATTATTTCCAAACACTAATATATCATTACCAGCATTTATGGCCATTTCTATCGCTTTTTCACGACCATATTGGTTTACAATGGCCCCCATGTCCATATCATCTGAAACAATGACACCATCAAATCCCATATCACGTATCATTTGGATTGTTTTCGCAGATAAAGATGCAGGCAGTGTGTCAAAATTATTATTTATAACATGTGCAACCATGACTGTTGCGTATGGCGATGTGTTTGCCAACAGTTTTTTCCATGGTTCTAATTCATAATCTTGATATGTTTTTGTTATGTCTGTGAGTCCCGCATGCGTATCACTGGTGGCACTCCCGTGACCAGGAAAATGTTTAAAAGAACTAATTACATTTGCATCATTTAATCCACTAGCAAATGCGTTGCCAAATTCTGTTACGATTTGTGGGTCAGGCGAAAAACTGCGTTCTAATGCACCAATTGCGGGGGATTCTGGGTTAACATCAACATCTAATAGTGGTGCAAAATCGACATTTATTCCTAAATCTGCAAGACGTGTTCCTAAATCGTGCGCAATGTTGTATGTTGTTTGAATGTCACCACCACCCAATTGTTTCGCAGATGGAATTGCAGCAAAACCATGTTCCGGTTTTAGGCGCTGAATATTTCCACCTTCTTGATCGATGGCTATTAATAATGGTGTTGGGGCAATAGATTGCAAATGCGTAGTCAATGCTTTGACTTGATCCATATTTTTTATATTAGATGAAAAAATATGTTTTTTTGCTTCGGGTATGCTCATACCTTGGGCAACCAATCCAGATAAATCGACATCAAACAATATAACACCGCCAATATGTCCGTTTTGTATCTGTTTTTCGATTGCAACAAAACTTTCGATATTTTTATCTGTGCCATCGCCATGAAACCCGGTCATTATCATTTGTCCAACCATTTTATCCAAACTGGGTTCAGATAATCTTTGGGCCAAACCAACACCGATACATAAAACAGCCAAAGCAATAAAAATATATGATTTTTTATAATTCATGACACGCGCTCCTTTCCAAAGGAATTTATACTAAATCTCCGTGCGCCGTTCAAGTTATTTATAATATCTGGTTATATTGGTGCCGGCAAAACGCGAGTTGAGGAATATACTGTTTTGTGTTATAATTGTTATAAAGGATTCAGGTTATGAATAAACAAACATTGGCAAAGTTTTACAAGACACGAAATAAATCAAAAGTCGTATCGGAAAACAATGTAAAACTTGAAAGATTTATCACAAATACATATCTGCAAAAATATATAACATCAAAGAAATCTGTTGTTGAAATTGGTGCTGGTATTCGTGCCTATTCCCCAGAAATAATTAAATACGCAAAAAATGTCCTGGCGATTGATTTATTTCAAGAAAATTTAGATAGATTGAGCCGCAAAAAGATAAACACATTATGTGCAGATATTACTGATTTGAAATCTATTAAATCTGGTTCTTTTGATGTTGTGTTCGTAAATGGCCCTATGTCGCATTTGTTTGATGATACAGAACGCAGACGGGCAATCCGGGAATCTGTCCGTATATGTAAACAGGGCGGTTTTGTATTGTTTAATTATTTAACCAATACACCAATAATTTATCGTTCTGGATTAATAAAGGGAAATAGCAAAGCATTCAAGAAATATGATAAACGCACGGCCACAGATATATATGCAACATATTTCGTCAATGATTTTCATAAACTGGTATCAAAGACCAAAATGAAACATATTTGTGATGTGTCTCTGGACGGATTATTCGAAATTTTGAAAGAATATACAAACAAAGTCAGTAAAGCAGAATTTAATGCGATAAAACAAATGCAATTGCAAATCTGTGAACGCGCCGATATGATTGGTTGCAGCACCCATGTTTTAAGTATTTACAAGAAATAACCAATCTCAGTTACAACAAAAATAAAACCGGCGAAATGCCGGTTGAATTTTTGGTTGTGGTGTGTGGGCGAAACGCGAGTTGTTATCTGATGTTAGTAATATGTTGATTTTTATCGAACTTAGATATATACTTTCCTTTAGATAACTGGGAGTGTGAGAGCAATTATATGAGAATATGTTATGTCAGAACGTCCAGATTGGGAATTGTTTTATCACAATATTTTTAGTTTGTTAGATTATGTACAGAAAGAGAATACACCAAGCAAGTTTGATTTACTTTGGAACTCTAATTATTTACATCAGTCTATTGTAGATATGGAATTACCAGATGACAGGAAATTCCATGAAGAAAGGTTTCGCGAAGAAATACTGGAAGATTATGCTTTAAAGGCGTATTGGGAAAAATACTATAATCCTGCACTTTATAATAATGGTTTGCCGCCGCATCCGTATGAAATAGATGTATATTTGGCATGGAAGAAATATGGCGGTGACAGGTCTACAAATGGTATTACGTTGTTGCCTTCTGATACATATGAAATAGTAGTAGAGCGTGTGCTGAAAAAGTTTTCTTATATGATTTCTTATTATTTGCGACAAGATCGGTTTTGTAAATGCACCCGTGGCTATAAAACATGGGGTATAGCGAAAATAGAGAGACTTCATAGATATAAAGAATGGCAAGAACGTATTCGTAATACACAATCTGCTTTAAATAATTCCAGATAAAAGATTTTTATACTGTTAATATTTCGCCCACACACCACAACTACTTTGAACAGAAATACTAGATAGAGCGGTTTAGGGTCGGTTTTGTAAGGTTATTGCCGGTTCGAAAGTGTGTTTCAAAAGATAAAAATCGACTTTTGACTTTCGAACTAGAAAAATTGCGCACGGATTCCCTCGCTCGTGCTAAAGCACGGCTGCGGGTCAACCGTAACGATTTTACTGCGTTTCTCTTGTAAAATCTACTTGTTGTCGAACGATGTTTCAAATCAAACGGGCGCGACAAAACAAAAATTAAACCACCCGCAGGGGGTGGTTGAATTTTTGGTTGGAGCGCACGGATTCGAACCATGATAAAGAGAACCAAAATCTCTTGTCCTACCATTAGACGACGCTCCAATGACGCGTAAATTATACAGATAAAAAATTGTTTTGCAATAAAAAAACTAACAATAAATAAAATACCGCCCATTTGGGCGGTATTATGACTATATTGTATGTTTTATGGACACATTTCCAATTGGTTCAAAACATTTTGAACATCTGCATTCACTGAATCGGTAACTGCACGTCCGGCACCATCATAGTGCTTGTATTCAAATGGTGCGTCTGCAAATTCTGGATATTCATCATACAGTTGTTCAAATGGTGCCAACAATGCACGGATGTTTGCCTTGGATTTGCAAATACAACTGTTACGAACATCGGCAATCATGGCTGACGTTGCCACATATTTATTCGTGCCATTAATTTCTTCGTCGTCCATCACAACACAATGTGTGCTGAAACCAGAGAAATTAACATCATCAGACAAGAATTTATAAATTAAACCCTGGCTTGCCCCAGATTGTTTTAATTTATATGTAATTCCACCTGTGCAACAAGACTGCGATGCACGCATCAAAACTTTATACCTGTTCAACAATGGCGCCATTGCTTTATCATTTGCAGAAATATTTGGATTGTTTTCAATCGCGTCGGTAATATCGCACATTACATTATCGCGCAAAACATGACTGCGTGGAGCAACCGTTTCGGAAACAATGGGTTTGCGTAACCATACCGCACATTCGGATGGTGTGTTAAACGGGCAATCTGCGTATTCTGGCAACATTTTGCCGCCCGCATAATTGTCTGTTGTTTCAGATACGTTATCTGCATTGCCATACAAAAAGTTATTTATAATGTAAACTGTTTCACCATAATAACTCTGATCGCCTAATGAAAATCCCGCATGCTGTGCCTTGTATTTGCCAGCTTTATTAAAACTGACGGTTGGTTCTTGCATTGGGGTCATAATTACCGCCTGGATATCCCCAGAAACCTCGTCATCGGTCCATAAATTTTTAAGTGATTTTTTTGGCATCAACAGTTCGTCTACACGCGCACGCGTCTCGGCGAGTTCATCCATTGTGTCGCGCATATATTGGGCGTCGCTGACCTGAACATTGTCAACAGCCGGAATTTCTTCCTCGATAACAGGTTCCATGATAACATCTGTTTCTGTGTCGGAATCAGAAGCAATCACAGGCTGTACCCCGTAAACGCACAACAGGGATGATAAAATTAATATGTGTTTTTTCATACCATATATGATACCACAAAATAGGCCAATTTAAAATAAAAAATTATTGTTGCGTAACATATTATTTTTTTATTACCATCTAGGATGAAAATCTTAACAACTTTCTAAAAGAGGGACAAAATGAAAAGAACAATCGTATGTATTTTAGCAACAGTTTTATCTATACCGGCTTTTGCGGCAAAAAATGAAACAAAATTGGATACAACTGCAACACCTGTAACAACGGAAGAAACGGTTGCTGTACAATCGGAAACTGAATGGAATGCGGACAAGTCGCGGAATACATACATGAAAACATCAAACCCAGATATCAAATTCCCACATGGTATCCAGGTGGGCTTGGGTATTTCAGCAACCAGTGGTTTGGAGGGTTTTGTCGGTTATAACAATAAAAAGTTTGATTCTTTTTGGTGGAAACGTTTAGGTGTTCGTTTAGATTTTGCGTCAACAAAACCACTGAAATCTTTCATGAACAAAAGAATTGATAAATTTATGGGCGAAGACGGTATTGAAATAAATGACGAAATCAGCATCGTTGATGGTTCAATAAAATCAAATCATATTGGTGCATTGGTTGATTTCTATCCGTTTGGCGATACTTGGTTCTTGGGTGGTTGGCGTATAACTGGTGGTTATGTGTTTGGTAGTTTAAATGTGGATGCTGACTTAAAAGGAAGTGTGGAAGGTTTGCCATCAGGAACAATTGAATTTGAGTTTGATGGAACAAAATACAGATATCTTGGAAACGATGTTTATGGAACCGCGGAACTTGATTGGGATTTCCATGGCCCATATTTGGGAACAGGTTTTGATTTAGGTATATTCCGTGGGTTTAAATTGTTCTTGGATGCAGGCGTTGTGTTCACAAGCAAAGCCGCAGAGTTAGACTTGAATGTTGATGTTGATAACTTGCAATATGACAACGGCGGTGGTTGGACAAATTTTGCGGGTGATCCTAACTATAATGACCTGGTTTCCGATTTTAATGCGCGTAAAGATGCAGAATTAAAAGATGCCCAGGATGAACTGAATAAATACAAGTTCTTCCCAATGATAAAATTAGGCTTTATGTATCGGTTTTAATAGATAACGAATCGGGGCGTTTGGCGCCCCGATACATCGTTTCGAATCGAAAAAATTAAAAATCGAATCGTTGTTTTACAGGAATTTGTAAACAAAATAACAAAGTTACAAGATTTTTAATAAAAAATTTTTTGGCTGATTTCTGCGCCTTTTATATTTTGTTGGAATAAATCAAAAGTTTTTTCGAAAAAACACTTGACTTTTTTAGGATTTCAATTCATACTATGCGGGCTTTCAAGTTGAGACCTTTTCCCAACCTATGAAATTTCGCGATGAAATCGCAACATTGTTAATAAAAGCAGCTCATCAAATTGATTTTTGATGCGAATCAAAAATCGTTCAAGAAGAGATATGCAGACAGTTGAATTTGGAATTATCCAAACTTTGACAAAGTCAATGTGCATATCTTAAGACAGGTAGTAGGTTTACATATTAAACCTCGTTAAAACAACTTGTCTTGCGAATATATATATGTAAAGACGAACTGAAATTAAAAGTCAGCTTTGTTTTATTATGCACAGGACTTATGACTACAAGTTTTATTTAGAACTTGAGAGTTTGATCCTGGCTCAGAACGAACGCTGGCGGCAGGTCTTAGGCATGCAAGTCGAACGAGC
>Ga0310696_10000335_pt1 | contig 77802 bp, 63 predicted proteins | sample AusTroGonzalo_MG_4_FD_203885 | JGI IMG/M metagenome (GOLD analysis project Ga0310696, IMG submission 203885) | Bovine rumen microbial communities from tropical cattle in Woodstock, Queensland, Australia - Gonzalo_02 (v2) (version 2) | ecosystem: Host-associated > Mammals > Digestive system >...
AGTCCTTGATTCTCTGTGTTGACTTCGGGCTGTTAGCAAGACCGATAACCTTACCAGTTACACCAACGCGCTTCTTAGCTTCGTAGCAGCAGAGCATACCACTCTTTCCACCTGCACCGAGGATAACAACATTCTGTCCGTACTGGCAGAGCTTTGCAGTCTGAGCTGGAGCACCAGCAACATCCAATGCGCTCAAAGCGAGCTTTTCGGGCATGTCGTTCGGAATCTTAGCGTAGATACCGCTTTCGAAGAGGATAGCCTTACCCTTGATGTCAACCTGGTCAACATCTGGACGGATTTCGAGGATTTCATCTATGCGGAGAGGAGTAAGTGACAAAGAAACCAAAGTTGCAATCTTGTCGCCTTCCTTCAGGTCGATCTTGCCCTTCAGTGCGTCGCCAATCTTTTCAACGCGACCGAGGAGCATACCGCCCGAACCAGTACGACGGTTGCGGTGCTTGCCCTGCAATTCAACATTGAGGAACATTTCCTTCTTTATTTCTTCCATGATCTTTTCCTGGCTTGCACCTTCGCCTGCCTGCTGCTTAGCGTAGTTGTGAATGTCGGTGAACGAAGCGGAGTCGATGTTTAATGTCTGAACATCAATAAGGATTTCGTTGTCATAGATTTCGTCCATATTGTTGTCAAGCTTGTTTGCCGGCTGTGGCAATACGCCCTTCGGCTCTAATACGCGGTGTACACCGTATTTGTTACCTTTCTTCTGCATTTTGTTTAGTTTTAAGTTGTTATTTAAATTTTACAATTCTCTGCAATTTGTCAAGCGACCGCAAAAGTAATATTTTTTTTCAAAAAAATATCTTAGGGAGTAATATTTTTTATTGAGCACTTTCAAAATTATTGCATACCGTTTATTATTTCACCAAATTTCAATATTCTCTCTGCATTTGATTCGTTGAATCAATCTATCATAATCCATATACCTTTATTAAACAATTAACTCGTTGTTCCAATGTTTTGCTTCCATACTTAGACAAGTATTCGCTTAGTCGTGTGGTGTTTAATTCGTCTTGCATATAGTTTTGGCGTAGGTTTTCCATATCCTGTTCAGTCCTGTAGAACGGGTTGAGGTAGAGCAGGTCGAGCAGAGCCTTTTCGGGCGTTGCAAACATCAGTCCGCGACCGTTTTGCAAGGTTTTTATCTCTTAGCCGAAGAATAGTGGTATTTTCACATTCTGGTAAAAGAATGTTCCGAAGTCGTTCACAAACTTGGCTGTCTTTAGTGTGCTGACGCCTGTAAACTGCACCATTTCTTCGGGAATCATTCCGTAAAACGACAATGCGCTTTGTGTGCTTATATACGAGGGGGCATAAATGCGGTTTGCGATGTACTGCGAAAAGTCGGGCTCTCGCTTGTATTCGGGAAAGGCGTAATATTGGTTGCGCAATTTCACGATAAGTCCCTTATGGCACCATCGCGTAAGGTTGTTGCGGTCGAAATCCTTTTCCCACAACAATACCTGATTGATATTGAAGCATCCCATTGGGAACATCCGTTCTCTGAATGTCAAAAAGTCCATCTTCTTTTTGTTTTTGAAAAAATCATTTGTTACCGTGCATAAACAGAGCAATCATAACTAAACAAAAAAATCCCATCTCTAAAATTAGAAACAGGATTTTATTTTAAGCAATAATAATATAACTACTTTGAAGAAGGTGTCGGTGTATAATCAAACCGCTTGTAGGTGCCAGTGATGGCAACACGCGTACCCGCAGCTGATTGCGTTACTGTAGCCCTCGTAACATGAATCAGATAAGTTTTTCCATTAAAAATCGTAGCCATAACATCATCATAAGAAGCAGTACTAGTTGCTAGAACATTATCATAACATTCTGCCTCTATAGGAAAAGTAATAGCACTAAGGCTTGTTACTGCATAATCATTTGCATTAAGAATATACAACCTTGTATCTTGCATAGGCTTTATGACAATCGCTAGGTTTCCTGGATCAACACGATAAAAAGATAATCCAAACTCATCAAAACCTGAATACGATACTCCCTCTTTTACCCACTCGAAAGTACCTTCTGTAAACAATGGACGAACAACATTTACTGTATATGTAGCCTGAGCCTGACTATTATTATTGTCAACAACACTTACATTATAAACAACTTTTTCTGCATTATCAACATCGGAACTTGAAAGTTGGCGATTTACAGTACATGTGTATGTTTGTTCTCCAGTGTAATTATTATCAATATATACAGGGTTGCTTCCGATAATTTGATTTGAGGAATTGTACTTTGTTTCCATAAGGGAAATACTGCTTATCCCTGATGCTACGGATACTTGCAGATTCAATTCTAAAGATAAGGTATTGACATTCCCTAGGTTGAATGTAACAGACACCTGTCCATCGCCATCCTTTAGCGTTACCGTTGAAGTCGATGAAGTCCCCCCATTGCCGTTTCCACCACCATTACCACCGCTACCTCCATATATTTCATTAGCTGTCGTAAATGACATAATATCCCCCACTCCAGTTCCATTTTCATTTATTGCATACGCTGCAAAATAATAATTGGTATTAGGCTGCAAATTGTTCAAATACACAGAAAAAGATTCGCTAGCATTATTCCCATTATTTTCAGATGTCAACTTGTTGGCCAATCCCGCATCGGTACTGTAGTAAAACCCGGAAGCCAATATCCGTTCATCACCAGCATTAACAATCACTGCACTTAATTTTGCCGAATTTGATGTCACATCCGAAGCCCCTATAGTTTGAACCTCAGGCACCGACACATTAGAGCATCCATCAATCGCCAACATTCCCGCCACAACTACAATGGCGAATAACAAAAAGGTAAAATTCTTCATTTATAACAATTTTTAATTACACATATATCTCATTACTAATCAATCATTTGAAAAAGCATCTATTAAGTTTTAAGACTGTTTGCCTTCTAGACTGTCAGACCGTCAGTCTCCTTATCATCGCCACCGCCTGTGCGCTTATCCCCTCTTCCCTACCTTCGAAACCAAGTCCTTCTGTAGTTGTAGCCTTTACAGAGACTTGCGATTCATCAATTCCAAGAACAGCAGCCAATGTTTTCTGCATTTCAGGGATAAATGACTTAACTTTAGGTTTCTGCAAGGATATAACCGAATCAATATTCACAATCTCGTAACCTTTTTCCTTCACAAGACTATAGGTTTCCTTTAGCAATTTCTTGCTGTCGATACCCTTGTATTTGGGGTCGCTGTCGGGGAAATGATAACCTATGTCACGAAGATTGGCAGCACCGAGCAGGGCATCACATATTGCGTGGATGAGCACGTCACCATCGGAATGGGCCACACAGCCCCTATTATAAGGAATTTGGATTCCTCCGAGGAAGAAATCCAAACCATCCTTTAACTTATGTACATCGTAACCTATTCCTATCCTGTACATTATGACTTCCTTGCTTCTTTTTCAGCCTTCTTTGCATCACGCTGTTCCTTGGCAAGTCCGCCAAAGTCGAATGTAAGCGTGAATCTCAAAGTATTCTGCAATGGGCTTGTTCTTCCGTTTGTTGGAATCAGGTATGCAAAATCAAGCCCGAAAACATTGAGTCTCAACCCTGCACCAACTGTAAAGTATTTACGGTTACCCTTGTAAGTATTTTCATGAAAATATCCCATTCTCACTGCAAACTGTTTAGAATAGCAATACTCCAAACCTACAGACAATGTTATTTCTGCAAGTTCCTCACGGAAACGCGACGGCAATCCATTCAAATCACCAGGAGCATCCCACCATGATGTAAACAAGGCTGCTGGAACAGAAACATTCGGATCTTTTCCATACTTAATATGCTGCTCTTCCCCAGCCTGAACAACATGACCATCAGGCAGTGTATCACCAATCTGATAATACGATGGCGTTGACGGCACAAGCAACTTGTTGAAGTCTATTGTGAAAAGCAGGTCATTATGCTCGTCGAAACTAAGCATATAGCCGACACCTGTGCGGAAATTTGTCGGGATAAAGTCACGCTTTTCGTTCGAGGTGTACGAAATCTTTGAACCGATGTTCGAGATATTTAAGCCCCACATAACCGACGACTTCAAATTTCCTGTCATAATGTCATCATTCTTGTAGTAGAACGAAACGTCGGCAGCAACAGAAGTACCAGCCTTTGACGAAACCCCATTCCCTATATCTTGACCACCAGTAAGATTGCTATAAATAAACCTCATCGCTACAGAACCCGAGAAGTTCTTTGCAAGTAAACGTGCATACGACAAGTCCAACGAGAACTCACGCGGACGGAAGTTCATAATGGTAACATTGTTTATGTCCTTGAAAACCATACTTCCCAAGTCGAAATACAGCAACGATGCACCTATTGCATTCTGTGCGTTGAACTTATAGTAACCCGACAAATAAGCAAGGTTCATATCGGAAACCAACTGCCTCAACCAGGGCGTGTATGATATTGAAACACCGAAATCATTTTCGATGAATACATATTTTGAAGGATTCCAATGTTGCGAATTGCCATCGGGAGTGGTTGCCACACCAGCATCACCAAGACCGCCAGCCCTTGTGTCGGGCGCAATTGTCAAGAATGAAACTGCTGTTGAAATCGTATTAGGAGCATCACGACCATCAATGGTAGTACCATCAGAGTTTGTCTGTGAATATCCACATATACTTGCAAATAAAAGTATTGCAATTAGAAACGAAAATCTTCTTGTCATACTAAAAATTTTTGTCTGCAAAAATACATAAAATAAAACTCTCATATAACGCAACAGAAGATTTTTTATTGCATCACTACGAGAGTTTTTTTGAAAAATATAAGACGAAATCAATGTTTTACAAAGAGCAATCAACTAAATCATCCCACGAAATGCATTTTTCAATTTACTAAAAAACGACTCGTTTCGCTTGCTTTGCGGGTTGAAAGACTCCGATTCGCGCATCTGCTCGAGCAATTTCTTGTCGTCCTTTGACACATCGTTTGGTATGAAAACATTAATTCTTACCAGCAAATCACCATGTCCGTAGCCGTTTATGTCGGGCAAACCCTTGCCTTTCAGACGCAAAATTTTGCCAGACTGTGTTCCCGGTTCCACCTTTATCTTCACCTTGTTGCCAATGGTTGGGATTTCGGCACTGCAACCCAAGATTGCATCGGGTATACCTATATATAAGTTATAGATGAGGTCGATTCCGTCACGCTTGAGTTCCGAATGTTCCACTTCCTGAATTGCAATCAGCAAATCGCCGTTTATGCCACCGTGACGGGCAGCATTTCCCTTGCCGTCCATCGAAAGCTGCATACCTTCATAAACGCCAGCAGGAATCTTCAGTTCGATGGTTTCCTCGCCAGAAACAATACCCTCGCCGTAGCAAGATGTACACTTATCCTTTATTACCTTGCCCGAACCTCCGCAGGCTGAACAAGTTGAAGATGTTTGCATCTGACCGAGCATAGTGTGCATAACGCGCGTCTGCACACCACGACCGTTGCAAGTCGGACAAGTCGAACTCGAATTGCCGTCCTTCTCGCCAGTGCCGTGACAAGCCGAACAAGGCACATATTTCTTGACCTTGATTTTCTTGGTTGTGCCGTTTGCAATCTCCTCGAGCGTAAGCTTTACAGTAACACGCAGATTGGTGCCACGATTTACAACTCGTCTGCCTCCGCCACTGCGACCACCGTCACCACCGAAGAAACTGCTGAAACCACCGCCTCCGCCAAAGTTAAATCCGCGTCCGAATACGCTATTGAGAACATCGTTGAGGTCGAAATCGGCGAATCCACCGCCGAAACCACCACCAGCTCCGCCATTCATGCCTGCGAAACCGAACTGGTCGTAACGTGCCTTCTTGTCAGGGTCGCTAAGCACAGAATAGGCCTCGGCAGCCTCCTTGAACTTCTCCTCGGCATCCTTGTCACCCGGATTGCGGTCGGGGTGATACTTCAATGCAAGTTTACGGTAAGCCTTCTTTATTTCGTCTGGCGTCGCGTTCTTGGCGACACCAAGCACTTCGTAATAATCTCTCTTTTCCATACAAAATCCTCCTACTGACCAACGACAACCTTCGAATAGCGAACTACCTTGTCGTTAATCTTGTAGCCTTTCTGAATCACATCAATAACCTTTCCTTTTTTCGACTCGTCCTCAACGGGGAACTGCGTCACAGCCTCGTGGAAATCGGTGTTGAAATCCTCGCCCATAGCCTGAATTTCGGTCAAGTCCTGCGACTTTAGATACTCCATAAACTTCTGGTAAATAAGTTTTACACCTTCCTTGGTTGCATCCGCGTCGGCGGTTTCTAGATGTTCCATAGCACGGTCGATGTCGTCGATTACCGGCAGAAAATCGTGAAGCATCGAAGCCTTTACGCTCTCGCGAAGTTCGAGTTTTTCCTTGGCAGTACGCTTCTTGAAATTACTAAATTCTGCCACCTGACGCATATACTTGTCCTGAAGTTCCTCGAGCTTGCGGTTCGACTCTGCCAATTCGTCCTTTAATTTTCTGTCAGAAAATCCGAAACGCGACTTTTTCTTCTTGCCGTGTTCTGGTTCAGCATCAACTTTCTTTTCTTCGGCAGAAGTTTCCTCAACTTTCGCCTCTGCAGTTTCATCTACTTCAACATCTTTATTTTCAACATTTTCTGTTGCTTCTTCCATTTTCTTTTCTTCTTGGATGTTATCGTTTTCCATATCTTTTTAAATAAAATGACACTGCTTGATTTCAAAAATTCTGCCACACGACAAAATATGACAAAATTGCAGTAGGGACGCAATGCAATAAGGTCGCAACGCATTGCGCCCCTACTGGTTTGCCTTATAATCCTGAATTAACGCTTCCGATAGCCACTTTGCTAATGCCTGACGGTTGTTTGCATCAAGGAGACGCTTACGGTCACGTTCGTTCTGAATATTTCCTGCCTCCATAAACGCAGCTGGCGGAATCACTCGCTTTATAACTAACAGATTTCGTTCCTCAACCGTACCAAAGTATCCCCTATTCGGCTGGAACTTGGCATATTTCTCTCGAAAAACATTATACATTCGCTCGGCAAGTGCCTTCCCCTTGATGCTTCCATGGCAATAGTAGAAAAACGCATCAACCCGCTGGCTGCTACTGCGCGAATCCAGATGAATCTCAACAACACGTTGATACTTTACCGTCTTGTTTTCGTAATACAGCTTGTTTACCGCATCGGCACGCTCGATAAGCCTCTGGTTCTTGTCGCGACTAATTCCAAATCCCGGATAATAGTACTCGTCGTAGTCGATTTTAAGGATTTTGCCACTGCGAATGCCATCATCGGGGTCGTCGATAATCATATAAACTTTGCCCGACTGCTCCTCTATGCACCTTGCCAACCTCAAAGTTATATCGTATGCATATTCATCCTCCGAAATCATCACGCCATCGACGTACGAAGTCGCGCCCGGGTCGGGTCCGCCATGACCAGCAATGAGATAGAAAATTGCGTCTTTGAGTGCCGTTCCTTTAATCGTGTCGGCAATACGAAGCTCCATCCTTGCCTGTGGCATTGGATGCGTAGCGGTATCGGGAACGCATATTAGCGGAATAGAATCTGAAACTGCCGTAGAATCTGGCTTTACGCACAATGCGGGAACAGTATCAATAACGACAATATGTTCTGGCTTTATGGTATCGTGCTTTTCGGGCAAAAGATATGTTTCACCAAGAATTAACTGGTCTTCGAGTTGAATTTTGTCCTTGTTGATTTCCAAAAACTTATGATAGTAATCCTTTGCCTCGTAACCGTTTTCGCGGAGAATCTTATAGATTCCGTCGCCTTGCTTGGCTACGACCGAGCGTACCGAATCGCTCTGTGCCGACAATGCCGACACAATGCAAAGGCAAGAAAACAGAACTATCAATCTCATTTTCATCGCCTGCAAAATTACAGATGGCATCCTCCCCTACAAACAAATTACACGTAAAGATTTTAACGCGGTGCTGTTGAACAAAGAAAAGCCAACAGGGTTACGCTTTCGGAAATTCCTCTCGCGACAGACAAAAGGCCTAGTTCTGGGCCGACCCGCACACGGGCCGCACAGATCGTCCATTGGGGCGGTGGCGGCTGTAGTCGGGCATGCTGCAATCGTCCGACATGAAGATGAGGTACCACGCGTATTCCGGGTAGTCCGTGCAGAGCGACGACGACCAGTAGGCACCGACAAAACCGGCACCGTAGAGGTCACTTCCGCCGCGTTCGCCAGCTGCGGGTAGAAAGACAGAGTTACCATTAGTTCCTGTAAACAAGCGTCCGTTTACTCCGTTCTGGGTTGTCCACTCGTGGGTGCAGTTGTCGTACAATTCCTGCATTTCGGATTGAGTAGGCATTCGCCAACCTTCGCCCCAGTTGGCTGTGGCGGCATCGTCAGAGGCTTCAAGAGTGGTTAGCACGTCAGTAAAGCCATTGTTGCCGACTTCCTCATCGCTACAATACTTGGTCAGGCTGTTAAATCCATTATAATTATCGTCGTTTTCATTATATACGCAATACCTATAAGAATTCCAGTTGTAGGTTTCCTTTGGCTCAGTTTCACCCCAGGCAAAGTAGTCACCGTATGCAGTCGGTGTGCTTGCGCCTACATTGCAGGTTGCCCACTTAGTGCCAGAGGGCAAGCCAAGGTCAACGAACTCGTGTCCGTTAAGAGTATTGGTGGGCGTTGGTCCAGGTGTTGGATTTGTGCCGTTGCTTGTCCACTGCGCGTACAAGGTCATATCGGCGGTGGCTGTCAGGGTATATCCATCTGGATAAGAGGCACCGCTTCCGCCCTGCACGGTGTTCCAACTAGTGAATGTGTATCCGTCGCAGGTGAAGGCATTGCGCGTAAGTGCCTGTGCTTCGCCCTCGGTAAAGGTCTGGACGGACATTGTGCCTGTGCCGCCATTAGGATTGAATGTTATGGTGTAAGTCTCCTTTTTCTTGCAACCGCTTATCGCCAGCATTCCTACCAAGGTAACGACAGCGAAAAATAAGAATATGGTTCTTTTCATTGTGAAAAAATTTAAAATTATACCTAAATACAAATATCTTGCAAAGGTAAAAAAAGATTTCCGGAATGCATTATATGAAAAATACGGAAATGATTTTTCTGATGAAAAATATTTACTCCGCACAAAATCGACTTAACAAAATGTTAAAATTAAGGTATTTTTGTTAAAATTTTAAACTATAATATTTATTACCAACAATTTACAATTTAGCAAAACTTGTAAATTTCCCTTTGAAAAACCTAGTAAAACTTGTAAATTTGCACCGAAAAAAGGTAGTAAAACTTGTAACTGAAACTTTTGACGCAATGGAAAGACTGGCAATAAAAGATTTGGAAGCGTGGTACGAAAGCAAACGCAGAAAACCGCTTGTCATCTGGGGAGCAAGACAGATTGGCAAGACATATCTCGCCAAGGAACTGTTTGCAAAAAAACATTTCCGCGACTTTGTATATATCGACTTGAAAAAGGACAACCAGTCGGCAGACTTCTTTTCAACAACATCGAATCCAGAAGAATACCTAAAATATATCGAGACAAGGTTTTCAAAACGGATAAGTCAAGACTTGCCATTGATATTTGACGAAGTACAGCAATGCCATCAAGTGTTGTCATCTCTAAAATATTTCTGCCAGGACTACCCCGAACTGCCAATAATTGCCACTGGCTCACTGGTACGACTTTCTATTCGTCAGCAAAGCAAATCCGACAGCAACGACTTCCTTTTCCCTGTGGGCAAAGTCGATTCGCTCTTTGTGTATCCGATGACTTTCGAAGAGTACCTGATGAACACAAACAAAATACTGCTCGAAAGAATAAGGTCGGCATACGAAACCATCACCCCGCTACAACCATACGAGCACGAACTTGCAATGGATTTGCTCCACGAATTTCTTAGCATAGGCGGACTTCCCGAAGCACTTGGCACTTTCATAGGAGAAAAATCGTATGTGGAAGCCAACAAGGTAATAGGCAGTGTATATTCGAACTATCTTGATTATATTAACACATATAATATTTCAAATGAAACGATTTTAAAAACACGCAACCTATATGGAAACGTCTTTAAGCAACTAAATAAAGAAAACAAGAATTTCAAGATAACGCAAATAGAAAAAGGGAAGTCGAACCGCGACTATTTCAATGCTTTCCAGTGGCTTGAACTTGCAAACATCATCTACCGAAGCCGAAGAATGACAGGGAAAGTAACCCTTCCATTGGTCGAAGACACCGAAGGGCTTTTCCGCATATACCTCTGCGACGAAGGAATGTTCACCTACCAGAGCAAGACTTCGCAAGCGGATTTCTTTGTCAAAGATAGGCGCAACATGCTTTCGGGAATCTTCTATGAGAATTATGTTGCCGATGAATTTACAGCGAAGGACATTCCGTTGTACTTCTGGACTGGAAAAAACTCCAACGAATTTGAGTTCATTGTTGAAAATCAAGGCTCGGTACTGCCAATTGATGTCAAGAAAGGCGACAGCAAGTTGAATTCACTCGAAAGTTTCAGAAATTTCAATCCTCGAAGCACGGCAATAAAGATTTCGGCTGGCAACTTTGGTTACAATGCGGAACGAGACATACTTACCATTCCGCAATATGCCGTATTTGCACTCGCCGACAACCTAAAACACAACGACACTCTGCCAAACAAAAGGCAGTAGCAAAACTTGTAAATTTACACCGAAAAAAGGTAGTAAAACTTGTAAATATAAGCCTCAAAAACCTAGCAAAACTTGTAACAAACGCTTGCAACATACTAATTATAAGAAAAATAGCATTTTTACAATTTTTAGAGCAAAAATCTGTCATTTTTTCAATGTACAAATCCCCCAAATAGGGTTGAATCGCCAACTCAATTTTTAAAATTCAGCAACAATTTTCTAGCCTCGCAAAAAAGCATTATATTGCGCAAAAATTCAGTGCGTGGAAACTAAATACAACCTAATAAGCATAATGGGCGCAACGGCGGGCGGAAAAACTGGCGTTGCCGTACACCTTGCAAAAGCACTCGGAACGGAAATCATCAGCGCCGACAGCCGTCAGGTTTATCGCGGAATGGACATAGGAACCGGCAAGGACCTCGACGAATACACAATTGACGGACAAACCATCCCCTACCACCTCATCGACATACTTGATGCTGGCGAAAAATACAATGTCTTCGAGTACCAGAGCGACTTTTTCAAGGCTTACGACGACATACGCTCACGCGGAATGATTCCAATATTGTGCGGAGGAACAGGGCTTTACATCGAATCGGTGCTAAAAAACTACAATCTGCCAAATGTTCCAGAAGACAAAATTTTACGCAAATCACTGGAAAACAAGACAATAGAAGAACTCGAAATTATACTTCGCACATACAAGCCATTGAACAACAACAGCGACTACGACACCGCCAAGCGTGCAATCAGAGCAATCGAGATTGCCGAATACACCAAGCGCAATCCATTCAGCACGACTAGTAACAGAAACCTCAAATCGCTAAACATAGGCATTATTTTCGACCGCGAGCAACGTCGCCAGCGCATAACAGCACGACTAAAGCAACGACTTGAAAACGGAATGGTAGAAGAAGTGGAACAACTCGTCAAGAATGGCATTTCGTACGAAAACCTTGAATATTACGGACTCGAATACAAATATCTAGCGTGGTACCTACAAGACAAAATCAGTTACGACGAAATGTTTGAGCAACTCAACACATCCATCCATCGCTTTGCAAAGCGACAGATGACTTGGTTCCGCAAGATGGAGCGCGACGGCATAGAAATCCATTGGCTCGACGGAAATATGAGTATGGAAGAAAAGGTTGGAAAGATATTGGAATTGATGGAATATTCGAAGATTTGAGGATTTGAAAATTTGAAGATTCGGTTTCGCCGAACTAAAGGTTGAGAATTTGATTCGATACTTCATACGTTTTCTACTGTATTCTTTCATTTTTATTAATTTTTGAGGGGCAACCTTTTTCAGTGGAAGAAGACCATTATACGAACAATAAATATTGACAATTAGTGTTTCAAAACTTAATTGTGTTTTTTTTCAAAAACTGAAAGTTTAATTGTACCTTTGTGCAGGTTTTAGAATTTAATTAAATGGCAAAGTATTCGTACACAGAGAAAAAGGATACCCGTTCGGGGTTTGGTGCAGGCTTGTTGGAAGCAGGCAGACAAAACGACAAGGTTGTTGCATTATGTGCAGACCTTACTGGTTCGTTGAAAATGGGTGATTTCCAGAAAGAATTTCCTCAGCGTTTCTTTCAGTCCGGAATTGCAGAAGCTAATATGATTGGCGTTTCAGCAGGCTTGACAATAGGAGAAATGATTCCGTTCTGCGGAACATTTGCAGGCTTTGCTACAGGTCGCGTTTACGATCAGATTCGCCAGAGCGTTGCTTATTCAAACAAGAATGTGAAGATTTGTGCTTCGCACGCAGGTATAACCCTTGGCGAAGATGGTGCAACTCACCAAATTCTTGAAGACATCGGTCTTATGAAGATGTTACCGAACATGACTGTCATCTGTCCATGCGACTACAACCAGACCAAAGCAGCAACCATTGCTGCAGCAAAGTATAATGGTCCTGTTTATCTACGATTCGGACGTCCTGCTGTTCCCAACTTCACAGCTCCAGACCAAGATTTTGAAATAGGCAAGGCTCAGCAACTATACGAAGGCTCCGATATTACAATACTTGCATGCGGACACCTTGTATGGGAAGCAATAACTGCGACCGAAGAACTTCTTAAAGAAGGCATTAAGGCGGATGTATTCAACATTCATACAATAAAACCTTTCGATGCTGAGACTATTTTAAAATCGGCAGCAAAAACTAAGGCTATTGTTACTGCAGAAGAACATGAACTAAACGGCGGTCTATTCGACACTGTTGCCCAAGTGATGGCTATGAACAATCCTGTTCCAATGGAGGCTGTAGCCGTACGAGATTCATTTGGCGAAAGCGGAACTCCTGCCGAACTTATGAAGAAATACGGACTTGACGCAGAAAATATCATAAATGCCTGCAAAAAAGTTTTGGCTCGTAAGTAAAAAACTGACAAGAAACATCACTTGAGGCACTGCCATACAGATACGTCAGCATACCCATTTTCGGTTTGCTTCCACTGCTTCAGTATTCCGCTTTGCACAAAACCACATTTCCGGAAAAGAGTAATGCTAGAATCGTTATTCTCGTCAATAAGACACCACAACTGTTTCAGCAACAAGGTTTTGAATACATAATCCTTAACAATGCCAAGAGTTTCGGTGGCAATACCCATTTCACGATATTGGGGCAAGACTATAATTCCAACTCCGCAACGGTTGTGCAAAGGATGGTACTCGAACAAATCGACAATACCTATAGGCTTTTGCGAAACATAGTCGCAAATCATCAGGCGCAACTCCTTGGTAGTGAATATGTCGTAGCAGTAATTCTCGATGTACTGCTTCAGTTCCCAGCGCGAATAAGGTGCTTTGGTTTCGCTAACATACCAGAAATCGGGATTGTTCTCGACCGTGTACAAAAATTCCAAGTCCTCAGGCTCCATTTTGCGGAGATAAATCTTCTTTCCTGCTAATTGCATCCCAATTTCCTCCACAACTTGAAAACCATCATTGCATCGTGCGAAACTTTATAGTCCTTGGCATACATAATGTTAAGCCTGTCGGCGACATCTTTCTTCACATCGCGACCATAAACCATATCCACGCTGAACACGCCTTTCTTAATCTTTGGCAAAAGGCTAACATCATTTTTATCAGAGCGATACGAAACAAATGTCTTTCCGCCAAACAGTACTGAAAACAGATTGGCGTATGCCTTCAACTTGCCCTTCACGAACCAAATCAGCACTGGCGAAAGCACAATCATAAAGAACGACACTACAATGTCGAACATACGTTTCGAACGTCGGTTTTCGGGCTTGTCTATAGCGTTGATGTCAACGTTGTAAAGTTCGCCGGTAGTGTTTATCGAGTTGCTGCCGATGACAGAAAATCCGTCTGGACTTGCAATCTTGTAGTCCAAGTTGGATGACGAAAGATTGAGCATTGTCCGTATAATCTGCTGTGACTGAATGTCCTTTGCGCAGAAAATAAGTTCGTCTATGTGGTTTATCTTGACAATCTCGTCCAACTGCATCATATCGCCAGCAAAAAACTTGTCGGTTTCGGCATTGGGACTTACGTATGCGGCAATTTCAATCTTTGTGCGCGACGACATAAGTTGTCCCACTAGCGAGCGGCACTCTTCCTTGCTTCCTACAACCGCCACCTTTTTGCGTTTGGGCAGATTGACCTTGAAAACCTGCAACTTGGTGTAGTTCAACAATAACCGTACAAGCGGCACAACTATCAACGTCCACGCCGTACCGAGAAGAATAAGCGCGCGTGAAAAACGCAAATGAGTTGGCAATAAGGCATATACGGCAAGAATTACAATCGCACCAATGCCAATTCCCTTGTATATGTTCTTCATCTTCACAGGCTTGTCGTAGCCTCCCGAAAGAAGTAGCGACAGCAACCATACCGAAATGTACATAACCATTGCACCGACAAACACATTGTGTGGATAGGCACTTTCGACACCAAAAAGATGTGTTTCCCACAACGGTGTGATTATCAAGAATCCTGCTAAAATCAGCAATGCATCTATAATAGGGGTGATGGCGTTTGTTATGAATCGTCCTGCGATGGCCATTGCAGCGCGCAGATATATTGCAAGATTTATGAAGAAAATCATCAGTCCGGCACCTTCGGAGAAATGCTTGCGGGCAAAAATCTTCATCGCGTTGTAGAACACGACCACATAGTTTACACTGCCTTTCTTGGTGCTTTCGCCTTTGTAGTGTATGATTGTCGTCTTGGGGAAATAATAGTTGTTGTAGCCTCCCAAAGTAATGCGGTACGACAGGTCAATGTCCTCGCCATACATGAAAAATGTCTCGTCGAGCAGCCCGACTTTCTTCAAGGTCTCGGCACGCAGAAGCATAAATGCCCCCGACAGCACATCGACCTTGTGGATTTCGTCCTTGTCGAGATATGTAAGATGGTATTTGCCAAACTTTTTCGATTTCGGGAAAAGTTTAGACAGACCGAAAATCTTGTAGAAAGCCACCTTTGGCGTAGGTAATCCACGCTTCGATTCGGGCAAGAAACGTCCTTTGCCGTCGATCATCTTCACGCCAAGTCCGCCGGCATCGGGGTGAGTGTCCATAAAGTCGCAAACCGACTTCAGCGTATCTTCTTCAATTACCGTATCGGGATTTAGCAGAAGCACATATTCGCCAGACGATTCGCGTATTGCCTGATTGTTGGCGTATGAAAAGCCGTAGTTCTTCTTGTTTTCGATGAGTTTTACCCACGGAAATTTCTCGCGGAGCATATTGCACGAACCGTCAACGGAATTGTTGTCAACGACAAAAACTTCTGTCTCACAATGTTTTGCGGCTGCAGCAACCGAATTTAGGCACTGTTCTAGGAAGTGCTTCACATTGTAGTTTACTATGACGACCGACAATTTCATTGGACCGCAAATGTAAGAAATATTTACTATTTTAGATTTACTATTTTAGATTAGTTATGGAAGATTCTAGCAAACAAGAACAACTCGTCTAATTCGATTCAAAATTATTCCATTTATTTTTCACTAACGCGTTTGCGTCAATACTAATTTTTGCGTAATTTTGCGACATTTTAATTGTAAACACAATGAAGAAACTTTTCAACCCTATCAAGGACAAGAGCGGCGAGATTATCGAATGTCTGATGTCGTCGCCGGATATGCCAACCGATGAAGATTTGCGCTTCAAGTTGAGACTTTCAATAGAAGAAACAGTAGAGAATGTTGTGCAGTATGCCTACAAGGACAGCATCGGCTGGATGGAAGTAGAAACCAACCTCGACGAGAAGGGGTTCTTGCTTACGGTAACGCTAAAGGATGCCGGCAAAAAGTTTAATCCATTAGAGATGCCCGATCCTGATGTAAACCTGCCGCTCGAGGAGCGTGAAATAGGCGGACTTGGCATTTTCCTGTGCAAGCAGTTTATGGACGAAGTGGAATACCATTACGAGGACGGCTGCAACATACTTACAATGAAGAAAAACATCGCAAAACAGTAGCATTATGTGGTTCTCAAAATCATTTTCCACAAGGCTTAGCCTAAATGTGCTACTGATAGTGACGATATTCTTTATCGTCGTGCTCGGAATAGTAGCGGTGTCATCGCATCTGCTTATTTCGGAGGAAGCCACACGAAGCGCATCGAATATCCTAAAGACCAATATCTTGGATATTGAGAAAACCTTGCAGACAGTGGAGTCAACTGTGAAGGATGCTTCGTGGCTCGCCAAGGAAAACAAAGACAGCGAAAAATATCTTTACCACATTACCCAGAAAGTTGTTGCCGAAAATACCAACATAATAGGTAGTGCAATAGCATTCGATTCGTGTTATTTCAGGGGAAGGCATTTCTTCTCACCTTACTCGTACGAAGACCCCGAAACAGGTGAACTTAAAAGCAAGGAACTCGGTTCTGACGAAAACGACTATTTCACGCAGGAATGGTACACCGTGCCTAAGGAGACGGGACAACCGCACTGGAGTGAACCTTACTTTGATGCAGGTGGCGGTGAGCAGATGATGACAACCTATAGCTACCCGATAAAGGACAGCGCTGGCACTATTTACGCAATTATCACAGCCGATATTTCGCTAGATTGGCTTTCGAAGAAAATTGACCAGATACATCCTTACGAGCATTCGTTTACCACGCTTTTAAGTGCCAATGGCAGATACCTTTCGGCAGGCTGGCAGGCTAATCTGGCCAGCGAAACAGCGTACACATACGCCGAAAAGATGGATGACCCGCGCGTATTGGAAATCTCGAAGAATATGGTTGCCGGCGACAGCGGAACCATGCGCTTCTGGGTAGGCAGTAAACTCAGCTTTGCCGTTTACGGTCCACTTTCTAACGGCTGGTCGATGGCAATCAACTGCGAGTACGGCGATGTGCTCGAACGCTCGTCGCAAATGCATGTGATGATGATTATTGTCGGACTGGTCGGGTTGCTTATTATGTTCATAATGTGCTACTTCAAGATACGGCAGCTTACACAGCCACTGAAAGATTTCTCGGCTTCTGCACTCAACATTGCAAAGGGTGATTTTAACACAAAGCTTCCCGAAGTAAAGTCCAAGGATGAAATCCTGCAACTTCACGACTCGCTAGCTTGTATGCAACAGTCGATTGTGACATACCTTAATCAGATTGAAACGGCAACATCGGCCAAGAAACGTATGGAGACACAGTTGTACATCGGGCAGAAAATACAGGAAGGTATGCTTCCAAAAAATTTCCCCAACGACAGCCGATGCTCGCTTAACGCAAAGGTAATTCCTGCAAAGGAAGTCGGTGGCGACCTGTACGACTTTACCATAAACGACAACCGCCTCTATTTCTCTGTGGGTGATGTTTCGGGCAAGGGCGTGCCAGCAGCATTCGTAATGGCAATAACGAGGGTTATGTGCCACCTGTTTGCCGATTTGGGATTGTCGGTGCAGGAAGTTGCGACAAGGATAAACAACAGCGTTGCCAAGAACAACGATGCAAATATGTTCGTAACCTTGTTTGTGGGATGCATAAATCTGGAAACTAAGCAACTGGAATACTGCAATGCTGGACACAACCCGATAATTGTCATTCCGCCCGACGAAAATCCATACTACCTGAAGGCTATTCCTAATATGGCCGTCGGTGTATGGAACGGTTTTGAATACAAGAGCGAAAACTTGGATTTGCGTCCAGGAACAAAGCTTCTGCTTTATACCGACGGTGTAAACGAAGCCGAAAAAGCCGACAAGGAGCAGTTTGGCGAGGAGAGACTTCTGCAACTGGTATCTAAGCCCGAATTCAAGAATCTAAATTCCGAAGAGATGGTTTCGGCAGTATTGGATTCTGTGAAAGGCTTTGCAGGTGATAACGAACAGAATGATGACATAACAATTTTTGCAATAACAATATAAATAAGAGATTATGGAAGTTAAGATAGAAAAAATCGAAGATAAAACTATGGTCGTGCTGAACGGACGACTTGACACCACCAACGCCGATAAGTTCCAGCAGGACATTTCCCCGCTTATGCAAGGCGATGCCCCGAACATTGAAATCGACTGCACAGATATGGAATACACTTCAAGCCAGGGACTTAGATTGTTCCTTATGCTCCAAAAGAGTGTAACTGCACGCAAGGGCAACCTCGTGATGCGCAATATGAAACCAAACGTCAAGGAAGTTTTCGACATTACTGGTTTTTCGAATATCATAAGGATAATCTGATAATGACAATGCATAAACTAAACCACCTATGGACATTCTGTCCATAGGTGGTTTAATCAAATTCTATAATACATTTTATTGCTGTCCGCCCCCAAATAGTATTATAATTCCACAACCTTTAGTATAAAATGCTCCCATTATTTTTTAGGATAGTGTAATATTACATCAATATCAATCAAAATATTCTGCCAATTCCTTGAGCAATTCAGCCTTCTCGTGATAGCCGATGATGCGCTTAACTTCCTTACCGTCCTTGAAAAGAATCATACACGGAATTGAACGGATGTTGAATCTTGCAGAAAGGTTAGGACATTTGTCGGTGTCGAGCGTTCCAATTGTCAACTTGCCAGCATTTTCCTTTGCCACTTCTGCAAGCACAGGCTTCTGCATCCTGCAAGGTCCACACCAAGTTGCAAAAAAGTCAACCAAGATAAGACCCTTTGCTGTTACCTTCTCAAAATTTGCCTCGGTAATCGTAACGACTTCTCCTTCTTTATCTTTGTCAACCTCTGTACCTTCAGAAACTGACATCAATTCGGCTGCCAACGATTCAATTTCTTCTGGAGCATTTGCCTCGGTGGTAACTTCTACAGTCTTCGACTCGTCATTTGCCTGCGACTGATTGCAGGATGTCGTTGCAGTCATACTTATTGCTACTGCGATTGCTAAAAAAATATTCATCTTCATATTAATTATTATTTGTTTGTAATACGTTAATTCTTTCGTTAATCTGCGTCATCAAAACCGGTTCATCAGGTTCGCATTCAATATAATCGTTGTTCCTATGAAACCACGTTATCTGCCTGCGGGCATAGCGGCGCGAATTGCGCTTGATAAGTTCAACAGCCTCTTCAAGACTTGTCTTGCCATCGAAGTAATCGAAAAGTTCAAGGTAGCCGATTGTTCGCAAAGCAGTCATATCTCTATACTTTAGCAAATTGCGTGCCTCTTCCACCAAACCGCGTTCAAGCATAATATCCACACGACGGTTAATCCTGTCGTACAGAATGTTACGGTCGGTATTTATGAGTATTTTTATTGTCTCAAAAGGACGTTTCTGCTTTGTATTGGTACGGAACTGCGAAAAAGGCTTGCCTGTCTGCCTTGTCATTTCAATGCCTCGCATAATGCGCTGCGGATTCTTCAAGTCAACTTGGGCATAATAATCAGGGTCAATACGCTGAAGTTCAAAACGCAAGGCTTCTATTCCCTTTTCGTTGTACAAGTCAATCACTTCCTGCCGAATTACCGGGTCGGGGTCTGGCATAAGGTCGATTCCATTGCAAACAGCATCAATGTAAAGTCCAGAACCACCGCACATTACAGCATAGTCGTGAGTCTTGAAATATTCATCCAGAAGTTTTATCGCATCGTTTTCGTACTGCCAGATGCTGTATCGTTCCGTTACCGAAACATTGTCAACAAAATGATGCTTCACTTCCTTCATCTGCTCGGCTGTAGGCTTTGCGACACCGACTCCGAGTTCCTTGTAGAACTGCCTTGAATCGCACGACAGAATCTCCGCACCAAAATGCTTGGCGATACCGATACTTAGGTCGGTTTTTCCAACTCCAGTCGGACCTGCAATTATTATAAGGTATTTCGCCAAATGATTACGCGCTTAATAGTTGTAGTCGTCGTTGTAGCCGCCACCAAATTCATCGTAGCCATCTTCGAACTCGTTGTCGTAGTAAGGATTTTCCTCCTCCTCGTCAAACTCGTCGAAATCTTCAATGTTTGGATTCTCTTCAAATTCTTCCTCCAAGTCGTCCATCTCAATTTGCTGAGGTGGCAAACCTTCCGCAAAAGTGCATTTCGGGAACTTCGTCTTCTCATCCTTCTTTGTAAAGTTGCGAACATCAACAACTTCCACAAAGAAACAACGTTCCGACAAAAGGTCGTACATATACAGATACTTCAGCCCCTTTTCAACCTTGACAAAATTCAGTGGTGTATCTTCCATAAGACGGCAATCCTGCTGAGTCTTTTCGTCCATGCGTTCGAGAAGAATCTCGTTTTCGGGTTCATCGTCAACCTCCCAGTTCTCGTCGGCAATGTAGAACATCGTTATGAGCGACGGGTCGTACTTGCAAGCCTTCTGTATGGCAGTATGCAAATCCTTGAACGAAGAATCGTCCTTCAACTCTATTTCCCTTACGAATTCGGCATCGTCGGATACCTTGTATTTAATTATTTTCTGCATAGTCCTGTAATGAATTTTATTGTGTCAATATTATCTGCAAAGTTATAAATATTTGGTTTCTGTGTTTCGCCAAAATTAACGCAATTTTCGGAAAATTTGCTTTTGGATACAATGCACTGTATATTTTCGGCATTCTGCACGAGTTCGTTTTCCACAGCCTTTATGTCGTCGTAGTATTCAAAATGCAGAACCCCAATCGGAGAATTCATATCTTTTTTCTCGGTTAGCAACAAGTGTCCGAAATTGACGTGCTCGATTTTGTTCATTCCCATCACGGCATACTGGTAACTGTAGTTGTTGTTGTACTTGTTATGGTTGATGATGTCGGCATATTTCTGGAAAGCCTCCCCCATCCTATTGAAATCGTAACCTCTTGGCAAATACAACTTTGATACGCTGCGGCATCCCAGTCCGAAATACATAAACACATCGTCGGCAAGGGCAGAAAGTTCCTCGTCGGTTTCGTCGCCAGTTATTATTGCCACCGAATTGCGGTTGTGACGCAAAATCTTGTCGTACTTGCCAAAATAATACTCGAAATAGCGGTTTGTATTGTTGCTGCCTGTTGCAATTACTGCATCGAAGTCCGACAACCTTTCTTCTGTATGCGTTATGCGTCCTGCCAATTCCGGCGACTTAGCCGTAATCTGTTCGATTGCCCATTTCATCAGCACATTGTCCTTACTCGACAACTTTGCTTCAATCCTCACACCGCACAAAAACGCACAGGCGAAGTCGTGAAAACCGACCATCGGAATGTTTCCAGCCATCACAATCGCCACGCAGAAATCGGAAAGCTTGTCGCTGATATTATAGGACGAACAAAATTTTGCCAAGGTTTCCTTGTTCAACTGCGAATGCCAGTTTTGCAAGCAAAATCTTACGTTTTCCTCCGTAAACCACGGATTGTATGCCCTTATCTTCTCGAATCCGGGAAACCCTTCGACTTCCTTGCCGTCGCAGATTGCTGCAAGGTCGTTGCCAAAGGATGCCAATATGTTTATTCGGTCGTTTAATGTCATTGTTTATCTATTTTTTGTGGAGACGCGACATGTCGCGTCTCCACTACAATCAAATTTTCAAATCATTCAAATTTTCAAATCATCAAATTTTAATATCCCATCTGATCCCATCCTCCTACCGAATCAATAATGCTTGCTCCATCCGACAGGCTTACAGAAATCACTATAATTGCAATGGTGAACATCAGGATTCCGACTATCAGACCAATGATTGCACATGTTTTTCCAGCATTGACCTTGCCGAATGTGTTTTCGTCGTAAAGGTCGCTGTTGAGGGTATATTCCTTTTTGCTCTTTACTGCAAGAATTATTGCAATAATCGCAAAAATTATACCCACAATTCCACTGCAGCAACAGCAGGTTACAATGGATACTATTCCAAATGCAAGGATTAGGTTCGCATTAGGAGCCGGCATTCTCAAATCGCCCTGCGGCTTATTTGTTTTTGGACTTTCGCCCGATGGAATTTCACCATTACGTTCAAATGTATCTTCCATATTAAATGAATTTAAGTATATAGTTTATGAATATTATTACCACTTCTGCTATAAAGAAATATTTCAGTACTTTTTGCAATACTATAGAATTGACTTTCAGATTTATAACCAAAAGCACCAGCAATATTATCATCGGAATTAACGGTGGATACAGTTTTATGCTTTCCAAGAAATTACCTCTCAGCAATTCGATTATAGCCCTCTGCATTCCACAGCCAGGGCAATCAATTCCGAAGAAATGTTTCGTCGGACAAGGCAAAAGATGATGTTCAAGCCAATCTAAAAACATTGCTGTACTTATTCATATATTATTTCACATAAAAAATGTCTGCATTATCGAAAATTCAAAATTTCTATTCTAACATATAACACATAAAGTTAATCAATTATAGCAACGCAACAATATTTTTGTAAATAAGTTCTCCCATACCAATCCTATAACCCTCTGATTTAAACACAATTCTTCCATCAGAATCAATGATAAATACAAGCGGAAAATTGTCGCCGTCCTGCTGCTTTGTATCATGTAGAATCTTTTTCATGAATCCGTAGGAATCAACAGACAGCATTGTCTGCTTTGGAAGTCCATACTTGTCAACAGAAAATTGGTCTGTCAACTTTTCCGACGGAACTACCATCAGAATATTAGCATCCAACTTTTCGTATGTTTCACGCATTGCACCAAACTCCTTCAAGGTATGCTTCGTCGGTTCACGATTGGGGTCGATAAAGCAGAGAACCATCGGCTTGTCATTTGCCAATGACTTTACTTTCAATTTTTTACCTTCGACTTCGATTTCTATATTATCGTCAATAATTCCGTAACAATCACTTTGCCTTGGTTTTAATGGTCGCAACACGACCTCTCTTTCTATTGTTTCGTTTGGCTTTATATTGAAGAAGACAAGATGCGACAATACCTCACCATCGCTATACCTATTCCCTGTCGAAAGCATATAATATCCTTCTTCAAGGTCAAGTACGACAGGAAAATCTGCAATCCGCGGATCATCTTCATAGTCGAACGTTGAAAAATCACCATCATCAAACTTAGCTATCGTATAATGAGTCCAGTATTGCGGCTTCATCTGCATGTTTCCATTGTATTTCAGCACTAATTTTCCTGTTGGCAATGCAGGCTTGGTTTCTTCCAACGATACTATGTTCCATTTTCCATTTTCAAAAACAAAAATCTGACGTGTAGCATTATCAAGGTAGGCGGGAATGTTTAACGAACGGCATGCAGCGACAAAGAAAATGTCACGGGATCTACTATCAGCATGGCGAAGTTCAAAAACGCCACGCGGTGAAACAGGACAACCATAATAATTTCCTTCCCTATCAACTAAAATATTGCTCTTTGTCCATTCCAATATATCGGAACTCGTTGTTTTTTCCTGTAAGATTTTCCCAAGATTCTCCAATAAAAAATGACGCCATGGACGAATCATTTCCACATCAATGCGAGCAGGCAGAATTCCTTTCTTGAACACATCAACTGGATATTTCCCGTCGTATTCAACTATCTGCTGATTTAGCACTTCAGACTCACAATCACGCAAATCCTTGTCCGACAATGATTTTATAAAGTCATATAGAAAAAGTTTCTCGTTCTTTTCGGAATGTGCGTCCATAAAAGCAATGATTTCCTTGTAGTTGCCTTCGCTTTTCTTCAAAATCTCGCCAATCTGCTCTACAGTAAGGTTTTCATTTGATATTTTTAAGATCTCATCGTCATTCGGAAATGTCTTGAGATACTCATTCCTTATAGAATCTTCGGCAGATAGACGCTTATTATTTTTGACAACCTCTTCTGGATCAACATCAGCGACAACGGACTTTCCTATTGGCGGACACATATCAAAATCCTCTTCATATTCCTTGCCTGGAGTACGATTAAGTATTAGAATTACAGAATCCGATTTCCTAACATCAATCTTTGCGTAATCGTATAAACCATCCTTGCTAGCCCATACCAACAAGTCTCCGAGCCCTGTCGTGAGGCATGCTTTTCCTTCGCTGTCAGTTTTACTACTTGCTATAGGATAATATTCTGCATAGTTGTATAATTTGAAACGAACCATCGCATTTTCTACATTACTTCCCGACTCATCGGTTACCAACACAGTAATACCCTTCGTTTCTGTATAGTTAGACAACATATTTATTCGTGAGAACAATTCGCCCTGATAGTTTACCTCCTCTTCTCCCCTGTATTTTCCAAATGCATTTGAATGCACCATCATGCATCGAGTTGCCGGAGATGCAAACCAACCCATATCAAGTTTGGCATCAGGCTCGCAAGCTCCTAGGAAATACCATTTGCCCTCAACCCAAACTTCCACCCATGCATGGTTGTCGTCGGTGTGTGCCCAACGCGGCGTGTAGCATTGTCTTGCTGGTATGCCAACAGCCCTAAGCGCAGTAACCGTGAATGTTGATTCCTCGCCGCAACGTCCAAATGCAGTGCGCATGCTTGCCAATGGCGAAGAAGTACGTGCATCAGAGGCTCTGTAGCAAACCTTTTCGTGGCACCAGTGATTCACTTCAAGAGCAGCATCATACATGCTCAAATCCTTTATACGATCTTTTATTTCATTGAATATAAACATTCTGGCTGTATCAAGATTCTCATTATTGACACGATATACCAGCACAAAATGGCGAAAAATATCTTCAGGGACACTTTTACCCCACGAGAAAAAATCGCGAGCCTTGAATGCATACCTCACATGATTCAAGAAATATTTACCATCATAGTCGGCCAGATCACTGTAGGGCATGTAAGCATATAGAAATTTCAAAGCTTCGCTTTCCTCAAGCGTGAGATCCTCGTCGAAAACAGAAAACAATTCTGCACTACGACCTTTCGCCAACTCCCTGCGAACATCAAAGTCGGCTTCAACCTGATTTCTATATTCCTCATCAGTAATAAAATGAGATTTCTTATCAATACAGCTCGGAGCAAAGAAAACAAACGCAACAATTATAAATACAACTATTGTTTTTATATTCATACATTCCATATTAAAAGCACAAAAGTTCTCAACCAACTGATATACTGACACTTGACCATTTATAATACATAAGCGATACTGGCATATATCAAAAACAAGCGAACAAAATCTTATGCAAACTTACATAAAATTTTTAATTTTTACACCTGCAGAACAAAGATTTTTATTTATAGAGAAAATTTGCCTATTTCAAAGTATCCAAAAACCTCAAATACACATTCTTATACCAACTTTCCAGTTCGCCGAACATAGTGGTATTGTGCCACAGCATAACGAAGTCGCCCTCGACAGCCACACACCTGTCATACAATTTGCGCACGATATCAAATGCTTCATTTTCAGACAATTTGCGATATTGGAACAAGGTTGTATCCATCACAACCAACGGATGCTCGACGACATCCAATACCCGATCGTTTACAATGTCATACAAGGGATAAGGATGGCAAGTCCCGCACCTAAAGCCCTCACGCTCAGGAAATCCCAACGTTGAATCACTACGAATACCGCATTCCTGCCATATCTGCGGAGTTTTTCGCACATTGAAGCGCAGGAAATGTTGGCGAACTGCTGCCACCTCACATCCGGACACCCCCTCAAACCGACTTTTCTCAATTGTAAATATAACTTTGTCGGCAAAAGAATATAAGCTCCCGTGCAAACCTACAGACGCTCCTTGCAACTGCAAATCCTTAATGTACTCATGTGATTTTGGAGAAAGAATATTGTATGTAGAATCCAAATCTCTATTTTGTAACGACTTGAAATAAAATAGAGAATATAATCTATTTTCAACGGATACTTTAAGCAATTCGTAAACTGCCGAAACATACGGGTCGCGTCTAAAATCACGCAACGATTTCATATATGCCACCAACGACTTGCACGACATCCGCAGACTTTTCCTCTTGAACAAATCGCCAGCAATAGTCTTTACAGCTTTCCTAAAATTAGGAAAACGGAACAGGAAATCAATGTCGTGAGTAGGAATAAAATTCGGTTCTCTGCTGATTACCACAAAGTTAGGAAAGCACTCCTGCACGAACTTACGCAGAAGCATTGCATACTCGTCAACTATTGGAATATCAGCAATTTCGTATTTGCAGCAAAGGCTATCTTCATAGCAGAAACGCCCAAACTTGTCGCGATGCTCTGTCAACGTCTCCTCGTAACGCGAAAGCAACAGAAAAGAAATGCCCAGCATATCGAAATTCACGTACACACATTTACCGTCGAAAGAGAACGGTTGGTCGTTTTCTCGCAAAAAAAATACTTTAAGAGAAACTTTATTATCAAATGATTTAACATTTGAATAACAAAGATTTCCATTATCCAACAACTCTACGTTTGAATCGTCTGGACGAATAAATTTTATTTCAATTTCCGGGTCAACGACAAGCGTTGGGACATCACCAAGTTCAATACGGCACTCCTTTTGCGGAAATGCAATGTCGGCAATGCACCTAATCGTATATTCTATGGCATTATTCGAAAAAATCATCTGAATATCAGCATCGTACAACAAAATTTCCCAACAGAGCGAAAATATCGTCCGAGAAATTTCCACAAAGGTAATATTTTGTTGATAAACTATCGCAACAAAAGAATTATTGCCACGATAAATTATTTATTTTCGCACCAAATTATCCAATGCCTATGGACGACAAGGAAAAAGTATTGATAATCATCAACCCCGTTTCGGGCACGGGCAAGCAGAAGTCCGCGCTCAAGGCCATAAAAAGCAACATTGACCGCATCAACTTCGACTACGAAATTGCCAGAACCAAACACGCTGGCCACGCAACCGAAATTGCAAGGCAAGCTGCCGCCGATGGCTACGACATCGTGGTTGCGGTCGGTGGCGACGGAACCGTCAACGAAGTGGCTGCCGGACTTGTCGACACACAAACCAAAATGGGCATAATCCCTTGTGGCTCAGGCAACGGACTTGCCAGAAGCCTTAAAATTCCAGTTACCCCAGCCAAAGCCGTCGAAGTACTCAACGAAAACAGGATGAAGCGCATAGACACAATGTCGGTCAACGGAAATTTCTGCGCAAGCATTGCCGGAATCGGCTTCGACGCACTGATAGCCAAAGAGTTCCAAGAAAAGCCGAAGAACACAAGAGGGCTTCACTCCTACGTTCAACTTATCGCAACAAAGTACCCGACCTACAAAGCCAACGAATACAAGATCGAAATCGACGGCAAAAGTTCAGTCCACAAGGCCATGTTCATCTGCCTTGCCAATGCTAACCAGTTCGGTTACAACGCAATAGTGTCGCCCAATTCAAGAATCAACGATGGACTTATCGACGTTTGCATAGTGAAAAACATACCGCTAATCTCGGCACCACACACGGCAATGCTGCTCCTGACAAACAACCTCGACCACTCGCACCGCGTAAAAATATTACAAGGGAAAACGGTCAAAATTTGCAACAATATAAACGAGTACGCCAACATCGACGGCGAAGCAAAGCAAGTCGGAAAAACTGTTGATATTTCCATAAAACACAAATCGTTAATGGTAATATGCTAAACAATCGCTTCATATTAAATTTGTTGTTAGTATTTTCATTTTTCGGCACCGCCGTTGCACAGAAAACAGAAAAAGAAACTGTGCGGTACGACTATTCGTTCGAGTTCAAAAATGGTGTCTACCCCTCATTCTACTCATTCAGAAACAACTCTCCCATTCCATTTTCGCGCTTTGTCTCGCCAGCATACGACGACGACTTCTTCAAAAATCTCCTAAAAGTTGAAACCATAAGCTTTTACGACGAAAACGGAACTCTCAACGAAATCCCGCGAAAAACAATTTGGGGATATGCAAACAACGGAAAACCAAACATTTACTATCTCGACAAATTCAACCTTATACCTTATGTCGGAACAATTTCACATTTTGTATCAACCGAACTTGTCACCCGATATGTAGGTGGCATAGGAACTATGATGTACGACCCGATGTACATACCATCATCAACACAATCATACACTTCCGAAGAACTGGTGCATTACTTCATCGATATGGACACTGGAGAAATAATTTCCTACGGAAGCAAAAATCTGCTTGAACTGATAAAGGACGACACTGAACTTTTCAACGAATACTCAAAGTTAAGCAAACGCAAACGAAGCAAAAGCGTTATGGAGTACGTACAGAAATACAACAGGAAACACCCAATCTATTTCAACAAATAACATCATGGAAATGAAACGATTAACCATATTATTCATAATACTTGCAACCGCATTGCAGGCGTTTTCACAGTTAAAAATGCCGATGGGAAGCAAATCGGAAGTAGAAAAGTTCTACAAGACAACCACTTATGTCGTAATGAAAAACGAATTTATGAGCGACTACAACGACGCAATAAAGGTAGCTATCGAAAAGCACTGGACAGCCACGCCAGTTAAATTCGTAAAAGCCAGCGAGTTCGAGAAGTTACGCCATGACGATGACAAATCCTTCCTTGTGATAAACATAGCATATTTCGACGGCGACGATGCAAGATTTGAGTTCATGATACTGTCGCTTGGCGGAAGTAAGTACAAGACAGTCAACGAGATGCCTACCCTATGCACCGTTCCTTTGTGCTACTACGACGACGAAGACGAGGACAAATATACCTACAAGCTCGGCGCTATGCAGAAGCACTGCCAGACACACGTGGCGCTATGCCGAGAACATCCTGAACTTACAAAAGAAACTATCCTCGACTACTACAGCGACAACACCGACAATCTTGCCGACAAGACCTTATACTTGCTAAAAAACGATGTGTCAGACGATTTGCGCAGCAGTTCTGCGCTCAAGTCGGCATATCCTTACAATGCAGAATTCGCTACAGCAGAACAGATTGAAGAACTGACAAACTCCAATGACGAAAAAGCACTTATCGTCCACATTATCAACCCGTACGATAGCGACGGACAACCATACTGCATCAAGTTAATAATCGACGTAAGCAAAGGAATGCTATATTACTACGATTTTCAAAAACTAAAGAAAGACACTATAGGACACATCACGTCCGACGACCTCAAAAAACTATCAAAGAAATGAACTATCAGGAAGCAATTGACTTTATGTTCAGCTCGTTGCCTATGTACCAGCGAGTTGGCAAAGCTGCATACAAGGCCAACCTAGACAACACTATGGCCCTTGACGAATATTTCGGACATCCGCACAAGTCGTTCAAAACCATACACGTAGCCGGCACAAACGGCAAAGGCTCTGTTTCGCACTCGCTGGCAGCAATTCTACAGTCGGCAGGCTACAGGACAGGACTTTACACCTCGCCTCACCTTGTCGATTACCGCGAACGCATCCGCATTAACGGCGAAATGATTTCGAAGGATTATGTCTGCGACTTCATCAACGACAACCAAGGAATCATTGGAAAACTTAAGCCGTCGTTCTTTGAAATGTCGGTTGCGCTGGCATTCAAGTACTTTGCCGACATAAAGGTCGATGTGGCCGTTATCGAAGTCGGCATGGGCGGACGGCTCGACTCCACCAACATCATCACGCCAGAACTTTCGGTGATAACCAACATAAGTTTCGATCACACACAGTTCCTCGGCAACACTCTGCCACTCATTGCAGGCGAAAAGGCAGGAATCATAAAGCCAAACGTTCCCGTCGTCATCGGCGAAACCCACGCGGAGACAAAGGATGTCTTTGAAAACAAAGCAAAAGCGACAAACTCTCCCATCACCTTTGCCGACCAGTGCGTAAAAATCAAAAAGACAGCAACCGCCAGCAACCACAAGTACGCCGAATATTTGATAGACGGCACAAACACGCTTAAATTCGATCTTTTCGGCGAATACCAAACAAAGAACCTTGCCACGATACTTGAAGCCGCAAAACAGCTTAAAAATCGCGGATTTGCAATAAGCGACAAGAACATTTCGGATGCATTGCAGAACGTAAAAAGTCTTACTGGACTTCACGGACGCTGGGAAATTCTCTCCGACTCACCGCTAACAATCTGTGATACAGGCCACAACGTTGATGGATTATCGTATGTTACCGCACAACTGAAGGCAATTAAATGTCCGCAGCTGCACATTGTGCTTGGCTTTGTCAACGACAAGGACGTTGAGCATGTCATGCCGCTTTTCCCGAAAGATGCCAAGTATTATTTCACCAATGCCGACATTCCACGTGCCATGCCAGCCGAGCAGGTAAAAGCATACGGTGAAAAGTTCGGTCTCGACGGCGAAACTTACGAAAATGGTCCTTCAGCCTACGAATCTGCGAAGAAAAATGCCTCACCGGACGACACAATTTTCATTGGCGGAAGCACTTTTATTGTCGGAGACTATTTTAAACACTATGGTTTTCAATAGGATAAAAGATTTTTGAAAAATTATTGATTTTATTTTGTCAGTTCGGAAATTTGCAATACTTTTGCACCGCTAATGGCAAGGGAGCATAGCTCAGCTGGTTCAGAGCACCTGCCTTACAAGCAGGGGGTCATAGGTTCGAATCCTATTGTTCCCACAAAGAAGCCACAGACAATGTGGCTTTTTTCATATACATACCGCAAGACAAAACAATTGAAAATCACTGGATTAGCACACAACAAATTCACAAACACCACAAGCAACCACATTTTTCACCACAACCATCTGCCCTAAGAGAATTGGTAAAAAATGAGAAAATTCGTGCAAAATTCGTGCAAAAAATGAGAAAAAGTATGCGCAAAGTATGCGCACATTTTTGCGCACGCCACAAGTCAATCTACTTTGTTTTTCTGTCAGTTAGCATTTACCGACTACCCCAAGACAATTGGAATAAATGAGTAAAATAATGAAAAATAGTGAGAAAAATTTTGCTTAATGATTCTACCAACAACCAAATATTACACACTCCTCAATGGCGGATAAGTGGCGGATATGGCGCATAGATGGCGCGTATGGCGCAAAAACAATACATTGGGCAATAATTGGGCAAATTGGGCAATGATTGGGCAATTACTTGTCAATTCAGTCAATTACTAATTCATAGGCTTTCCCCTCCAAGACGGTCGCCTCTTAACCACCGTTGGTTATAAGTGTCAAATCCTATTGTTCCCACAGATAAACTTCAGACAATGTAGCTTTCTTCATGCACACATCGCAAGTCATAACAATTTAAAATCAAAGAATTAACACAAAACACAACTACAAAAGTATTACTTTTTCTTCTCAAACCACTCTGCTATAATTCTTTTGCCATCGGTCTGCAATGTCGATGCAAATTCCTTTATTTCAAGGGTTAGACTATCTTTAAGATTGTTGTGCATTGTGGAAACGATTTCGTGTTTAGCTGCACGCAGTGCTTCTCGCGGCTTTGATGCAAGCAACTTGGCAAATTCTTCTGTCTTGGCATACAATTCGTCGCCAGAGAAAACATCCTGCACAATTCCGTGCTGCTTTGCGTATTCTACTGGAATTTGCCTGCACGAATACACATAATATGCAATGTCGGCAGGAGATATGTACTTCGACAGAAACGAGATTCCGCCAGCACCAGGTATTATGCCCATATCCACTTCGGGAAACTTTATGCGGGTTTCTGGGGTGCAGAAACGGATGTCGCAGCGCAGTGCAAGTTCCAATCCGCCACCATAAACTATGCCGTCCAGTGCTGCAATTACTGGAATTTCAAGGTTTAGCAGTCCATCGTAGATGTAGTGTGCATTGGTTGCCATCAAGACGGCTTTTTCGTAGTCGGCACCAGAAATTTCGTGTAGATTGCCACCTGCCGAGAAAACTTTCTCTGTGCCTCGGATGATTAGTACACAACATTCCTTGTCGTTGCGAACTGATTCAACGGCTTCGTGGAATTCCTTTAGGAAAAGCTGGCTCATAGCATTCATCGTCGGCTCATTGTCGAACTTGATGGTGGTGATGACACCGGGGGTTATTGTTAATGTTTCGGACATAGGAGGAATGTTTTATGGTTATAAGTTTATATGTTTCTCGTTTCTGGGTTTCTAATAGTTTCTATGTTTCACGTTTCTAAGTTTCTAATAGTTTCTAAGCTTCTAATTGTTTCTGGGTTTCTAAGTTTTTCAATGCCTCGTCCCCAAGTTTCAATGTAACCTATATTTTGTGATTCGTTATTCATTGATAACTATCCTATTTTATTTTGTCACAAAAATATAGTTTTGGTTTGGATTGGCAAAAAATATAGAATGAGCTGGTTGTCAATTCCCATTTTTCTCGTCTATAAGCACATCGTATATTGTAATATTAGATGCTTGATATTGCATACACCTATATATTCAACTAAAAAAAATTAACAGTCTAAAATCATTACATCCTGCTATCTTTTAAAATCCGTCACCACAGGATAATGGTCATCTGCAATGTTGAAATCAAGGACTTTGTGTCTCAGGCATTTGAACACATTTGAATGCATTATGTAGTCGATTCGAAAATCGACATCCATTATAGAATAGGTACGACCAGAACCATCGCCTCGCTCCATAAATGTATCGTGCAGACGTTCGCCAGATGCCAAAATACTAAAGCAAGTGTAACTCAATGGTATATCATTAAAATCGCCACAAAGCATCACAGGATATGGACAAGTGTCCAATGTTGCCACAAGCGTATCGACCTGCAAAGCCCTGCGCGCCGATGCCTCCGAAAACTTTGAATAAAGGTTCACAGCCTTGTCCTTGTTTTCTCGGTTGAAACCTTCGTGGCGACTGCTCATCTCCAAATCCGAATCATTTATCATAATCGACTGCAAATGACAATTGTACAACCTAACCGTATCCTCGTCCATCAAAATATCCACATACATAAAGCCGTTTGCCGTGCTGTCGAAAGGATGCGAATATTGGTTTATTACCTTGTAGCGCGAAACTATTGCCAGTCCACCAACCCCATAATTGAAATTCGTAAGCCTTACTTTCTGTACAGACTTGGCGTTCAAATTCTTAGACAATGCATCAAGGGTAGGAAAATCGGACGGTTTATTTGCCCAATACGCTTCCTGAAGGCACACAATGTCGGCATCGGTTGCAGAAATTGTCTCCAAAATCTTCTCCCTCAAAATGTTAGAATTCTTATCAAGAATACCGAAACACTTCACATTGTAAGACATAACACGGAAATCGGCCTTGTCGTCAAGCGACTTGTCGCGAATTGAATATTCATGTGAAAAATATTTGAAGCCTACAAAAACCAGCACGGCAATAGGTATAGCAACCTTGAAGTTGACAAACAGGCATACAACCATCAGTACGGCAAGCCCAATAAGCACATACTTCAGTGCAAACGGACACATCGACATCCATTTCGCATCAGCGGGCGAAACATAAACAGAAATTATGCATAGTATCATTGCCAAAGCAAAAAATCCAGTCAATATCCACAAAATCTTACGCCACATAACTTTACCTTTTATTACTATTGCTGAACAACTTTTCCTTCTCCTCCTTGGTCAGACTTGAATAGCCAGACTCCTTAACCTTGTCCAATATTTTATCTATCTCTCGCTGCTCCCGTGCTTTACGCTTGTTATATTCGGCATCTGTTTCGACACGATTCGACGAATTTGACTTCGGTTTTGGCTCCGACTTGAACAAATTTCCGACCCAAGTAAAGAAGCGCGAGAGAAAAATCGTAATGTCCGTACCTTTTGAATAGCAAATCGCAAAAATTGCCCCCATCAGCGCACCGCCAAGATGAGCAAAATGTCCGCCAGCATTACCAAACGGAATGCTCAACAAGTCGATGGCTACAATTATCATTGCCAGATATTTAAGTTTCATCTGACCGATAAAAGCCAATCTTACCGGCAAGTTTGGCACCAGCACGGCTATGGCAAACACAATCGCCATTATGGAAGCAGACGCGCCAATAGCAAATGCCACATTCTTCACGACAGCAAACACTGGAATTATATTGTATGCCATAATGAACATAAGCGCACCAGCCAGTCCGCCAAGTAGATACACGCCAAACAACTGTCTTTGAGAAAGGTATTCAAGGAACATTTTCCCGAACCAGTACAACACAAGCAGGTTGAACAAAATATGCAGAAAGCTGCTATGCACAAACATATACGTCAGCACCGTCCAGGGACGATGGGCAAGCACCGAGAAATTTGACGAAACGCCAAGCCACGACGAAACGTCAAAAGTCTTGCCAGCAAAGAAAAATCCGAGATTAACGGTCAGCACAACGACAAACACCGCTAGATTCAAGAATATCAGAATGCTAAGATTGTTGCGCTGACGGAAAATATTCCTTATTTCATCCCAGATTCCCTGTCTCATCACACCTCTCCTTTCTTACGCCAAATCATCAGCAGTATGAAACCGATGAGCATACCGCCAAAGTGTGCAAAGTGAGCCACATTGTCGCCTTGCGCGTTCAGGATGCCAAGCAAGAGTTCGATTACCACGAATGCAATTACCATCCACTTGGCTTTCACTGGAATAGCAAAATAAATGTACATCTCGACATTGGGGAACATAATTCCGAAAGCGAGAAGCAAGCCGTATATTGCACCCGATGCACCAACGCATGGAATATTAAGCACAAGATTAAGCTTACCAAGTTCGGGCATAGCATAATTTTTGCCCTGCATCAATATGTCGGCACCATTGCGCATAACCTCTTCGATGGCTTCGGGACTCATTGACGACATAAGAACCTGTATTTCTATCTCTTTTACAAGCAGATAGAACAATGCACCTCCGATTCCAGCCACGAAGTAATAGATGAAGAACCGCTTTGAACCCCAGTACGACTCGAGCACCCGACCAAACATATACAACGAGAACATATTGAAGAACAAATGCCAGAAACCACCGTGCATAAACATGTGTGTCACAAGCTGCACAGGCTTAAACAACGGACTGCGGAAGCTATACAGGGCACAATATGAATCGAGCACCGGCACAAACATTGCAACTATGAACATCACCACATTCACTAGCAGCAAGTATTTTACAACCGGCGGTATGTCTGAAAATGGATTCCTATTGAACATAACTATCAGTTAAATTTATTTTCAATTTCCGAAATATCAACGATTTCCATAATTTTTCTGCCATCGGCAGTATAATTATGGTTAGAGCACGACATCAGGCGGAAAAACAAATTCTCCATCTCCTCGTCCTTGAGTGCCACACCCGATGACATTGCTGCCGACTTTGCCAGCGAAATTGCAATCTTGTCGTTAAGAAGCAACTTGACATCCGACGAGCCATCCGAAAGTTCTTCAAAAAGTTGACGGATAATCAAACTGGCATCCATTTCGGCAAGTTCGGCTGGCACACCACGAATTTCAAACTTATCGTTTCCAACCATAACAATCTCGAAACCAATGGTATTAAGTTCGGTCATAACTTCTATCAGCAGACCTCGTTCCTCCGGCGACGGCTCTATAACAAGCGGAAACAACGACTTCTGCACCACTCCGCTACGAGTTTCAAGCATACGCATAAAGTGTTCGTACATAATGCGTTCATGCGCACGTCGCTGATTTATGACAATCATTCCCGAATGCGAGGACGTGAGAATGTACTTGTTTTTCAACTGCAAATACTTCTGATTGCTGTCGCCAGAATAATTCTCATCATTTTCGTACTCGATATGCGACTGTATGCTAAGTGCATTCGCCTCATTCTGTGGATTTTCGCTTTCAGGCAAGTCAAAGTCGTCACGAGCCTTACCCGTGTTGACATCGTACATCTGCCCCCAACTTTTAGGAACATCGCGCTTATGGGCAGAATCCGTATATTTGAACGGATTGAAACTCGGATTAACACTTATCACTGGCGGACGTACAACCGTAGTAGATGTAAAATGGGCATCGCGCGTTATGTCCTCCTCAAACGACAAAGTTGGCACAACGTTGAATTTTCCAAGGGCCTCCTTCACAGCAGAATTGAGTATCATATAGATAGCCTGTTCGCCCTCGAACTTGATTTCGGTCTTGGTAGGATGAATGTTGATGTCGATTGTTGAGGGATCAACCTCAAGGTAAATGAAGAAACGTGGATTTTCGCCTTCGGGCAACAACTTGTCGTAGGCCGATGTAACCGCCTTGCGGAAATAAGGATGGTACATATAGCGGTTGTTGACAAAGAAAAACTGCTCCGAAGTGTTTTTCTGCGACATTTCGGGCTTTGCCACAAAACCTTTTATGTTAACTATCTGTGTTTCAACACCTATCGGCACAAGGTTCTGGTTCAACTTTTTGCCAAAGACGTTAGCAATACGCTGATGAATGTTTTCGGGCAAAAGTTGATATTTTATTTCATTATCGAACACAACCTTGAACGCAACCGACGGATTTGTAAGCACAATACGATGTATTTCATCAACAATATGCTTGTATTCAACCTTGTCGGATTTCAGGAACTTGCGACGTGCAGGAATATTGAAGAAAAGGTTGCGTACCTTGAAGTTTGTTCCCACGGCAGCAGCCACAGGTTCCTGCGACTTAACCTTCGAAGCAGCTATGTTTATGCAAGTTCCCAGCTCATCGTCGGCACGACGGGTAACGAGCTCCACCTCGGCTACAGCAGCAATCGACGCCAGAGCCTCACCACGGAACCCCATTGTAGTTATTGCAAACAAGTCTTCTGCTTTGGAAATCTTGGAAGTAGCGTGGCGTTCGAACGACATTCGTGCATCGGTAGGCGACATACCAAAACCATTGTCAACCACCTGAATAAGAGTACGTCCGGCATCCTTTATAATCACATCAATGCTAGTTGCACCAGCATCGAGCGAGTTCTCCACCAACTCCTTCACCACCGACGAAGGCCGTTGTACGACCTCACCGGCAGCAATCTGGTTGGCGACAGAATCCGATAGCAATTTTATAATATCCGACATAACTACAACTTGCTAATGTACGACACAACGCCCGTCAAATCGGCAAAAAATATCAGATATGCCAAAAAGAACAAAAATACTGCAATGCAGAAAATGCGGATTGTCGATTTTTTGGTTCCGCCATACGAAGTGCGGCGCATCTTCGAGCGGAAACTTCCGCGAATGCTTGCACCAGGAACATATTCGCCATCATTAACATCAATTTTGCCTTCAGCCTCCCGCCTATCCATCACCTTTTCGTGAAACTCGTCAATTTTGGCATCGTAGTACCTTGGCTTATAATCGAATACGTTATATGTAAATGTCTTAAAAAGTCCCATTGCAGTCAAATGTTAAATTATAAACTGCAAATATAACACTTTGGAACGAAATTTCAGTTTAGAATTTTGTTAAATGGATATGACGAAGATTTTATTGATTCCACATAGAAAACAAATTATCCCCGAACACACATTTTATCCATTTCGGGGACAAATAAGCAAACACTAATTATCCCCGAAATGACATTTTTAGTACTTCGGGGAAAAATAAGTCACAATGCCTCGCATTACAAATGCTGATACGCAACCGAGTATGGGCTAACAGGCACAAAGGCAAACAGGCTCAAAGCCATTTTTGACTTTTAGCCTTCTTTTTGCCCAATAAAACAATCGTAAATCCATTTGTATCTTGTCGACAAATCGTCAATCGTAATTCTAAAATCGTAAATTCTTTTGCCCTTTCAGGGCGCGGATGGGGCGTATCCATATCGGTTTGAGGCGTTGCCTAAACCTGTTATGCTTGCTGGGCTTTCAGCCCGCGAGGAAGGGATTCAATAATTCGAGGATTGGAAAATTTGATAATTTGAGGATTCGATAATTCGATGATTCCCGTGTGGTTGCAAATCCGTAGGGGACGGTTTGAAACCGCCCCCTACGGATGCACCACCATTATGTTTGTTGCCGATTTGTATTATTGCATGAAAACGGTTTTCGTGCAAAACGATGTTCGAATAATATGACGGCAATCGTTTCGTACCGCCGTGAATCCCTTCGCTTTTGCCCTTTCAGGGCGTGGGGATGACGGATGCGTATTGATTTGAGACGTTGCCTAAACCTGTTGTGCTTGCTGGGCTTTCAGCCCGCCAAAATTCAAAAAAAACCGCCACAGGCGGTATTTTTTTCCCTTTTCCGCACAGGAATCACCGCATTCTTCCATCCCCCTCGCCCGCGGAAACCTTGCCCTGCGGTACCTTTGTGTGCGCTACCGCGCACGCACCGCACTGCAATGTTTCCGCTGCTTTGCGTGTTTTGGGGGAGAACAAAAGATTAGTTCTGGGACTGGCAAACCGCGCGAACGGACCGCCCGTAGCAACGGCCGCGGTCGTTCAAGCTCCAATAGTCCGAATCGAAGCCGAGGTACCACGCGAAGTCCGGAGTGTCTGTGTATAGCGAACTCGACCAGTAGTGGCCGTAAGAACCGGCACCGTCGAGACTACTGTCGTAGCGGTAGCCAGCAGCGGGCAGGAAGATAGAGTTGCCGTTTGGTCCGGTGAACAAGCGTCCGTTTACTCCGCTCTGGGTTGTCCATGTATGTGTACAATAATCAAAAAATTCCTGCATTTCTGCACTTGTCGGCATACGCCAGCCAGAACCCCAGTTGGCAGTGGCGGCATCTCTATTGGAGGGAAGTGTGGTCGGATTATCGGAATATATATAATTGTCATAGGTATATGAGCTCTTGGTTGTAGTTTCGCCCCAAGCGTAGTAGTTGCCGTAGTCGGTAGGTGTGCTTGCGCCTACATTGCAGGTAGCCCACTTGGTACCGCTTGGCAAGCCGAGGTCAACATAGCCGTATCCGTTGGTATAGCCTGTTGGGTCGCTATACGAAGCAGAGGCAGTTGATCCGCTTCCCCACATCTTGTAGGTGCCAGTGATTGTAACATGCGTACTTGTATTTTGAGCAACTGTTGTAATTGATCTCGTTATATGAATCAGATAAGTTTTGCCATTGTAAACAGTGGCTATTACTTCATCGTACTGAGCACTTTCTGAGTCAATACGATTAACATTCCTATATTCAGTTGCTTCAGTTTCTGATGTAAGTCTCATGATCAATGTATTTACATCGGTTATTGCATAATCTGAAGGTGACAATATATATAACCTTGCACCATCCAATGGTCTTATTCTGGCATATATAGATTTTACCATGTTTGCTGTCCATGACAATCCAAATTCATCGAGACCTGTCCCGTCTTGTCCTCCTATTCTTTCCCACTGGAAATTACCTTCGGTATAGTTCATGCTACCAATAGTTGTAAAAGACATTACCTCGCCATAACCTGTTCCCTCGCTGTTGGTTGCATACGCCTTGTAATAATAGGTGGTGCCGGAGGTCAGGCCTGCGAGATCTGCAGTAAAGCTACCTATGCCGCTGCCGCTCTGCACGGTTTGTGAAAGGTTGCTTGCACTTGTGCCATACATAAATCCACGAGCTGTTACGGATGCGCCGCCGTCGGAGGCAACATTGCCTGCGAGGGTTGCGCCTGCGGCGGTTATATTAGTTGCAGTTGAGGTGGAGACCGTAGGGGTCTGTGCTGTTGTCTGTCCGCTATTGTTTGGTCTTCTTGCCTCCCACTTGCGTGTAGTGCCGTTGTACACAAGAATGTCGCCATCCTGGGCATTGGTCACGTCAATGTCAAATCCCTCGAGTTTCTGTGCAACCAGGGCACGGTCGGCAGCAAAAGCATAGAAGCCGCTTGTAATCTCCAGGTAGCCGAGGCTCTCGAATGGTCCGCCTATCTGCGCCTGATACTCTACATACATCCAGTAGTTGCCGTTGCCCCACGGTATCTCATCGAACGGGGTGTTGGTTACATTGCTACAGTAGGCATACACATCGCGGTTGAGCTGGAACGACATGAAGCCGTTGGCGTTGGTGGTTGTCTGGTGCATAGCACAATACACTGGAGTTCCACCTTCGCCGCCCTCGTAGATTGTGAGGCGGACGGTTATGGGACTGTTGGACAACAACTGGTTGCTTGCATCGCGAACCGTTGCCGAAAAGTTTACTGTCTGTGGTACACTCTGTGCGAACATTGCTGCACTGAGCAGCATCGCAATAACTATTGATATTAATCTCTTCATATTATTAAATTTTTTTTTGTTTCTATTATATTCTGGGCTTGAAGGCTTGAAGTTGACTTTTAGCCTTTTCTGCTTTTAGACCCAAATTGTTAATTGTCTATTACATTTTCACCATTTTAGCGGTTGCCTTGCCTATCCTAATCAGATAATTGCCTGCCTTCAGTGCCGATACGTCAAGCGAAAACTCGCCAGCGCCTATCTTCTGCGAAAGCATCAGCCGTCCGCCCATGTCAAACACCTCAACTGTGGCATCCTTTCCAAGTTCCGCGTCATTGCCAACGAGAATGTTCACTACATAGTCGGCTGGGTTCGGGTAAAGCGAAATGCCCTCTGCAATAGGAACATAACCTTCTTCTACGGATTCGGGCATCTCATCGAGGAACACCTGTTCTCCATATTCCGAGGTTATTGTAAGAGACCCCCCGACGCCGCTTGTAGCCACGGCAAAAGGAGCACCAACTACAGGCTGGAAACTGTCGTTTCCGCCAGCCAACGACTGGAACGAAACGCGCTCAATTGTCTGAGCTTTGCCCATTGCAACCACCATAACGACAACGGACACAATTAAAAGTATTTTCTTTACCATAGTCTATGTTATATATTAAACAATTTTCAGACGACAAAAATAATTCATCCTAATGAAAATGAGAAGAAAAAATCAAATCAGTTTCCTTCTTCTCATCTCCCAGAAGCACTTGCAGGTAGCATCGACATCGGCGGCGGAATTGTGAGCATCGTCGAACTCGGTTCCGAATAGTTTCTTGTGAAGTTCCTGAAGCTTAGGCCACTTGTACCCACCACGATAGCCTGGCAACTTGCAATATTCAGTTCCTGCAAGCATTGTGCAGTACGACTTCATACGCGAAAGCTGAACATCAATACCTCGTCTAATAAACTCAGCATCAACAACATGAATATCAAATGAAATATTATGTCCAACAATGTACTCGGCTGAATCGAGCGTCTGCACAAAAATCGCCAGCGCAGAATCCAAAGCTATGCCTTCCCTCATCGCCCTTTCGGTAGAAATGCCATGAATTGATGCCGCCTGCTCGGGAATATCAAAACCATCGGGACGAATAATGCAATCGTGAACAGAAAGCACATTGCCTTGATTGTCGGTGAGAATCCAGCTCAACTGCACCATGCGCGGCCAATTCAATGTATCGCTTGCTGGTGCTTCGTAATCGTGTGGCAATCCTGTCGTTTCGGTATCGAAAAAAAGGTAATTATGACCGGCAATGGCACAACAACAAACAAACAGCGGCAACAGCGACAAAATAAACCTTCTCATGTTTTTACAAGTTTTTGCAAAGTTAACAAAAAATACAATCTCTCATATCATTGCAAATATTATGGATATTGCGTGTTTTGCGCATACTTATATTCTCGTTCTTTCCATTCCGTCATCATTCCTAATGCATTATAGCATCTCTTTATTATCCAATTGCCCAGTTGGTCATATTCGTATTCGAAAGTCAGACCATACTTTTCTGCAGGACTATATTCGGCATCACAACTAGAAAGGTAATCACCATTTACTTCTATCTGAGATATATAACTATTAATTTTCACCACATTACCTTGCTTATCGTACTTGAATATTGCGGTGCGTCCTTCCTGTCTGCGACAACCACGGCAAGGATAATATTTTGCAGATGTTGGACGATGGATATTCTGTTTGTACGTACAAACAAACTTTGCATCTGCACGGTTTATTGTGAAAATTCGTTTGCGATCGTTGATAGTAATCCTACCTGTAGGCTGGAATACAAGTGTAGTAGTCTGAAAACTAGTATTATAATCGTATGTAAAATCATTGCCAGAAGTTGAAATCTGGTTGCCATCGCTATTGAAATGCAAGACTATGCTGTCGGTGCAATTGCCGCGAGAGTAACCATTGGCACTGTATGTTACCTTGTATGTATATTCTGTAACAGACACAACGTTTCCCTTAATATTGCGACGCAATCTATCGTCGGTCTGGGCATACGATGTCGCTGCGAATACAAGCAGAAAAAATCCAACTATGGCAATTACGAATTTCATATCATTTCCCAATCGTCGCGAGTGTTTTCCATGACAATTACCGATGATGGCAACTGCTTGAGTATTTCAGCAGTATGTCTTATTGTTTCTGGCAAAATGGCTATGGTTTCGACAATACTGTCGTGCGGAATTGTGATTGCAATCTGATGTTTGCCATCAATCAGCAGCGACAACTTCGAATATTTGGAGAAATGCTCGATATGAAAGGGCAAGTTACTCCCTTTCAGTTTGTTGCGCACTACAGCATCTATTGAAAGTATTGAAATGTCAATGTTTTTGATTTGCTTGCTGATTTCTATAAATATTTCGTTCCATTCCCTCTCCCACTGCTGATATTGGCGATCTATATCAATAAAAATCCGTGCTATGGCATTTTCTTCGTTGCGAGTGACATCAAAGAGGTTGTTGCCAAGACAAAAACCTATTTTCACACCGAGCCTATATGCTTCAGACTTCTTTATTGTGATGCTTATATTGCTCATTCTAACAGTGATATCTCCGTCCTTTTCACCAATGTTTTCAGCAGGCACACCAAGTTCTACAAGATGATCTACAAGCAGGTCGATGCTTATGTCCTTACGTTTCCATATCGAGTGGTAAATCATTTCACGGACCTTCTCACCTATATAGTCGTCCTTGCCGCGCTCCACTATTGGTGCATAGTCGTAACCATGGGAAACACATTCATTGATGCGTTCTGATAAGATGGCGATGTATTCCTGAGGAGTCATTGAAGCTAATGGTAGTCGGCAATCTGTTTTTGTTTTTAGATTGCAAAGGTACAACTATTTTTGTAAAAATGGTTTAGACAAATAATTAGCAAAAGTTAATGATATGGTTGTCAATAAAGCGAGAAATACACCTCCATTAAATTACTGTATAACAGCCTATTAAAGCCAAAAGCATTTGTTTTCCACACGAAACTTATTTGTGAGAAACTATTCTTTTTAAAGAATTTATATACCTTTGCGCAATAAATATCAAATATATAAATATGAAAACAAGTAATATGATTGTACCAAACCTCCTTTTAGGAATGGCTGGTGGAATTCAGTATCGCGCTCTTGTAAAAGCAACAAAGAATCCGCGCAAGGCTAGCGAAAACACTTTGAGAGAAATACTTACATACGCCAAAGATACCATCTATGGCAAGGAACATAAGTTCGACTACATACTTGAAGCCAATGACGACAACGAATTGTACCGTCGTTACCGCGAGCAGGTAAAGCCAAACGAGTATGAAGACTTGCGTCCATACGTTGAACGACACAAACACGGAGAAGCAGACATTCTGTTCCCTGGCAAGCCAGTACTTTATGCAACTACTTCTGGTTCGACGGCTGAGCCTAAATGGATTCCGATAACAGAACGTTACCTGAAGACCATCTACGGCAAGATGACCAAGGTATGGCTCTACAATTTTATCCAGAACCGCCACAAGGTTTTTGCAGGAAAAATTCTTTCAATCGTTGGTAAGGTGATTGAAGGATACGCTCCCGACGGCACTGTTTACGGTTCGGTAAGCGGTGTTACACAGAGAGACTGCCCTGGATTCGTGAAAAAACTCTACAGCAATCCGCAGTGCGTTTACGGCATTGCCGACTATACGTCACGCTACTATGTACTTATGCGTATGGGAATTGAACAGGACATTACCCTCATCGTTACCGCAAACCCATCAACCATAGTCGAATTGCAGAACAATGTCAACCGCTACTACGACGAGTATGTAAACGACATAGAGAAAGGTACACTGAAAGCCGACCTCAACATCGACCCAGAAATTCGTAAGGAACTTGAGGCTTGCCTACATCCGAATCCAAAACGCGCTGCCGAACTTCGCGCCCTCAAGGCTAAATACGGCAATGTGTTGCCTAAGCACTACTGGCCTAACTTGCAAATATTGAACACTTGGAAATGTGGTAATACAAAGGTATATCTCGACAAGTTCAAGGATTCGTTCCCAAAAGGAATGTTGCATCAGGAATTTGGCTATTTTGCATCGGAATGCCGTTTCGGATTGGTAATGGACGACACTCTTAATAGTGTGATGTTCCCGCATATGCACTACTACGAGTTTGTAAAGGAAGAGGATATGGATTCGCCAAATCCGACATTCTACCAGTTGCACGAACTTGTTGAAGGTCAGAGATATTGCCCATACGTAAGCACTTTTGCAGGTCTGTACCGCTACAATATGAACGATTTGCTCGAAGTAGGTCCGAACTTTAACAACACACCTACCGTTCACATGATACAGAAAACCCATGGTATCGTTACTATGACTGGTGAGAAACTATATGAACGTCAGTTTATTGAAGCAGTACACAAGGCTGAAGATACGACAGGTATGAAGACTCGTTTCTTCATTGGCTTTGCCGAACTGCCAGAATCGCGCTACAATTTTTACTACGAGTTTGCCGACCAGGAAACTACGCAGGAACAAGCCGAAAAGTTCACCGAAGCCGTTGATACCGCATTGAAGGACATTAATATGGAATACAAAGCAAAGCGCGAATCGTTGAGACTGAAGGATGCTATAACCTACCGCTTGCAGTTTGAATCGTTCGAGCATTTCAAGGAAGAATGCATCAAGGAAGGTGCACGCGACGGACAATTCAAACTCAACCTGCTGTTGCAGGACGAAAAACGTCACGAAAAGTTTAATAAACTTGTAAAATAAAATGGCAGACATCAAGGCTGTCATATTCGACTTAGACGGGACTTTGTACGACAAGTCCCGTCTTCCTTTTCGGCTAATAATAAGACAAATCCTACGTGGAAAACTTTTTATGCTCAAACGCGAACGTAGTGTTCGGAAAGAACTTAAAGGCATATATTTTGGTGATGAAGCAAAATTTGAAGAGGCATTTTTCGCCTATTTCCATCGCAAGAATGCAAAAAAATGGTTTTACGAAGCCTATATGCCCGACACAATAAAGATTCTGCAAAAGCATTACCACATTGCTCCGTGGGTAGAGGAATGTATTGCAAATCTGAAAACCAAAGGCATAAAGGTTGCAGTTTTTTCCGACTATGGTTTCGTCGAAGAAAAATTAAATGCAATAGGCTTCAACCTCCAGTGGGCTGATTATCTATTTGATGCACCATCGCTTGGCGGACTAAAACCTTGCAAGGAAGGTTTTCTGAAAATATGTCGTACAATGGATGTCTCTCCGCAAAACTGCATAATGGTTGGTGACCGCGACGATACCGACGGTGCAGGGGCAATAGCCGCAGGAATACGATTTATAAAGGTAATGAAAAACCTTTCTCCAAATTATTCTAAATTGACAGAATAAATTCCTTATTATTGTTGTAATTACCACTCTCGTTTTAATGAGATAAACGAGATTATTGTTGTCCGATAAAAAAGGGAAAGTCATTCCGCAAGTCAGAACATACACGCGATACGGAACGGGGAGCGTTGTAAGCCGCTCACTGAGCGTAGTCGAAGTGCGGCAATATACAAGTGGAGATTGCTCACTTCGTTTCGCGAGGCTGCAAGCAGCGTTCCGTATAAGTGAACTCACAGGCAACGTTCCTTATGCTGTTCGTTCTACTTTACGGAATGACGGCAAGGGGGGCAAAAAAATCATAATAAATTCAGTTGTTTGTAAGACTAGAGTCATACCTTATTATTATTGTAATTACTACTCTCGTTTTAATGGGATAAACGAGATAGTTTTTGTCGCCAAAACGGACTGCTCAAAATGTCGCATGATTCGCTTTGGCAAAATTTCACATTACCTCTCTGCCAATCTAAAATTACTCATTTTTTCAAACATATAATCTTGTTTTTTCAAGTCTAAAAAACATGCCTTTTTTAAGTTACAAAGACGAAAAAAAATGCAATAATTTGACTATAAAAACATTATTCTTGTTCACAATTTTGTTAATAGAATAATGGACTTAAATCATTTTTTCCAGAACATTTGAAATAATTTCGCAATGCCGAATTAGGAAGGAAAGGAGTCGCAGAAGATGTGGTTCGGCAGTAGAACAAATATATAAATAGGTATAGGATATGCTTTATAACGAAAATTTTATTGTAAAAAGAAACGGAAAACGCGAGTTATTCTCAGTAGAAAAGATTAAAGCCGCAATCTCGAAGGCTTTTTTGTCGGTAGGAAGTTTTGCAACGCAGGAAATGCTTACAAACATCCTCAGTCGTGTTAACATATACGACGGCATAAGCGTTGAAGAGATTCAGAACCAGGTCGAAACAGCCTTGATGGCAGAACGTTACTACGCAGCGGCTAAATCATATATCCTATACCGCCAGAAGCATCTCGAAGACCGCGAAGTAAAGGGCAAACTCGACTTCCTTCTCGATTACTGCGAGGCTAAGAACGCTGCTACAGGAAGCAAGTTCGACGCCAACGCAAATGTTGAAAAGAAGAATATCGCAACCCTTATCGGCGAACTTCCAAAGCAGAACTTTATCCGTCTGAACCGCAAAATGTTGTGCGACAAGATTAAGGAATTATACGGCAAAGAACTGGCCGACAAGTACTTGAACCTGCTCAACAAGCATTTCATCTACAAGAACGACGAGACCAGCATAGCCAACTACTGCGCAAGTATCACGATGTACCCGTGGCTGTTGCACGGCACACAGATTATCGGCGGTAACTCAACCAAACCTACTAACCTCAAGTCGTTCTGCGGCGGATTCATCAACTTGGTATTCATCGTTTCGAGTATGTTGAGCGGCGCTTGTGCAACTCCCGAATTCCTTATGTATATGAACTACTTCGTAGGTCTGGAATACGGACAGGACTACTACAAGCGCGCCGACGAGGTTGTTGACCTTTCGCTCAAGAAACGTACAATCGACAAGGTTATCACCGACTGCTTCGAGCAGATTGTATATTCAATCAACCAGCCGACAGGCGCACGTAACTTCCAGTCGGTATTCTGGAACATCTCATACTACGACAAGTTCTATTTCCAGAGTTTGTTCGGCGACTTCCGCTTCCCCGACGGTTCACAACCCGATTGGGAATCGCTCAACTGGTTGCAGAAGCGTTTCATGAAGTGGTTCAACAAGGAACGTACAAAGACTGTTCTCACCTTCCCTGTTGAGACAATGGCTCTCCTTTCGGAAGACGGCGACGTACGCGACAAAGAATACGGCGACTTCACTGCCGAAATGTACTCCGAAGGGCACTCCTTCTTCACCTACATCAGCGACAATGCAGACTCATTGAGCAGTTGCTGCCGTCTGCGCAACGAAATCACCGACAACGAATTCAGTTATACTCTTGGTGCCGGTGGTGTTTCTACAGGTTCGAAGAGCGTACTCACTATCAACCTCAACCGTTGCATACAGTACGAAAAGAAGGAAAAGATGCCGTTCCTCAGTTTCGTTGAAGAAGTTGTTGACCTTATGCACAAGGTTCAGACCGCATACAACGAAAACCTCAAGTACTTGCTAAACAAGGGTATGCTTCCGTTGTTTGATGCAGGTTTCATAAACATAAGCAGACAGTACCTTACCATAGGCGTTAACGGTCTCGTAGAATCGGCCGAATATCTCGGAATGGAAATCAGTGACAACGCCCAGTACCGCAACTATGTAAAGAATGTACTCGGACTTATCGAAACCTATAACAAGAAGTACCGCACAAAGGAACTTATGTTCAACTGCGAAATGATTCCTGCCGAAAACGTTGGCGTTAAGCACGCAAAATGGGACAAGGAAGACGGATATTTCGTTCCGCGCGACTGCTACAACAGTTATTTCTTCGTTGTAGAGGACAAGGAAATCAACACTATCGACAAGTTCCGCCTGCACGGCAAGGAATACATTGAGCACCTTACTGGTGGTTCGGCACTGCACGTCAACCTTGAGGAACACTTGAGCAAGGCTCAGTACCGCCAACTCTTGAAGGTCGCTGCAATCGAAGGGTGCAACTACTTCACATTCAATATTCCGAACACAGTTTGTAACAAGTGCGGTCACATCGACAAGCGCTACCTTAAGACTTGCCCCGAATGCGGAAGCACCGACATCGACTACTTGACGAGAATTATCGGATATATGAAGCGCGTAAGCAACTTCTCGGAGGCTCGCCAGCAGGAAGCACACAGAAGATATTACGACAATAAGTTGAAGGAGGTTGAAGAATGTTAAAGTATTACAACTACGACATTGTATTCCAAGAAGTTCCTGACGAAGTTACTTTGGCGGTAAACCTTAGCAACTGTCCTAACCATTGTCCGGGGTGCCATAGTCCGCACTTGTGCAAGGACATTGGAAATTGCCTTGACGAAGAAACCATTTCAAATATGATTTCCAAGTACAACAAAAGCATAACTTGCTTCTGCTTTATGGGCGGCGATGCCAATCAGGACGAGGTTATAAAGATGGCGGAATACGTCCATAAGACTTTCGACAAGAAGGTTGCGTGGTATTCTGGCAAGCAAACTTTCCCAAAGGACATTACTCCGTTCCAGTACCTGAAACTCGGACCTTACAATCCAAAGTACGGCGGTCTTGACAAGAAGACAACCAACCAGAGGATGTACAAAATCTACAATACCAAACCTATTGACATTACAAACAGATTTTGGAGAAAAGCGATGTAAAACTCAATATGAAATGTCTATAAAAGCGGAGTACAATGCCTGTGTTCCGCTTTTATGCATTTATCCAAGTACCCTATCTTATACAAATTAAATAGGAAAAGTTTAGGATTCTTTGATGTTAGCAGATGTTTTTCAATGGACTTGCAGAAGATTATGTATGCAAGTCTTGTTGTCCACAACACACGCATCCTTTTCAATTTTTCATAATATCTCCAAAGGCGTATATGATTGAAAAAAAGAGACGTTATTCCTTCCATGTGTCTCATTGCAACAATATTTTCTATTGCAGCACGAGTCTTGGCAAGAAATATCTCATTGGATTCAATACCTGTGTGTATCACGGGATTATCAATATGCAGTATTTCTACACTATTTTCTTGCAGTTCAAATCCGAAAAGACTGTCTTCGTGTCCATATTTTTTCAGTTTCTCACAGAACCTTATTGATTCAAATATTTTTTTAGACACCATCATATTGTTGGTTGTGAATGCCGAATATGGAGCAAGATTACGTTTCGAAGCTGGAATTTTTTCCACTTTAGAACCAAAAGTATATCGCAGTGATATTTGAGGGGAATATTGCATCTCGTTATAGGTTGTCCCTCCACACACTACTTCATGGTTATAATTTTCAATGTACCTTTTAATAAAATATTTGTCAGGAATAGCAGAATCACAGTCAATAAATATCAGTTTTTCGTATATTGCAGTATCTGCAAGTCTATTTCTTGTTATACTACGCCCTGAGTTTTGTCGATTATAGATATGCTTTGCCCCTTTTATTGTTTCTATCTCTTTATTTTCAGTGGCGAAATTCTCTGCCGAACCATCATCAAGTACGATTATTTCAAATTGTATTGACAAATCATCGCACTGCTGCGACAAATCGGATACTAATTTTTTTACATTGCAGTTATATGTTGGAATACAAATGCTTAGCATCATTACATATTTGTAGAATCTTCCTTTTCTACTAATTGCTGAATGTCAATTCTGAGTTTTTCAACCTGTTCGTTTACCGCATCTATCTCAGAAGAAACATCTTCTTCGCATATTGAATCGCCTTGATTGTCGAACATATTATCAACCTTATGTAATATTTTGTTGATTTTTCCCCGATTCTCCTTTTCCCATTCGTCAAAGAGTTCCAGGCAATTTGAACGCATCGAGTCTAAGGCATAATCGTAATCAGCCAACAGTTCTCTAAAATTTTCAAGATCCGACTTCGCTTTTGCATCATTTTCATTGAAAGCTTTTTCGGCAGTCTGATAATATACAGAAACTATTTCGTTCCCAGCAACTATGGCTTCGTCGCAATTAGCAAAGTTCATATCCGCATATTTCTCAGCAAGTTCACCATAGTCTGATTCATATTCATCGAATACGATCTTAGAAACGTTCTCTTTATTATCGCACGAAACCATTATTTGCAAAGCAAAAGTTATGACAATAATATATCCTAAAACTCTATTCATTTGCACTTAATTTTTGCATGAACTGATCATACGTCAACGTATCGCGATTAAAAATTATATCGCCATTCTCAAGTTCCTTAATCGTATCGGTTCCTATCACAAAAGAACTATCCTCTAACATTATAGGAGCAGTATCATCTTCATCAGCAGCAAATTCTTCGCCCATCATTTCCTCCATCATTGGACGCAGATATTCCATACGGTCAACAAGCGACTCATCGTACTTATCGTCAACCTCATCCCAGAAATCCTTGCTGCTGAAATCTAGTTTATCGTTGAAATCCTTTATCAAACCTTCTTCCAAATCTTCAAGCCTTTTTAAGTCAAAATTTCCACTCTCTTTGCCTTCTAAATATACATCCTCAATTACATCAAAATACAGCATCATAATATCCCTGTATATTGACTGGACTTTTATCTGGTCTATTTCCTTTGAAATTTTTTCTTCTCGTGCCTCAAAGTCAGATTTGTCAGGCTGGCACGAACACATTGCATAAGATAATCCAATGATTACTAATGTTCTAAAAAATATCCTTTTCATCTCCTATTCTAATTTTTGCAAACATAGGGAAAATTTTTTAACTATCCATAGATATTGCAAAAAAGTTACCGCATAGCAAAAATTTCCACAAGCATACGCTCACTTCTTTTCTGGTTTCTTTTCATAGCGCCACATCTGCCAGCTATTGAAAAGGTTCTGCCATATTGAATACAAGGCAGGAAATACAGATGCTAACGGATTAAGATATGTGTTTGCCATCCATATTCCCATAGCAGTATTTTTCTGACCGAGAAGCTGACCGCCTGCCATTGTATCTCCGTACTTGCTACCCAACCACTTGCCGAAACCAAATTGTATGGCACAGAATATAACTGAAGCAATTCCAAGTGCAATTATGCTGTCGAGATTATCCTTGCCATGCTGAAACATAAAGTCGATTGTCTGTCCGAGAGTAAACAGCAGTGCCAATGCCCAAAGATAAAACGAAGCACCCTTTATTCTACAAAAGAAAACGTTGACTTTAGGCATCCAATGCTGCATACATAATGCGAGTATGAATGGCAATGCAATTATTGGAGCAACTCTTTTTAGTATAAGCCAGAAAGAATCGAAAAATGGCATTTCTTGTTGCAAGCCAATAAAGGAAAAATATATAGGAGCCATTATTGCTACCATAAGATTACCAAGAATCGTGTATGTAGTCACTGTTTCACGGTTGGCACCAAGCAAACAAGATATTACAACCACGGAAGATGCCACAGGACAGAGGACTCCCACCAGTATGCCCTCGGCTATGGTGTCGCCTCCTCCAAATAATTTAACTAAACAATAACTACCAATGCTTACGACAATCTGAAAGAGCATAAGCCATATATCAAGCATTGTAATCCTTAATTTTCGCACATCAACAGCAGCAAAATTAAGTAAAAGCATGGCAAAGATAAGTATTGGCACATACGGTGTAAACATTGTACAATACTTGTGTAGAATCAGTCCGAGAACTATTGCTATTGGAAGAACAAGACTACGAAACCTATTCATTACCTTTCTTTTGTTTGTACTTCGTTATATAAATCGCTTATAACAATTAAAATAACAATGGACTTCTACTGTTTACATATACTTCACCGTTTTACAGGCTAAGCGAAGTCCGTTATACAAAACCTGAAAATAACGGCACTGCAAATATATGTATGTTTAACGTATTTATGACAACTTTATATTTTTTTTCATTCCATCTGAAAGTCAACAATTTACAACAAAAAGATTTTTTTTATCAATATTACGACGAAAACAAGGTGATAACTTTCACTTATATTGTAAACATTTTGTATGTTTGCGTATTAAATTAAAAATATTTTGATAGTGTAGAAAAAAGATTTATCCGAAAGGTTTATCAACGATAATCAATAGATTGTAAAATAGTTTCCACATAGGTAAACTTCTCAATTCGGAAAATCATTATTTGAAAGATAACAAAAAATGGAATTCGGAACATTAAAAGTTAAAGATGGCGTACACATCCCCGACATAGGGATTGATTATCCAAAGGATGATCCGTTCCGCCGACTATTAAAAGTTGAGGTTGAAGATTCATCAAAGGGCAAATACCAATTTGATGATACCTATCCGTATTTGGACAAGTCGTTAGGTTATAAATTAAATAATATTTTAGGTTTTTTTGTTAAATGGATATTGGTCGCAATTTGGAATAGACTGCATTTCGGATTAAAGATTGATGGCCGTGAAAAAATATCTAAATACAAAAAGGAACTTTCCGATGGTGCTATCTGTATATGCAACCATGTGTACATATTTGATGCTATGGGTGTTTACCAAGCTGTACGACGATTCAAACGGTTGTGGATTCCTATGTATGCCAAACATTTCAATGGCAAAAGCAGTTGGTTTATGCGCTACTCCGGAGGCATTCCAATACCAGAGACCCGAGGTGGAATAAGAAAGTTCAACGAAGCTTTCGACGAATACCATCGTCGCAAGGAATGGTTTCTTATTTTTCCGGAGTCTGTCAGATGGAACATGTATGTTCCTATACGTCCATTTATGAGAGGCGCCTTTTCTATGGCCTACAAATATGGCATTCCAATAATTCCACTCGCCTACAGTTACAGAAAGAGAACTGGCATATACCGCTTGTTCGGTGCGAAAAATATTCCATGCTTAACATTGCATGTTGGTGCGCCAATTTCTTTTGATATGAACAAGCCAAGAAAGGACGAAGTTGACCGTGTTAGAAAGCTTGCACACGAAAATATGGTGCAGATGGTTGGAATAGAAAAGAATCCATGGCCGGCAGAAGGAGATGAAAAGAACGGTTAGACGAACAAACAAAATGAAAAATATTGTTCTAATTTCTCCAATAGCAACATATTTCAAAAACTCTAAAAAATAATTTTTGCATATCCGAAAAAAGATATACTTTTGCACCACTTATTTATTAAGTGCCACTTTAGCTCAGCTGGTAGAGCGACGCATTCGTAATGCGTAGGTCGCGAGTTCAAGTCTCACAAGTGGCTCTTTTTTCATTTTTAGTCAAGACTAACGAATTAGAAAACAATATGTTTGAAAGTTTATCGGAAAGATTAGAGAGGTCGTTCAAGATACTGAAGGGCGAAGGAAAAATTACCGAAATAAATGTTGCCGAAACACTGAAGGACGTCCGCAAGGCATTGCTTGATGCCGATGTCAACTACAAGACAGCCAAGCAGTTCACAGAAACCGTGAAGGAAGTGGCAATGGGACAGAATGTAATCAAGTCCATAAAGCCAAGCCAGTTGATGGTTAAGATTGCACACGACGAACTTGCCAAACTTATGGGCGAAACCGCCGTTGACATCAACACCAAGGGAAATCCGGCAATAATACTTATGTCGGGTCTGCAAGGTTCTGGTAAGACAACCTTCAGCGGCAAGTTGGCCAATATGCTGAAGACCAAGCGCAACAAGAAGCCTTTGCTCGTTGCCTGCGATGTTTATCGTCCTGCTGCTATCGAACAAATAAAGGTGTTGGGCGAACAAATTAACGTTCCTGTTTACAGCGAAGACGGCAACAAGAATCCCGTGCAGATTGCCCAAAACGGTATAAAGCACGCCAAGACATACGGATACGATGTTGTAATCGTCGATACCGCTGGTCGTCTGGCTGTTGACGAGGAAATGATGAACGAAATCGAAAACATCAAGAAGGCAATCAATCCTCAGGAAATTCTTTTTGTAGTTGACTCGATGACAGGTCAGGACGCTGTAAATACTGCAAAGGAATTCAACGACAGACTTGATTTCGATGGCGTAATCCTTACCAAGTTGGATGGTGACACCCGTGGTGGTGCTGCAATTTCTATCCGTAGCGTCGTAAACAAGCCGATAAAGTTCGTTGGTACTGGCGAAAAGATGGATGCTCTTGATGTTTTCCATCCGCAGCGTATGGCCGACAGAATCCTTGGCATGGGTGATATCCGCTCACTCGTAGAACGCGCACAGGAGCAGTTCGACGAAGAGGAATCGCGCAAGTTGCAGAAGAAAATTGCAAAGAACACATTCAACTTCAACGACTTCCTTGCACAAATCCAGCAAATCAAGAAGATGGGTAACATCAAGGAACTTGCAAGCATGATTCCTGGTCTTGGCAAGGCGATCAAGGACATTGACATCGACGACAACGCTTTCAAGAGTATCGAGGCGATAATTCACTCAATGACACCTGCCGAGCGCGAAAATCCGGACATCATAAACGGAAGCCGCCGCAAGAGAATTGCCGACGGTAGTGGAACAAACGTAGCCGAAGTCAACCGCATCCTCAAGCAGTTCGAGGAAACCAAGAAGGCAATGCACTATATGTACGCCAACAAGGGAAAACGCTTCGGAAGAAGATAAAAAAGAGGTCATTCCGTAAGACAAAGCGAACAGGCATAGGAACGAGCCTTGTGAGCCTGTCTGTACGGAATCTCCCAAAAACATCACCCGTCATTGGCGGGTATTTTTATGATATGGCAAAGGAAATCGAACATAAGTTTACGGTAAAAGGCGATGACTACAAATCGCTCGCCAGTCCCACCCTATACAGGCAGGGTTACATTCCCACCACGAACGGAATGACCGTGCGAGTGCGCATTGCTGGCGAAAAAGGCTTCATAACCCTCAAGGACAAAACCGTTGGCATGAGCCGCAACGAATTCGAATATGAAATTCCCGTGCTGGAAGCCAAGCAAATGCTCGACACAATGTGCGACAAGCCCCAAATTGAGAAATACCGCTATGTTATTTCTGCCGCCGAACAAGGTCTAAAATGGGAAGTCGACGAATTTCTGGGCGACAATGCAGGGCTTGTAGTTGCCGAAATCGAAGTCCCGACCGAAGATACCAAGTTCTCGCTTCCCGAATGGATTGACAAGGAAGTAACTGGCGACAAGAAATACAACAACTCCCAACTATGCAAGAAGCCGTATAAGGAGTGGAAGGAATAATATAGAATCATAAACTCGTCATACAAACCTATACGCAGTCGGCAAATCGTCGACTGCTTTTTTTCCAAAGAAAAAAATTTCACATTTTTATTTTTTGAATGTAATTTTTTTTATCTTTGCCCCTGATAACAAATTTATTAAGAATAATATGAGAACCTTTTCACACAAGTCGGCACTAGTGCTGGCAATCATCATTTTTCAGGCATCTGTTGCATTTGCACAGACATGGCTTTGGCCTATGGCTGGTCACAAGGCCGGCGAAAACATCATCAGTCAACCGAGTTCATATATTGGAAAAGAATACAATTGCTGCGACATATTCATAAGTGGTAAAGCCGGCGATTTTGTAATTTGCCCAGCCGATGGTACAATTATATATGCTGATATACTTTACAGGCAAAAACTTGGGCTTGAAGCTTCTTTTTATTATGATCCTCAAAAAAATTGGGACGAGAATATCCAACGCATAGGCACTCCTGATAATGTTGACCCTCAATATTTATCGGGGAATTTATCAATAACCATCGCCGATGGTCGAAGAATAACTATTGATGGTCTGCGCGGAAACTATCGTTTCAAAAGTGGACAGAAAGTGGCTGCCGGCGACACTCTTGGACAATTAGGTTGGTCGTACAGGAAAATAAACCAACCGTCGTTGTGCATATCTGTCACAGCAAAAACTGGTATGGCAGATGATCCAATGACACCATTTGGATTGGAAAGCAAGTTTCACCTCGACATCATTGAACGCGAAGATCCAATCTCGCCAGAAAAGATGTGCGAAGACCTTACCATACTGGAAAATGCCGTGAAGGAAATATATCCCTCGCTGAATGGACTGATGTCCGAAGATGAATATCATAAGGTTGTGGAAGACTTGCGCCAATCGGTAAAAGATTCAATACCCTTGCGTCTGCCAGTACCCCTGATACGGTTCGTACATCAGATACACGACAGCCACTTGACACTTCTGCCCGACCGACAAAAAACAGAGCCATACGACTTCTATGTTCCTGTATTATTCTATTTGTGGTGTAACGACACTCTGCGCGTGCTGGTTACATGCCGAGGTTATGAACAATACGCAGGACGAGTAATAGCTAGCATAGATGGCGTTTCTGCACGCGATTATGCAAAAAAGGCATATCAATACATCGACTTATACGATCTTAATGTGCAAAGTCACATGGAAGAGACTAGTGTATTTTTGAGCATGTTCTCTGTACTAATGAACCAAGGTGCCACTGCAGATTCAAAAAGTCACATTGTCTTTGATAATGGCGAGGAAGTGGATATTCCGTTCAGCTTGCATCCTGGTCGTTTTATTGTAAAAGATACTCCAATAAACGAAATAATGAAATGGAAAACAATTAATACCATGCATGGCACCGACAGCGTATATACAACGCGCCAGCTTAACGATTCAACCGCATATCTTTCCATCAGGACATTCGACATAAATAGCACCAAATTGGAACAGATTGTCCAATGGATAGGCGAATGCCAAGCAGCCAATATGATTATTGACCTGCGCAACAACGAGGGGGGCGACGTTGAAGTAACAAACCGACTGCTGTCATGCTTCGCGCAGCAACCAATGAATCGTCAACGTGGAAGCCATCTGTATGTAAACAAACAGGGAAATTTCGAATACTTAAGGTACGGTGATAATCACCAAGATGATGAAATAATTTTCCCTGAATATCAACGGATTGAAGGCAAACCAGGTTACTATTGTTTCGACACAATTCAAACAAACAGTTGTGTTATGCCCGACAGCAGTCACCAGTATACAGGGCGAGTTTATGTGCTTACAAACGGCTGTTCCATGTCGGCAGCAACGATTTTCCCTGCGGTATTGGTACGCAACCGCCGCGGAGTAAGCGTAGGTCGTGAAACGGGTTCCGCTTACCACTATATTACAGCACTAGAACGAGCCAACATTGTATTGCCCAATTCTCTTAACACTGTTGCCATTCCTATGGTAAAGGTTGTTTTCGACACCACCGTATGCGAACGCACCCCTTGGGGACGAGGTTTGCTCCCTGATTACGAACTCCCGCTATCTTACAATGAAATCACAATGGGCGCTGATGGAGAAACCGATGTAATGCTTGAGTACGCCCTTCAGCTGATTGCCGATGGCAAATACCTTAGCGAGAAGGATCCGTTTGCCGAAATTGATGCTCCCAAGACGGATGAGAATCCTAAAAGCGATACTCGTTTGTGGATATGGATTGTAGTGGCACTCAGCATTATATCTGTAGTAGGAATATTTGCAGGATTCCGCTGTAGAAAGAATAGACAAAAAGCATAAGGCATCGAATGATGCGAAAATATTCTTCCATTACGAAATGGAAGTTGAGATAAAAATAATATTTTTGTCTCGAATTTGTACGCATCACAATGTAGTAAAGGTGTTAATTGTAAATGTATGCAACTGAATAATTTTGGATATAAAAGAGAAAGATTAATCAAAAATATAGTTACCGTAATTATATTTTTAGTTCTATTCTGCCCCCTCTCCTTTTCCCAACTTCCCACCGTCTCAATCCTCGGCGACTCGTACAGCACTTTCGAAGGCTACACGACACCATTGGAAAACGAGCAATGGTACTTCAAGACCAAACGCGACCGCACCGACGTGGAAAAAGCCGAGCAGACATGGTGGTGGATTCTTTGCGACGAATACGGACTGCAACTCGAAATCAACAACTCGTACAGCGGCTCAACTATCAGTTATAGCGGATATTACGGACGCGACTACAAGGACCGCTCATTCATAACTCGCGCACCAAACATCGGTAATCCCGACATAATTCTCGTCTTCGGCGCAACAAACGACGACTGGGCTGGCGCACCACTCGGGACACTGAAATACGAAGGCTGGACCGACGAAGACCTATACTCCTTCCGCCCGGCAATGACTTACCTCGCAAACTTCCTGACCGAAAACCATCCCAAAGCAAGCATATACTTCATTGTAAACGACTGCCTTAAAGCCGAAATCATAGAAACAATCCGTGAAGTTTGCAAGCACTACGGAATTTCTGTCATAGAACTACAGAACATCGCCAAGAAAACCAGCCATCCGACTGTTGCCGGGATGAGACAGATTGCTGAACAAGTTGGAAAAGTATTAAAACCGAAAGAATAAATGCCGGGAATTGTTTCAAATACAGACTCTTGGAAGACGTACTTTTATGTCCTTGCCGAAGCAATAGCCGACAATGCCATCGACGAGGCGCAGGCAAGACACAATTTCATGCAATACAAGTTGTCGTCATTGTTCGACACGACACCGCGAGGCGTTGAAAGTTTCTCAGAGGACAACTTTCTTACCGAACTTAGGCGGTTTGGACTTACACCCGCCGACTTTCCTTACGACAGCACCCATAACTGCTACAAAATCCACTTCACGAACCACACTTTCTGCCTGTTCTGCACCGAATTCATAACATTTTTCTCGCAGAACGCCTACCACATTTCAACCGACGGCAACAAGGATGGAAGCGTGAACATCACCAGTTTTCCTACCGAACCCACAGCACGGATACTACACAAAGCCGACGGACTTTACCCCGAATGGGAAAAACAATGGCCCGACACCTACCGACTGGCAACAAAAGTCGCCAAGCAATTCGCCATCGACAGCCGCACAATCGATGCCATAGCGAATTCGTTCCTTGCTAGTTGCGGAAAATACAGCATTGAGCACCACATCGGCAAATCAACACTTAATGCTGGCGGACAATCGTTCTGCCTTGACCATAGCTCATTTACCACCGATTACGCAAAAATTATGGGCGAAATACTTGTTTCGATGAAAGAAAGGAGCAAAAAATGCTGAAACGCCAGTACTACATAAACCGCCTTGCCGAAGACTTCAGGATTTGCCGAGAAAACGGCACCGACCCAGCCGCCGAAATCCGCATTGGACGGCGGAAATTCATCAGCAACTGCATTAGCCAACTGATGTACGAAAAGCCATACGCACACGATGGATTTTCCATTGAGCCAATGCTCGAACAACTGAAAAGACAAGGTGTTGCCGACGAAAAGATTACAATTAAACCACGCCGCGAATATGAAATTGACCTCGGAGAGACGAAAATCGCAATAAAAATGCGTTTCGACACGCGCTACGGACAAGTTTCGAAAATGGTTTTGCAAGACCAGTTTGACGAAATTGGCATTTCGGACAAAAATCCGGACGATATTGCCGATATAATCGTTTCGATTAGCAACTCGTACGCCGAATGGAACCGCGAGTGGGACAGCATAGCCGACGAAGCCATGCGACTGTCAAAAACTCAGGATGTAGAACGGATGTCGCTCGAAACGCTCATTGCCTCCAAGCTCAAAGGCAGCGGAATCGAATATATGCTCGAGCACAAGAAAACAAAATCGACTCTTACCGTAAAGGTTGGCTCTCGCAAGATTAGCATGGACATAAGCCATCGTAGGCTTGTAGAGACCTGCGTAAACCTGCTGCCGACAATACGCGACGCAATGGAAAAGTTGAACGCCATTCCCGACGAGATCAGCATCGAACCAGCAAGCACAAAGGAAATATGGATAAAATCGTAACCGCAATGCACTCACAGACCGACATAATATCCCAGCTTGCCGAAGACCTTGAAATCGCTCGTCTTTGTGGCGACGACGAAACCATAGCAAAAGTTCATTTCGTACAGCATAAGATGTCGGAAACCATATCGCCCGCCACAGAAAAAGAATTCCACCTTGCAGCCGAACTGCTTGTCAGAAGGCTGAAGGACAACGGTTTCGCAATTCCAGAACTCACTGCCGGCAACAGCATTATAAATATAGACCTCGGAGCAATTGGCATCGAAGTGTATAGACACGACTACCTTGGAAACGGCTATTTCCGCTTTGTGATGAACGAGCAGAAATCGGCGGAATACAAGATTTGCATTTCAACAGAGCAACTTGCACAAACAATAACCTACTTGCCCAACCTCATCGCCAACTGGCTAGAAAACGACTATGCCGAAGCCAAGGCACAAGCGCACAAACTAACGAAACAACAGAAAATCAGCCGTTTATCGGCACAAACCCTGCTTGAGAACATACTCAAAAAATTGGAAGTTTCGTACAGCATAGAGCACCTTGCCAACCGAAGCGAAATAAACATTGCGCTTGTAAACGACAAACAACTGCATTTCTGCATAAATTACACCGATTTTGCCACCGAAATAGGCAAAATTCCCGAACTGATACGCTCTGCACGGGAATTTTCGGAAAAGTATAAAGGTGCAGAAATTGTCAATTAAAAAAATTTACCTTTGCAATAAAAATTGCCGACAACATAAAAACGAAATGACACCCCAAGAATACACCGTCACCCCCTCCAAACACCTAACCAACATCTGCTTCTCTACCGAGAGACAGTCAAAAATCCATAGGCTCTTTCATTTGAACAATGTTATCAAACAGTTAGCATTTGAACAAATCCGTAGACTGCGATGCATTGAGCGAAAGGGATCGGGTATTAGTTTTTTTAATGAAAGAGTCGTAACCTCAAGAAGAACACTATGTTCGATGACGAAAGGTACGAATACGAATAGAGCTATGTAGTACCGAGCAATATCTTCATACGGACACAAAAACTACTGAAGCGATTAATTTGATAACGAAATGATTTCTCGTTATTTAGCGAAAAACAAAATATTAGAGCAACAACATTCTTAAAAATTTGTTTCTCCATAATAATATTATTAGTATTTTCGCGGCTTGATTGTTTGTATATAACTTTAATTTTAAATACTATGAGAGAAATTAGACGAATTCTAATGCTTGCAGTGTTTGCATTGATGGCTTTCGTTACATTCGGCCAGAAATACAACTCGCTGTGGGTTGATGGACGTATCTACTTCAAGGTAAGTAACAGCGTTTCGCTTGACGTCCCGAACGAGAACGGCAGAATTATGCCGAAAGACTTGCCATTCCTTGGCGATTTAGTTGAAGAATACCAAATTACAAATGTTGACATGCCGTTCCTTTCGGCAAGCAGCAAATCCATCAATCACATTTGGAGGATGGACTTTGGCGCAATCGACAAGATCGAATCCCTGATTAAGGACATGGGAAAAATCGGTGTAGTTGAGTATGCAGAACCAGCTCCTCTGTTCTTCATCTCAAACTATGAAGGAGATCATAACACGAGAGCGCAAAGGTTTACACCTAACGACACATACTACAACACAACCCTGAACTATTCACCATCGTGGATGGAATCACTTATGGGTTCAGAAGCATACAGTGTTAACTCATCTTGGCACTTGAACCTTATCAATGCACAACAGGCTTGGGACGAAACAGACGGAAGCGCTGATATTACAGTTGCAGTCCTCGACAATGCAATCTGGATTGACCACCCAGACCTCACCAATATGGTTGACCGCGTTAATTCTATCGACCTCGGTGACGGTGACGACAATCCCAATCCTCCAGAAGCAAACTACATCTGGTCGCACGGAACTCACTCGGCAGGTCTTATCGGTGCAGAAAAGAACAATGGCATCGGTGTAGCTTCTATAGGTAGCGGCGTAAAGATTATGGCAGTAAAACTCGGTACCGATGCCAGCGATGGTCAATCGATGGCTGCTGGCTTCGAAGGTATCATTTATGCAGCCGACCACGGAGCAGATGTCATCAATATGTCGTGGGGTAGCCCACAGTTCTTCCAGACAATGCAGAACATTGTAAACTATGCTTACAATAAGGGCTGTATCATGCTCGGTGCAGCAGGCAACAACGGTAATGGTCAAGAATCACAGATGAACGAAGAAATCCCTGTTAACTACACAGGTTACCCTGCTGCTCTCGAACACGTAATCGCTGTAGGTTCTTGCGATGTTGACGACAGAAAATCAGATTTCTCATGCTATGGAACTTGGCTTGACCTCCTTTCTCCTGGTGGATACGCCTACCAAGCATCAGGTATGATGCCAATTAGTAGCTTCGCTGTATTAAGCACAACCTACAATACAGCAGGTACATTCAGCGATATGCTTAGCGGTCAGATGGGCGGCCTAACTGGTGGTGAAATGGAATACCCAACCGGTGGTGCTGGTTCTTGCGGTGTTACAGGAAATTACGACATTATGCAGGGTACATCAATGGCTTGCCCTGTAGCATCCGGTCTTGCTGGTCTTGTCCTCTCTAAGAACCCGACTCTAACCCCCGAAGAACTCACAGAAGTTATGAAAAGCACCTGCGTAAATGTTGATGCTATCAACCCTGAATTTGTTGACAGTATGGGTGCTGGCCGTATCGATGCATACGCAGCAGTATTAGCAGCAGGTCAACGCGACATGACATTAGTTGCCGATTTCGAGGCTAGCGAAGTTATCCTTGCAACTGGCGATGCTATTAATTTCACAGACAAGAGCGTCGGTTCTCCTACATCCTGGTTCTGGGAATTTGAAGGTGGTACTCCTGCTTATTCAACAGAACAGAACCCACAGGGAATTGCATATAACCAAGCTGGCATATATCAGGTAATACTTACTGTTAGTAACGGAGAAAACTCAGATACAGAAACAAAGACTTACTTCATACTTGTAGGACAGAGCACTACCCTCGGAGAAAGCGCTTGGGAAGAACAGAATACTCATTTCGCTGCTCAGTACAGAGCTTCCTACAACATCGAAATTGTTAACCCGCAGACAATATGGTTCACAACACTCAACGGAACCGATGGTACAGTTGCACGCGACTTTGGTGTAACCACCGATGGTGGAACAACATGGGTACCAAAGACTTTCAGCTATGATGCAGACTGGATGCCAGGCGACATCAGCGCAATAAACGGAACTACCGCATGGTCAGCAAACTATAGCAGCGAAGCAAGTGGCAAGGGTGCAATCTTCAAGACTACCGATGGCGGTGACACATGGACTCGTCAAGGCGAGAACCTTTACCAGAACGACGACAGTTTCCTTAACATAGTCCACTTCTTCAACGAAAACGAAGGTTATGCTCAGGGCGACCCTGTAAGCGGCAACTTCGAAATCTACAGAACAACCGACGGTGGTGGAACTTGGACAGCAGTTTCTGCTCCTGCAGCACAAAGCCAGGAAGCAAGTACTGTTGGTCTTGACTGGGCAATAGGCGACATTGCTTGGTTCGGAACCAGCAAGGGTAGAATCTACAAGACCACCGACAAGGGTGCTACTTGGACAGTACTCAGCACTGGTACAACCAAAATGGTTACAGAAATGTCATGGGCAGATGAAATGAATGGTGCTGTAACCGTTGCAAACTTAGACCAGACCACAGGACAAACTTCAGCATGGCAATTCCTCAAGACCACCGACGGAGGTGAAACTTGGACAGAAGTAGGCGTAACCGCAAACTACTTCTCTTCATTCTGCCTTGTTCCTGGAACTCCAGGTATGATAGTTGCAACAAAATCGGCTTCTACTCTCCCAGATAACTTCTCTGCATACTCAACAGACTGGGGAACATCTTGGGAAGTGCTCGACGACTCGGTACAGTACATCCAAGTTAGAATGTACGACATCAACACCGGATGGGCCGGCGGATTCAACTGGGATGAAAATAACGGAGGTATCTACAAGTGGTTAGGCATAGATATGGGGTTGTATTTCACATCAACACCTGTCACAACTATTGCTGAAAACGAATTGTACACATACAATGTAACCGCTGAAAACGGAACCAATTCACCTATTACAATAGAAATGACAACGGGACCTGAATGGTTAGAATTGACAGAAGGAGAAGGAAATGGACAATATGTATTGTCTGGAATGCCACAACACATTATTACACTTCAGGAAGACTACGATATAGTACTTACAGCAACCGATGGCATAGAAACCGAAACTCAATCATTTACCATAAGTGTAACATCAGCAAATTCAGCTCCTGAATTTATTTCAGAACCAATTGACTCAACAATCAAAGATGCCGAATATGTATATCATATAGTATGCGAAGACCCCGACAATGATGCTTTGGTAATATCAGCAATATACAAACCATCATGGGCTACATTTGTTGACAACGGTGATGGAACTGCAGAACTTAGAGGAACTTCACATACTGTTACAAACGTTGGTTCTGGTAGTAGAGTAACAATTAAAGTAGAAGATGGACTAAATTCTGTTTCCCAAAACTTTTATATCCGCACAGTTGACAATAATGGATTGGGATTGCGTTTCACTTCAATGCCAACAACAAGAGTTGAGGAAGAAACAGTTTACACATATAATGTAACTGCAGAAAATGAAAGCGAAGACCCAATTACCATAGAAATGACAGACGGTCCGGACTGGTTAACATTGGACTTGACAGAAGAACAATATGTACTATCGGGAACTGCTCCACAAGTATCAGGTTTTTCAGAAGACTTCGAAGTTGAATTAACAGCAACAGATGGAACAGAAACAAAGACACAGTCGTATACTATAAATGTAGTATCTGCAAACTCAGCCCCAGTATTTGAATCAGATCCAATGACTTCCGCTATCATTAATATTGAATATGTTTACAATATAATATGCGAAGATGCCGACAATGATGCATTGGTAATATCAGCACTCGAAAAACCATCATGGATAACATTTGTTGACAATGGCGATGGAACTGCCGTACTTAGAGGAACATCGACAAGTCTTACCAGCAGCGGACCTGGAAGTACAGTAACCCTCAAGGTTGAAGATGAACTACATTCTACAACACAAAGTTTCTTCCTCCGCACTATAGAAGAATTGAACTTCACCTCAACACCAGGAGAAAACATTATTGCTGAGAATTACGGTTACTCATATAATGTGACTGCTCAAAGTGCAACCAACGCTACTATTATCATAGAAATGACAACTGGTCCAGAATGGTTAACATTGACTCAAGGAGAAGAAAACGGACATTATGTATTGTCTGGAACAGCACCAATCATAACCTCCTCAACCTATGATTATGATGTTGTTCTAACAGCAAATGATGGAATAGAGGAAAAAACTCAATCATTTACAATAAGAGTAATATCGACAAATACAGCTCCTATATTTGATTCTGAACCAGAAGACTCTGCTACTGTAAATGTTGAATATGTTTATAACATTGAATGCCATGATCCAGAGAATAACGATTTGACAATTTCTGCATTATTAATACCTGCGTGGGCTACATTTGTTGACAATGGTGACGGAACCGCAACTATAAGCGGAACCCCAACAATTGCTAATCCTAATGTACGTTTCGTTATTGAAGTTAGAGACTACATGTACAGCACAACACAAAGTTTCTATGTACGTGTACTCGATCCTACAGTAACTGTCGAAGACTTAGGAATGGGAGAAATAGCCCTCTACCCTAACCCAACAGACGGACAATTGACCATTGAAAACTGTGAAGGTGCAAATTATGAAATCTACGACATAACAGGTAGAGCTATTGCAACTGGTTTAATAACCAATAATGTTGAAACAATAAATATTGCATCCGAAATTTCAGGAAATCTTGTAATTAGAATTATCAACGACAATAAAGTTATTACTCGTCACATTGTTAAGCTCTAATTATCAACGAATAGCAAAAATAAGGGTCGATAAAAACGACCCTTATTTTTTTTTGTAATATATATACGCTATACTAATTTTTAAATTATATTTGCATATTAAAAAAATTGTAAATACTTTTGAAAAAAGTTTTTTTGAAATAGACTTGACATATATTAAAGAACATATAAACACTGATTTTCAATGCTTTATCATAAACTATCGCATTAAATCTGATTTTATAACTATAGGAAAAATAGGTATATGAAGAGATTTTTATCAATAATACTGCTTGCATTCAGCATATCGGCTGTGGCACAGAATAGCCTTCCCGACCCACCAAAATTCCAGTCGGCAAGCGTAATTCCCGAATCGTCACCAGTCACAGTAAAATTGATATGGCTGCCAAGCGATTCGACTGATGTGGTCGGTTATATCGTATATAAAATTGTTGACAACATTACCACAACCCTAGATACTGTTAGTGGTAGAGAATCTACAGGGTATGAATACACCTCATCGTCAGCCAATACTACAAGCGAAAGATTTCGTCTCGCGTCATTCGACAACGAAGGCTACAAGAGTACAATCACGGGTCCTCATTCAACAATACTGCTAAAATCAGCTTTCGACAGATGCGAACGCAAAACAACATTAACATGGACAAACTACACAGGATGGGGAACAGACATTGCCAACTACAGAATATATAGAAGATTTTCAGACACAAACTATCAGCTAATAAAAACTCTTTCTGCCACAACCAACGAATATGTTGACGAAAACCTTGCAAACGGACGCTGGTATAGTTACTACATCGAAGCTGTAAAAAATAACGGAACTACAGCTACATCCAATTCGATTGATTTTACAGCATCGGGACACGAAGGACCTCTGTTCATTAAGGCAAATTATGCAAGTGTTGACGAAGACCAAAATATTGCACTGAATTTTCAAATAGCAAATTCTGGACAAGTAACAGAATACCAACTCCTTAGATCTATAAATAACACTGATAATTTTTCACCAATCGCTAGCTTTCCATACACAGGACAGACACAAATAATATATACCGACAGTGATATTGATGCTTCGCAAAATACCTACTACTACAAATTAGTTTCAATTGACCCTTGCGGACATATTTCAAAAAGTTCAAACATCGCTAGTTCTATACTTCTAAACGCTACTTCTACAGAAACAACAGAACATAGTCTCGAATGGACTGAATATAAAGACTGGGAAAATGGCGTATTGTCATACAAAATTTTCAGTTATTTTGATGGGGCCGCTCAAGAAATCGGCAATACGGGACAAGGAGGACTTTCTTTCAACAACAACATATCTGAATATGTAAAGAGATGCCACGACAAGGGAATATATCTTACAAGTTCGTTCTGCTACTATGTTGAGGCTTACGAGAATACACAGGATATTACTCAGCAGCAGATTAGCAGGTCTAACATAGCTTGCGTTTACGAAACCCCTATCGTATGGCTTCCAACTGCATTCAACATCACATCCAAAGATGAAAGCAACAGAATATTCAAGCCTGTACTTTCATTCGTAAAGGATTATCCGTACGAATTTGTAATATACGACAGATGGGGACAGCAGGTATTCAAGACAACAGATGTCAATGCTGGATGGACAGGTAAGGACGCAAAAAAGTATTATCACACAGACTACTATGTATATACAATAAAGTATGCCGACTATAAGGACAAGGAATACAGCAAGTCGGGCACGTTCTACCTAATGATGGAATAGCATTCTTCAGAAATAAATATACAGATGCGGCGAATGCCGCATTTGTTTTTTACACCAATAATTATTATTAAATTTGCACAAAATTTTAAAGGAAACAAAATGGGTTTACATTGTGGAATCATAGGCATAGCAAACTGCGGAAAAACCACAGTTTTCAATTGTATGTCGAAGACAAAGGCAGAAACTAGCAACTTCGCATTTTCGAGCAACAAATCTAATATAGGTGTAATTTCGGTGCCAGATGCAAGGCTCAAGGAAATGGAAAAATTCCAGCCTACCGAAAAACTTGTCCCAGCAACTGTCGATATTGTTGACATTCCAGGTCTTACAAAAGGCTCAAATCATGGTGAAGGCGTTGGAAACCAATTCCTTGCCGACATCAGAAATGCCGATGCACTTATTCACGTACTCCGTTGCTTCGACGACGACAACCTCCCACACATCAATGGTTCGGTTGACCCTGTAAGGGATATGGAAACCATCGACCTTGAACTTCAAATCAAGGACATCGAGTCAATTACCAAGAAGATTGCAAGGATGGAAAAGGCAGCCAAAGTCGGCGACAAGGAAGCAAAACAAGCAGTCGAAGTTCTGAAAATATATCAGGAACACCTTGAAAATATGCAGAATGCACGTACTGCACCCGTAAAGGAAGAAGACAAGAAATACATTTCCGACCTTTTCCTCCTCACTTCAAAACCAGTGATGTACGTCTGCAATATCGACGAAGGTTCAATAAAGGACGGCAACAAGTACGTAGATGCAGTTAAGAAGGCGCTCGAAGGCAGTGATGTCAAGATACTTACAATAGCAGCCGCTCTCGAATCGGAAATTTCCGAACTCGACACCGACGAGGAAAAGCAGGAATTTCTTGCCGACTATGGCTTGGAAGAACCTAGCGTAAATAGGATTATCCGCGCCGCCTACGACTTGCTCAATTTGCAGTCGTTCTTCACGGTTGGCCCTAAGGAAATACGTGCTTGGACTATTCACAAGGGCGAAACTGCACCCGAAGCAGCAGGCGTTATCCACAGCGATTTGCAACGTGGCTTCATCCGTGCCGAAGTAATGAAATACAACGACTTCGTAACTCTCGGTTCGGAAAATGCAGTGAAGAATGCTGGCAAATTCCACGTTGAAGGAAAAACATACGTCGTTGAGGACGGCGACATCCTAAACATCAGGTTTAACGTTTAATAGCAGAAAGATGGCACAACAAGTTTCAACGCCAAAGGGAACACGCGATTTCGGTCCGTCCGAAATGAACAGGAGAAACTATATCTTCAACACAATCAAGGAAGTATTCCACAACTACGGATTCTCGCAGATTGAGACTCCTGCAATGGAAACACTCTCTACCCTACTCGGCAAGTATGGTGCAGAAGGAGACAAATTGCTATTCAAGATTCTGAATTCAGGAAATTTCACCGACAAGATTTCAAAGGAAAGTCTTGAGGCACAAAACTATATTGAAATAACAAACAACATATCGGAAAAAGGTCTTCGCTACGACCTTACCGTTCCGTTTGCTCGTTTCGTAGTGCAACATAGAAACGACATCGTTTTTCCGTTCAAGCGCTACCAGATTCAACCAGTTTGGCGTGCCGACAAGCCCCAGAAAGGCAGATACAGAGAGTTCTACCAGTGCGACGTTGATATAATTGGCTCAAAGTCATTGCTTAACGAATTTGAACTGATACAAATTATAGACGATGTGTTTGCAAAACTTGGCATTTCGGTGACATTGAAACTCAACAACCGCAAAATTCTCTCCGGAATAGCCGAAGCCATCGGTGAAGCCGACAAGTTTGTTGCAATCACCGTCGCCATCGACAAAATTGACAAGATTGGCTTGGAAAAAGTTGAGGACGAACTCCGCGCAAATGGACTTTCGGAAGATGCAATAGTAAAACTCAGACCTATCCTTACCAACAAGGGCAACACCGAGGAAACATTCAAGTTGATTGAAAACATTATCGGCAACACCGAAACAGGCAAGGCAGGAATTGAGGAAATGAATGTTATTTTCAACTACATACGCAAGCACAATCTTGGAATCAACGTAGAATTAGACCTTAGTCTTGCACGTGGATTGAACTACTACACAGGTGCAATCTTTGAGGTAAAAGCCAACGATGTAGAAATCGGAAGCATCTGCGGTGGCGGTCGTTACGACAACCTTACGGGCATATTCGGAATGAAGGACGTATCGGGCGTTGGCGTTTCGTTTGGTGCCGACCGTATCTACGACGTTTTGATGCAGCTCGACCTTTTCCCAAAGCAGACCGACGAAGGATGCAAAGCATTACTTATCAATTTCGGTGCTGAAGAGGAATCCACCTGCATAGAAATTGCTGGAAAGTTGAGAAAGCAAGGCATTAGTTGTGTCGTTTTCCCAGAAAAATCGAAACTCGACAAGCAATTCAAGTTTGCCGACAGCCACAACATTCCATACGTTATAATTATTGGTGAAAACGAAATCGCCAACAAAACTGCCACAATAAAGAATATGGCGACAGGCGAACAAACCAACATTCCACAAAACGAAATCTCAAAATTCCTAGAATAGTGCCGGAAGCAATTCTGAGGGGTAAAATAAAGCCGGCATTATCAAAAATGCTTCTTTCTCTGGAAGCGTTAACAAAGGAAGCTAGACTTCCTTTGTTTTTGTTTTATGACAAAACAAAAAAGGCCACCCGTAGGGCAGCCTTTAGTGTTCGTATTAGTCAATACTATTTGTACTTCTTTTCGAAATCCTGCATGCAAGATACCAAAGCTTCTACTGCTTCGATTGTGCAAGCGTTGTAGAGAGAAGCGCGGAAACCACCAACTGAGCGGTGACCCTTGATTCCTACCATACCGCGTTCCTTAGCGAATGCCATGAATTCAGCTTCCTTATCCTCACGACCTTCTGCCATTACCCAGCAGTGGTTCATGATTGAACGGTCTTCCTTGCATTCAACTGTGCCACGGAACATCGAATTGCGGTCGATTTCTTCGTAAAGAAGGTTCGACTTCTTGAGGTTGATCTTGTTCATCTCAGCAACACCACCGATAGTGTTCTTCAACCAAGTCAAAGTTTCGTGCATTACGAAAATCGGGAGTACTGGAGGAGTGTTGAACATAGAGATGTTCTTAGCCTCTTCTGCTGCGTGAGTGCGGTAGTCAACCATTGTTGGCAATGGGTTCATATACTGACGGTCAGCGATCTTGCCGAGGATGTCCTTGCGAACGATTACGAAAGTAACACCTGCAGGACCTACGTTCTTCTGTGCACCACCATAGATAAGTCCGTACTTCTTAACGTCAACTGGACGGCTCATGATGTCGGAGCTCATATCGGCAACAAGCATTACGTTGTTGAGTTCGCTAGCGTCGAAGTCCTTGCGGATTTCGGTCCCGTAAATGGTGTTGTTAGTTGTGATGTGGAAGTAGTCAGCATCAGCAGGAACGTTCCATCCCTTAGGAATGTAACTGTAAGTCTTGTCTTCCGACGAAGCAACGATTTCAACTGGACCGAAAAGTTTAGCTTCCTTAGCAGCCTTCTTAGCCCAAACGCCAGTCTGCAAGTAAGCAGCCTTCTTGTTGAGCAAGTTAGCAGGAACGGTCATGAACTGGGTGCTAGCGCCACCACCGAGGAACAATATTTCGTATTCAGCAGGAATGTTGAGGATGTCTCTCCAAAGCTGGCGAGTTTCTTCCATTGTACGTTCCCAACCCGGTGTACGGTGTGAGATTTCCATAAGACCGATACCAGTGTTATCAAAATCACGGATAGCGTTGATAGTAGATTCAATCGCTTCTTTTGGCAATACGCATGGACCTGCGTTAAAGTTATAAGCCTTCATTTTATTGTTTTTATTAAATTGTTTATAATTAACTAGTTATATTACTTAATCATCCATTTTAGACTTGTGCAAAAATAGCAATTATTTCAATCCGCAAAACTTTTTAAAGATGATTTACAACATATATTTTGGAAACAAAAAACAATATATAATCTTATAAACGCATTACTTTGCTTCCTTTTCCTTTGCCTCTACCACAGGAATACGTTCTCCGTTGTAGAACGATACGATAAATGCATCTGTCACACCCATAGAACGAGCATTATCAACAGCCGACTTTACGTCATTGAACTTCGAGAACGCCCCTACCCTATAGTTTGTAAACCTACCATTCTTCACCGTAGAGAGCCGAGAACCGTTATTTGTCGCAATAGAACGGAAAGTTGCCATACTTCTTGCATCGGGCGTATTAACAAAAGCACCAAGTTGAACAAAATACTCCACACCGCCCTGAGTCTGCTGTAAAGTCTCCTTTGGCACAACTGGTCTTGGCTCAACATTAGAAGTTGGCTGAATGGTTTGCGAAGACGACTTTTGGACTGCATTATTCCTAATTGTATCGCCAGAATTGCTTTCTATTTGCCTTACAGCATTTTGCAAACGAATTGCCTCGGAACTTGAAATCTGTTCATCGCCTTTGAACGCCACAATGAAAGCATCAACAATTCCGAACGAACGAGCCTCGGCAAGCGTATTTTGCGCCTCCTCATACGAGTTGAATACGCCAATGCGATAAATCTGCAAGCCCTCGCGCGGGAACTTAACGTGAATCTTGTCGCCAGCAACTTTCGAGAATACCGATAAAATTTCCGGGTCAGGCGACTTCGAGAACGCACCTATCTGAACATAATACGAAATGCCGTCCTTATTGTTCTCTTCGGTTCCCGTGTTAAGGTTCAACGGTGCATATTCAACATTCGACAGATTTTCTTCACTTGAAACAGAAGTTTGCGACTTGGAAGTTGTATTTTCTACATTTGCTTCGGCTATAGTTCTGTTAGCCATTGACTTCTGATACTCCACACCTTCCGAGAAACTAACTTTGCGACCATCGATGTAGGCAATCACAAAAGCATCAGTAATTCCCTGACGGCGAATGTTCATCTGCGATGCCCTTGCCTGACCGTAATCAGTAAATAAGCCCGAAATGTGACGGATGAAACCATTAGGCATAGTCTCGTATGCAACCGGTGAAACACCCTTCAACTGCGAAGACCGACGTCTGTCCTTGTAAACACCAACCTGAACGGTGAAATAAACACCTTTTGCTGGAATTCCGTTGGCTTCTATTGCAGTTCCATTCGACGAATTTGTAACACCACTATTTACCAAAACATTCTGTCCGTTTACAATGTCATTTTCTACAATCACATTATTTTCAGTATTTGCGATTATTTCCGACTTAGTCTGTGCACTAGCGATAATATCTTCAGGCTCAACATATCCAGCAGGTGCTTCGTGACGGATTACAACTGGGATTTCTTCGTTTTCACCAGCATTCTGCAGAGCCTCGAGCCTACGAGCCTCGCCAATTGAAATCCTCTTTCCATTGTAATACGCAACTATGAAGGCATCGCTGAAACCAAGTCCCCTAACCTTTGGCAAATCCTCACGAGCCGACACATACCTATAGTATTCGCCTGTCATATAACGAATAATGTTGGTATTCGGAATCTGTTCGGTAAATATCAATGACAATCCCTTGAAATCACGCATCCTATACTTCAAACTGACAGCAACTATCTGTATGCGGTAATACAGTCCCATATTTATTTCCGGCATTTCGTAAATTCCATACGAATCGGTATTATATCCCGACATTGACTTGCGCTTCGACTTATCTTGTGACGAATCAACATTTGCAATTGCAACATCAGTTGTATTAGAAACACTTGTACTTATGCTGACATTATCTGATTTGCCAGAAACATTACCTCCCGTAGAAGTGTTATTTTCAGCGACTTCCACCTGTATATTATTTACAGCATCAGAACCATTTGCGCTTATGTTTCTATTATCTGACTTTCCGGAAACATTACTTGTAGAAGTATTATTTTCAGCAACTTCCTCAATTGTATAACTTACAACAACGCGATACTTTCTCAAATTGGAATTTTTGCTTTCCATCCTAATAATCATATTGTCCACGACATTCCGCACCTCGCCAGTAGTTACCTGTTTCATCTGCTGCAACAACTTATATTCCTTAATTTCAGAGTCTTCATAAATTTTGTTAGCCTTTTGCATATCATAGAAGCCAAGACCTATCTTCATAGTTGTCAAAGTTTCATTATATGCTTCGTATGCAGAAACATACTCGTTACGAACAGAATCGGACAATTTAGGCAAAGCGTTTTCCAACGACTGGTTTATATCAGAATAGAAGCGGGATTTCTCCACTGCAAGTTTCTGTATGTCATCAAGTTTTTGACTTTCTTCGCGAGCAATATCATCAGAAATACGTCTCTGTTCAGATTTCCGTGCTCCATCCTTGCGTTGCTCAAGACGCTCAATTTCTATTGTAGAAATATCAATGTTACGAATCATCTGTTCCTGGAAATTCATTGACTGTGAATAAGATTCTGGGAGAATAGCAACATTTTGACCTGTGGGTGTTTGTGATACATTCGCTTCGACAGGCTCAGTGGGCGAAGAAGTGCCATATTTTGTAACAAGGCTGTTGTATATTGGGGACAGGACTGATGCCGTTTCTGAATTGACATTCGGGATGATAGTCTGCAGAAGGGCGTACTCGGACTTTTCAGCTTCGGTAAGCTTTTCGGAAATGTTTTCATCGGATTTTTCCGCAGTGGTAAGGCTATAAAGCGACTGGCGGTAGTCGGCGTAGCGGTTGGCGTATTCGGATGAAACCGCGGACTTGGATATTTCTTCGTTAACGACCTTGTCAAGTTCGGAATAGAAACGCTGCTTCTCCTCGCCAAGAGAACGGACATTACCGTTACGCTCGTTGGTGACTTCGCCAAGTTCGGTCTGGAGACGCTTCCTGTCGGTGCGGCTGGCGGTGGCAAGGTTGGTTTCTATGTCGCTGATTTCGTTAGTATTGGTGGCGATGCGGTTGGCAATGGTGGTCTGGAGGGTGACGGAGGTATGAAGTTGGGCATTGCCAGACACTTCGGATGCGGTGGTGTTATCGACAGATGACACAACGACATTTTGATTGGAGGTTGCGTTCGCTTCGACAGGCTCAGCGGGCGATGGGGTGCCATATTTATCATCCAGAATGCTATAAATATCTATGAGGACTGCAGCCGTTCCATCATTAACATTCGGTATGATGGTCTGCAGAAGGGCGTACTCGGACTTTTCGGCTTCGGTAAGCTTTTCGGGAATGTTTTCGTCGGATTTTTCTGCAGTGGTAAGGCTGTATAGCGACTGGCGGTAGTCGGCGTAGCGGTTTGCGTATTCGGCTGAAACTGCGGACTTGGATATTTCTTCGTTAACTGCCTTGTCAAGTTCGGAATAAAAGCGCTGTTTCTCCTCACCTAGTGAGCGTACATTGCCGTTGCGCTCGGTGGTGACTTCGCTAAGTTCGGTCTGGAGACGCTTCCTGTCGGTACGGCTGGCGGTGGCAAGGTTAGTTTCGATGTCGCCGATTTCGGTAGTATTGGTGGCGATGCGGTTGGCAAGGGTGGTCTGGAGAGTGACAGAAGTATGAAGTTGGGTATTGCCAGTTCCTTCGGATGAGGTGGTGTTATCGACAGATGACACAACGACATTTTGACCTGAAGTGGTTTGGGAGACGTTAGCTTCGACAAGCTCAGCGGGCGAGGAAGTGCCATACTTGGCTGCAAGGCTGTTGTATATTGGGAACAGGACTGATGCAGTTTCTGCATTGACATTCGGGATGATAGTCTGTAGGAGGGCGTACTCGGATTTCTCGGCTTCGGTAAGCTTTTCGGGGATGTTTTCGTCGGACGGCTCGGCAGTGGTAAGGCTGTAAAGAGACTGGCGATAGTCGGCGTAGCGGTTTGCATACTCGGCAGAAACCGCAGACTTGGATATTTCTTCGTTAACGGCCTTGTCAAGTTCGGAATAGAAACGTTGCTTCTCCTCGCCTAGTGAGCGGACGTTGCCGTTGCGCTCGGTGGTGACTTCGCCAAGTTCGGTCTGGAGACGCTTCCTGTCGGTACGGCTGGCAGTGACGAGGCTAGTTTCTATGTCGCTGATTTCGGAAGTATTGGTGGCGATACGGTTGGCAAGGGTGGTCTGGAGGGTGACGGAGGTCTGGAAAACTTTAGTAACATCGTTATCCTTCACTTCGACTACGCTCAGTGGGCAGACTGTATCGACAGATGACACAACGACATTTTGACCTGAGGATGTTTGGGATACGTTCGCTTCGACAGGCTCAGCGGGCGAGGAAGTGCCATACTTGGCTGCAAGGCTGTTGTATATTGGGAACAGGACTGATGCCGTTTCTGCATTAACATTCGGTATGATGGTCTGCAGGAGGGCGTACTCTGACTTTTCAGCTTCGGTAAGCTTTTCGGTTATGTTTTCGTCGGACGGCTCGGCAGTGGTAAGGCTGTAAAGCGACTGGCGGTAGTCGGCGTAGCGGTTTGCGTATTCGGCAGAAACCGCGGACTTGGATATTTCTTCGTTAACTGCCTTGTCAAGTTCGGAATAGAAGCGCTGCTTCTCCTCGCCTAACGAGCGTACATTGCCGTTGCGCTCGGTGGTGACTTCGCCAAGTTCGGTCTGGAGACGCTTCCTGTCGGTGCGACTTGCGACGGAGAGGTTTGTTTCGATGTCGTTGATTTCGGAAGTATTGGTGGCGATGCGGTTGGCAAGGGTGGTCTGGAGGGAGACGGAGGAATGGAAAACTTTATTAACATCGTTATCCTTCACTTCGACTACGCTCAGTGGGCGGACTGTATCGACAGATGACACTGCGACATTTTGACCGGAGGATGTTTGGGATACGCTCGCTTCGACAGGCTCAGCGGGCGAGGTAGGGTCGTTTAGAGGACGGGAGGATTCGACAGACGACACTGCGATATCCGACATTGCGATATTGCGACTGGTGACAGATTCAGATGTGTTCGCTTCGACAGGCTCAGCGGACGAGGTGGAGTCGTTTAGAGGTTGGGAGGATTCGACAGACGACATTGCGATATTGCGACCTGAGGTTGATTCAGACGAGTTCGCTTCGACAAGCTCAGAGGATCCATATTTATCATCCAGAATGCTATAAATATCTATGAGGACTGCAGCGGTTTCTGCATTGACATTGGGTATGATGGTCTGCAGAAGGGCGTACTCGGACTTTTCGGCTTCGGTAAGCTTTTCGGTTATGTTTTCGTCTGACGGCTCCGCAGTGGTAAGGCTGTAAAGCGACTGGCGGTAGTCGGCGTAGCGGTTTGCATACTCGGCAGAAACTGCAGACTTGGATATTTCTTCGTTAACGGACTTGTCAAGTTCGGAATAGAAACGCTGCTTCTCCTCGCCTAACGAGCGGACATTGCCGTTGCGCTCGGTGGTTACTTCGACAAGTTCGGTCTGGAGACGCTTCCTATCGGTACGGCTGGCGGTGGCGAGGTTGGTTTCGATGTCGTTGATTTCGGAAGTATTGGTGGCGATGCGGTTGGCAAGGGTGGTCTGGAGGGTGACGGAGGTCTGAAGTTGGGCATTACCAGTTCCTTCGGAAGAGGTGGTGTTATCGACAGATGACACAACGACATTTTGACCTGAAGTTGATTGGGATACGCTCGCTTCGACAGGCTCAGAGGGCGAAGATATACCATACTTGGCAGCAAGGCTATTGTATATTGGAGACAGGACTGATGCCATTTCTGCATTAACATTCGGTATGATGGTCTGCAAGAGGGCATACTCTGACTTTTCGGCTTCGGTGAGCTTTTCGGAGATGTTTTCGTCTGACGGCTCGGCAGTGGTAAGGATGTAAAGAGACTGGCGGTAGTCGGCGTAGCGGTTTGCATATTCGGCAGAAACTGCGGACTTGGATATTTCTTCGTTAACGACCTTGTCAAGTTCGGAATAGAAACGCTGCTTCTCCTCGCCTAGTGAGCGTACATTGCCGTTGCGCTCGGTGGTGACTTCGCCAAGTTCAGTCTGGAGACGCTTCCTATCGGTGCGACTAGCGGTGGCGAGGTTAGTTTCTATGTCGCTGATTTCGGTTGTATTGGTGGCTATACGGTTGGCAAGGATGGTCTGGAGGGAGACGGAGGAATGAAGTTGGGCATTGCCAGACACTTCGGATGCGGAGGATTTATCGACAGATGACACAACGACATTTTGACCAGAAGTGGTTTGGGAGACGTTAGCTTCGACAGGCTCAGCGGGCGAAAATGTGCCATATTTGGCAGCAAGGCTATTGTATATTGGCGATAGGACTGACGCTGTTTCTGAATTAACATTCGGTATGATGGTCTGCAGGAGAGCATACTCGGACTTTTCGGCG